>VAPG01032697.1_pt1 | contig 12044 bp, 13 predicted proteins | sample 3393851 | NCBI WGS metagenome assembly VAPG01 (sample SAMN08290438, study PRJNA428436) | hydrothermal vent metagenome | isolation source: Deep-sea hydrothermal vent chimney | place: Atlantic Ocean: South-mid Altantic Ridge | depth 2194 m m
ATTTCCCCCCAAGAAGTCCCCTATAAAAATCAACAGCAAGTCTGGGCACAAAATAAAATGAAGGATAGTATTTTTTAAAATAACAATATCTATTCCTATAAAAAATTTTTGAGAAGTTTAGGCTTATAATTTTTTTTGTAGTTGCCCCACCCTTATGTAAAAAAACAGATTTCGGAGAGTAAAATATTTTAAATCCAAAATTAGAAGCTCTTTTTTCAAGGTCAGTTTCTTCATAATAAGCAGGAGAATATATTTCATCAAATAATCCGATATGTTCAAAGACAGTTTTTTTTATTAAAAGACCAGCGCCAGAAACCCACCCAACTTCCTTTTCTTTTTCTCCAAAATAATATTTTACTCCAAAAAACTTTATCCACCCCGCAGAAATAGCGGGTTTTTTATCAAAGGTTAATTGTTTAGATCCAACTATTCCAATTTCTTTATATTTTTTTCCAGTCTTAATTGCTTCCGATAGCCAACCCACCTCCACCACCGTGTCATTATTTAATAAATAGAAATAATCTGGATTATACTTTTTAGATGCATAATTTATTCCATCATTGTTTCCTCCAGAGAATCCACGATTAGTCTTATTTTCAATCAAATCAGCCCACCCGAATTTAGATTTAATAATTTTTTGAGAGCCGTCAGTTGAGCCATTGTCTACAATAATAACCTTATAATTTTTATATATAGTATTCTTTTTTATAGAAATTAAACATTTTTTTACAAATTCTTTGCCATTAAGATTTAAAATAATTATCGAGGCCAGTTCGTCTTTCACTTTAGCACCTCCATTTTTATAATTAGCTCCTCTGCGGGAAATATTCCAGCAAAAAATCTTTCATAGATTTTTTTATTTTTATTTATAACAAAATCAAAAAAAGCACCTAGTTTTGGTCTTAAAACGAAAAAAACCAATCTTTTTTCTGTTGTCCTAAATCGAACATTAGAATAATAAGAATAAGGCTTTTCATTATCAAAGTAATCAAAAGTTCTTAGCGTAAAGAACCTCTTATGAGTAGGATCTTGAAAAGCACCTGGATGTGAGAAATAAGGAACTATTATTTTTAATTTTGCATTAGGTTTGCATATCCTGTATAGCTCCTCCATTAATTGCATAAAATTTTGAACATGCTCAAAAGTATGTCTAGAATAAATCTCATCTACCGAATTATCTTTAAAGGGTAATTTTTCTTCTAGATTAACTACCCTATCGGGAGACACGCCCTCCAAAACATCACAATTAACAAATCCCTTTATTTTTTTTCTTCCACATCCCAAATGTAGTTTCATTATTCATACAAATAAATCTAGTTTATTAAGTTTGTCCAAAGAAAAAATACTATTTTGTATGGAGTTCAATTATCTGTTCCAAAATTAGCACTATCTAAAGCTCCATATGTTCCAGTGGGTGCCGATTTAAATCCATTGACAACATTAATTCCACTAGGTATTTTTGAAATATTCCATATCTTAATTGGTCCTCGAAACCCTTTATAATAAATAAAATGCCCAAGGGATTTATCCTGTAATCCCAATGCTTTCACAATTGGATTATCCTCTATATGTGCTATCCTTAACGTTTTATATTCCCCAAAACTATCATTTAATAGGTATAGCTGTGAGAATAGACTTTTAGATACTTTTTGTGATAGGTAGATGGCAGCTCCCATTCTATTTATTCTTCTACCATCGAATGCAGGAATAATATCAATAACAGCATTAAGCCCACTTTTAAAATCTATAATTCTGCCATTTAAATAAACATATCTTATTGGGATACGCGTTTGTATGTTGTTGTAAATATATACCGCCTTTGGTTGTTGCAGAGAACGGTTATTAATACTAATAATAATTCCAATTACGACCGCTTTCCCAGACGGTAGAAAAACATTACTTCCATTTTTAGAATAATCAATGTCTTCAAAAAGATACATGCCACCACTAAATACAAATGTTGTTCCATTGGCCGTTTCTCTCGTTTGTTTTAAGTCTGCTGGCATAACAGGAATAGCAGAATACCTATCTAGAGCGTTACCATCTGCAACATTTCCACCACCAATCTTTGAATAAGCAGGATATTTACCTAAATCAGACTGATCAATTAATAGATAAGATGTGTTCATTGTTTTAAAGAAGCTAAGTGCCGTAGCTGGATTTGGAGTTGTTAAAACATATCTTCCAATTTTGTAATCCCCATTATATGCACCTTCTGCATGCCCACCATCAGCTACTGTGGCTCTTTTCCCTAATTCTTGAACCCAATAACCATAGTCCCACCAATGAACAAAAAGTGCGTTTTTGGGGGTATCTTCCCTAACCCATTTCATAGCATTTTGCCACTGTGCATTAGCTGATGGCCCAGTATATTTTGCTTGGCTAGATATAGAAGTGTAAGAGGTATAAACACCAAAAACCCCAGCGCCGACAGATATAATTAGCATTCCAATAAGGATAACTGTAGATATTTCTTCATGTTTTTTTGTTATGAGAAGTTTGGCGGTTTTAACTATAAAATAACCAGCCAATAAGGAGACAAGGGGGGCAATGGCAAAAAACAGTCTAGTTGTCGATCTTCCCACAACCAACATAACAGCCATCCAACTAAACAAAATAATAATAACAGAATTAGCTGGGATTCCCCCTTCAAGATAATTTTTTAAGAATGCATAGATGAAAATACCGACACCACCTAAATAAATTAATCCACTTAATGTAAATATACCACTGCCATTCAAGACTGAATTAGAGGATATTCTGCTAAATAAAATACCAGAAATCATTGTGACAAATCCAAATACTAGAAGATACCTATTTGGTTTATGCTTAATATTTTTAGAAAATTCAATTCCAACAAATGTAGCGCCAGCAACAAAAAGCCAAAATAACTGGATTCCCATATTGTTAATCCAGTTTACCAAATATGGTTGAGCATTTTCCGCAACTGTAGAATCAATTCTTCCGTCATTCCATGCAGGATTAAGCAACTTATTAAAAACACCCCACACCAAACTAAAGAAATTTTTTCCAATAAATGGCAAGGATACTATTCCAAAAATTCCCAAAATTATTGCACTATAAATAATTCTATATTTCTCGTTATAACCCTTTACGAATTTCCCAAAAGAAATAAGAATTCTGTCTATTATAATAAATCCAAGAACAGCCAAACTTATAATATCATTGGAACTAATAATATATCTATGTATAAAACCAGAGAAATTTAATCCCAACAAAGCTGCCCAAAGAATACTAGAAACTATCCATGTCAAATAAAAGGATAAGCCATTATCTTTGATGACATTTTTCCCATCTTTTAGTTTTGTTATCCAAATTAATCCAAAGGCAACGGGTATAATCATAAACACGAATACAGCAACACCACCCCACGAAAGCGCCGCAATAACACTAAGAAGTCCAACTATTATTCCATAAATACCAGAGAAGAGAAGTTTTCTTTTTTTCATTTTTTCCATAACTTTCATAATCAAAACGAAACCAAGCATTACTAGAAAAAATGCAGCCATTCCCATTGAATCATGATCGGCAAACCCACCCATTGTCCTATATAAATAGGCAGGGGTGAACGATAAAAAAATGGTCGCAATGACTCCAGCAAACTTAGATTTAGTCAAAACGTAGACTAAAATAAAAAACAATATTATTCCAATTCCAAAGAAAAAAACAGGAGAAAATATATCAACAGCCTGTATAGTATAATGTCCAAAAAAATTTGAAGCTTCCCACATCCAAACAATAACACGGGGTAGCAATTCGGGACTCCATCCAATATTAAAACCTGGAGCTCTCATATTATCTATCGCTGGCAATGTCCCATTATTTTTTATAATAGTCTTCGCTTCTCTTAACCAATAGAACGGATCTAATGCAAGCGGAATTTTCTCACCAGTTGTATGGTCAGTTAAAAGATTCCAGTTAGAAAGCCTAATAGAAGAACCAATAAATAAGACAAGGATTAAAATAAAAATTGTTGCCATCCACTGATATTTCTTATTAGAAAGAATACCCATTATAGGTGTCTTAATGTCGTCATACTTCATAAAAAAAAATAGATAGCTCTCTTTAAAAACTTTTCATCATCAAAAGTCCAACTAAAATAAACAAAATCTGAAATAAATATATCAAATAGACAACTTTCTTTTCCGTGGCATTATTCCCTAAAATTTTAATGGCCAAATGTTCCAATCCATAAATTTTATTATACGGCATCTTTAATGTCCCATTCTTACGAGGAATTCCAAACGAATATTTTTTTAAGCCACCCCTAACCTTTAGCAAAACCTCTATGATATATGGGATAAACACAATAACTGCGATTTTTTCAAAGTTTCCAAGAATTGCCATACTGGCAATTAGTGCCCCAACGCTATATGTTAGCATATCTCCAGGGAAAACAGAGGCGGGGGGTTTTTTTAAAATCCAAAATCCTAATAATGCTCCTACCATACAAAGTCCTACTATCGCTAGCCATCCAGAACCAGTGGAATAAGAAACAAAGCTAAGAAAACTCAAAATTAAGATACCCTGTCCAGCCTCCAAGCCATTAAATCCAGCTAAAAAATTATAAGTTGTGCTAGCTCCAACTATTCCAAGAGGGATAAGAAACAGAGGATACAAGATGCCAAAATCAACATTTCCAAAAAAAGGGACATCCATAAGATGAGTGCCCGCGTTTATAACCATTAATGGAATTGATGCACCAAATGCCAACGACAGTCGCATTCTCATAGACAATCCCCCATGTTTCCATCCCAACAAATCATCCACCAGTCCAACAAGCCCCAATATCAAAATAACAGTTAATATCGCAAAAATTTCCAATGTCTTAATTTGCCCACCAAACAAAAATGTCTTCAGGGCTATGTAAACCAATACACCCAAAACAAACGCAATAATTACAACCACCCCACCGCTAGATGCAACATTTTTAGGAGAACCAAATTTATTCATATCCTCCCAAACCAAACCCAATTTTTTACAAATTTTAATCCACATTGGCAAAAAAACGACAACAAAAGCAAAACTGACCAAAGTAGAAAGTAATAAAATGTATTCCATATAAAAACGAACAAAAAAGGATTTAAAAGATTTATGTATTAATATTCGTTAAGACATTAAAAAAACAAAGGAGTTAGATATACTTCCATAACTGCAGCAATAATCAAAATAAGGATTGCAATAATTATCATTAATAGCGCATCTTGCAATATCCTCCAAGTCCCCTCCCCCCTCAAATCTTTTCTTATAATGGCAACCGAAATAATTCCACCAGCCAGTGCTCCAATAAAATAAGCCACAATTTCTGGAATTCCATGAATCATATATCTAGCAAAACCGAGTGGTAGATCTACCAATTGTTTTTTTGCAAAAATACCAATCGCTGCAGCTATAACCGAAGCATTCCATACAAGGATAAACATAGCCCCAGCCCCGAATGCCAAAGAAAACAAAATAGTAAAAATTAAAACATAAAGATTATTTGTAAATATTCCAAGCAGATGAGAAGCCCCAATCATATTTCCAGTATCAATAGTAGTTCCATGTTGTCCAAGACAATCTTTATAGCTAGAAGGACTATTTATCGCACAAAAAGTCCGAATTTGAAAATTAAAATTTTGACCAGAGCCCTCACCGATTACCATTCCACCAACATGAAAAGGCAATACAATATACCAGAAAGAAAAAGCAATAAGAAATCCTAAAAACAACCATGTTAAAGCATAAATGGCACGGGAGTGCTCTTTTATTAACCTGCCCGAACTACTAATTTCAATGTCCTTACCTTCTTCTAATTTAATTATATAATACATAAATGGCAAACAAGATATAACTGTAAACATAACTACAAGTAAACCACCACCAGCTCTTAAAACAGAATCCCTATCAAAAACAAAAGTTACCAATAAAACAGAAACACTAGCCCAAAACAATCCAACAAAAAACATTTCCCACGGTTTTCTTTCAGCCTTTTTAGGCTTCATTAAAAGCTCAATCATTGAGTTCTCCCACATAGTAATATACAAACATAAATAAATTAAAACATTCTCTTTTTCTAAACTCTTTCATTAAATAAAAAATGAACATATCTTTTTAAAGTTTTATTAAGTGATTATTCTATGGAAAAAAGCCCAGCATATTCAGCTTTTAAAAAAATTATCTCAGATATAAAGTCGGTTAAAATTCAGGGTGCAGAAAATGTTTGTAAAGCAGGAGTTCAAGCTTACCTCCTTTATCCGAATAGAATTTCTGCAAATAAAATTTTAGAAGCAAGGCCAACAGAACCACTTCTCCAAAATGCAATAAGAGTCCTACAAAAATCACTCTCCCCAAAAAAATTAGCAAAGAAATTTTTGGCAAATCTAAAAAATGCCCATAAAAAAATATCAAAAGAGGGGGCAACGCTAATAAAGAACAATATGAATGTTTATACGCACTGCCATAGCTCAACGGTGATGGATATTTTAAAATATGCACACAAGATTCAAAAGAAAAAATTTGTTGTTTATACAACAGAAGTTGAACCATTGTTGCAAGGACGAATGACGGCAAAGGATTTAGCAAAATCGAAAATAAAAATAATTATTGCTCCAGATATGGCAGCCGAAGAAATTCTCTCAAAGTGTGATATTTTTCTATTTGGAGCAGATGCCTTTACAAAGAATGAGGTAGCGAATAAAATCGGAACATCAACACTATCAAAATTTGCCATCTCTCATAATATCCCAACATACACTTGCGGAGTTTCTTTAAAATTTACAAAAAAAATAAAAATACAAAAACGCCCCACCAAAGAGGTTTGGGACATACATCAAAAAAATATAGAAATATTGAACATTCCGTTTGATAAAACAAAACTAAAAGACATAACAGGAATAATTTCAGAATTTGGGATATTGAAACAGAAAGAATTTGTAAAAAATGCCCAAGAAAAATTGTCTAGTCTATTGTCTTCCTAAAAGATGCAAACTTCTTATAATTAATATAGCTCCAGATAATAGAAAACTTTCCAAATCGGTTTCTATCCATTATTGATTTAATATAATCCAAAATTAAATGCAAAGCAAACCCCAAACAAGCAAAATAAAAAATCCTAGAAACAAACAACCCAAGTATTCCAAATAAAATCAAAATCTCAAAACCATGAAGAAAAAAAAATACATCATAGGGTTCGTGTTCTTGCTTCGTGCCAATGTTCCCAGAATTTTTTCTATAATCCATAAACCATTTGATTGCAGATAACAAATTCCAATCTCGCTTTTTATATACATAATATAAATAATGGTCTACATCGATTAAAATACTTGCCCCAAAGAAGATAATCAAATTCAAAATTCCAATGGTAGGAAAGAGGATATAAATAAAAAGAGAGGTTACAATTCCAAACAAGAAATGACTTCGAGGTAACATAATTTATTATAGAAGGAGTTTTTATTTTTTATGAAAAAGCATTATACTACTTTGAATATTTTTCTAAAAATCATACTAGCAGCGATACTATATCCCAAATAATACCAAATCCAATTTCCGCCCAGTATTGGACTATAAAGACCCTTTAGCCATGCAAATAACAACAAAAAAGGAATTAGGGTTACAAACATTGGTTTCATTGATCCCTTAAACATAACCGCAGTTAGTTGTAACATTTCAGCATTTAATTCTTTCATTACACTCGGTTCTTTTTCTTTTTTTAGTTCTGCCTGAATTTCTTTTTGTCTTTTTTTCAGACTCTTAAGATGCTCTTGATCTGTAAATTTTTTTTGAACCAATGTGGAAATTAATGTAACTACAACAGAAAAAAACCCAATAGAAGCAACTGCCACTCTATGATTTGCAACTAACATTTCTCCAATCACCATATAAAAAAATATTATTTTAACTATATAAACTTACGCCCCAAAAAATCCCTTTAATGCAGGATTCATATCCACTGCGTGTTGCTGTGCAATGTCCTGATACAATTGATATAAAATCATAATCGCAAGAAGTATTGCTGTTCCTCCAACTAATGCACCAAGCAAATTAGCGAATGAAGCTAATAGTCCGATTGCGGCACCACCCATAATTGTTAGTGGTCCAATATATCTTTTTAAGATAGACTCCAAAACCCTTTCATCTTTTCTAAATCCAGGCATACTCATTCCACTACTCATAATATTCTTAGCCTGACTCCTTGCATCCATACCGGATGTTCCAATCCAAAAATAAGAAAATATTATAGAAAATACAGTATAAAATAAAACATAAGAAAAAGCTTGAGCTGCATATATCCATCTAAAACTACCAGTAATAATTGTTTCTAGTAATGGAGTAGAATGGACCCAAAAAGCTATTCCACTAATTGGCTGACCACCAGAAGCAAAACCCCCTAAGAATGTAGCATGCCCAACCCAATTTTGTAATAAAGATGCAAATAATTGCAAGTTTGCAGTTAGGGCAGAAACAAGAATAACCGGAATAACTCCCGCATAGAAAAATTCCAGGGGCCACTTTACAGAATGTCCACGTATTCTATCAAACGCTAGTGGTATTTCCACCTTTAGACTTTGTGCAAAAACAACGGCCAAAAACAGTGCTGCGGTAGTAAGAATTGGAAACAACGCATTAGCCGCACCAGTTCCATCACCAATCATTACAGATGCAACAATAGCCAAAACCTTACCACTAGCCCCAAATGTTCCCTGTGGTCCGATAAACTGGAACAACTGGCTGAATAGCCTCCAACCAATACCAGCTGCAATAAACAACGAAACACCAGAACCGAAGCCCCATTTTTGAACAACCTCATCCATAAACACAATTAAAATACCACCCACGCACAATTGAAAAATAACTAACCCAGTAAATCCAGGTTTGGCGGCAATACCGTTCATTAAAACATAAACCATAGCCTCGAAAAGAACAAATGCAAATGTCAATATTTTCTGTAATCCCTGAAAGAATTTTTTCCCCTCATCTGTGTTTGTATCAATATTCAATATCTGTGCACCTTGTAATAATTGCAGAATTATTGAAGCCATAACAATTGGACCAATACCCAAAGTAATAATAGAGCCGAAACTAGTTCCAAGTAGAATAGCAAGATATTCAAACCGAGAGAGGCTTCCAGAATTAATACCAAACAATGGGATATTGGCTAAAATAAAATAACCAACTAAGATAATTGCTGTCCACTTTAATTTAATATTAAAACTTACTCTTTTTTCCGTCGGGGCACGAACTTCTGGTAAATTTTGCATCCAATCTCTCAAAGCCATATAATATATTTACCAAAATGTTTTATAAAGTTTTGTAGAGCCTAAAATTTTATAATAAAAACATAATTACAGTTTAGATATGGTCTCTCTTATTAATTAATTCTTATTATCTTTCTTTTTTACTGCCCACTGCTTAATATCTTCCTTTCTCTTAGGTAGGATAATCTTACCACCAGCTTTTTCTATCTTATCAATTGCAGTTTGTGTAGCACTTAATGCAGTAATTTCAGCGTTAAAACCATTTCCTGTTCCAAGAATTTTATACTTTCCTAAATCAATCTTTTGTTTCTCTTTGTTAAATAAATTATCTTTAATGGTAAAGAGATTAATTCTTCTATATTTAGCAATTGCTGTTCCTCTAGAAGTCAAACCCTGTTTCCCAAAGTATCTCTTTTTCTTATCGGATTCTAAAGCAGCTTGTTTTTTATGATCGCTTCTTTTCCCAGTTCCAGCCATTCCAAAACCACCCTTGTTTCCATGTCCCTTGTGTTTTTGTCGAAATCCCCACCCAACAGTTCTTGCCCCACGAATCCTAGAATTTTTTGGTCTTTTATGAACCCTCATAACATTCTACCTGCCAATTTAACTATATCTTTATGCTCTCCAAGGATTCCTTTTGGAGTTAATAATCTAGAACTTTTTTTAAATCCACCACGTGCAGGATGTAAGAAATGAACACCATTTTTAGCAGGTCGTTTTTCATCCAATTCCTTAATAAAATTATCATCAACCTTTCCAAAGGCAACCATATGAGCAACAGCACGGACCATTCCCATACGAATAACATCATTCTCTTCAACTAAAACAGAGGCAAATTTTTTCCTAATTTTAAGCCTATTCAATGTTTCATTATCACATCTTTTATTTTTAGTCTGCCCCGCAATTCTAATAACAAAATATACCATTACATTTGTATCTCCTTAATTTTATTCAATGCAGCCATACATGCTTTCCCCGTGTTAAATGTCGTTCTCAATTTACCAAAACATTTACTATAAACATCTTTAATCCCAACTGCTTTTAATATTTTCTTTAATTCGTCATTAACAACTAACCCAGTTCCCTGTGGTGCTGGCATTAATTTAACGACAACAGAAGAGCATTTTCCCTCAACCGCAATAGGAATGCTATGCTGTTCGTCACATGAACAATCAAAAGAAGCACAGCCCCTTTCTATTCTAACAATATTTAACTTAGCCTTCCTAATAGCTTTTTCTTTTGCTGGTAAGGTCTCAGAGGCTCTCCCGTAGCCAATTCCTACATGTCCTTTTCCGTCTCCAATAACTGCCATAACTCCAAATGTTAAAACATTGCCTTCTCTTGTTTTCTTCTGTGTCTGTCTAAATGGTCGTCGTTTTCCTCCTCCAAATTTTCCCTTAGCTTGTCCTATAAAGAGGCTATCGATTTTCAATCCAGGGATTAATATATCAACAATTTCCGATTCCATAATTTTTTTATTCTCATCTAAAACGCTATCAATATTAGTAATTTTCCCAGCCCGAACATTTCTTCCCAATTCTGTTAATGGAATCCATCTTTCTAGTTTTTCTTTTTGCTCTCTAGCAATTTTTTCTTCGAAACTTTCTCTCTGTCTATTTCCACCATACCTTCCACCCCTCTCTCTAGCTTTGGCTTTTTCATCAAATTCCTTAGAAACTTTCTGATCTTCTTTCTGTTCCTTCTTTTCTACTATTTTTTCCATCTCTTTCAATTGCTCCGTAGCATCAGTTTTTCCCACTATTTCTTTTTCCATTACTTTAGCCCTCCCATAACTTTTTCAACCATACTCTTTATTTTGATATGTTCGCCCATTAATCGTTCTTCATTTGGGAATACCTTTTTATTGGCTGGAATATCTAAACCGCCCTCAATTAAGCCAGCAACAACAGAGAATATTCTCCCACCTTTATCAGTCCTAGACATTCCTAAATCCACAATAAATTTTCCCTTGCCTATTTTTTTAGCAAATAAAATTCCAGAGAGATATCCAGCAGGAATAGATTTTAAACTTCCAACTTTATTTTTATCCCATCCATTTTTTAAGAGTTCTTTAGAACTAATTGTAGTAATAACTTTATCCTGAGCCTCATTGCTTTCGACGGATTGTAATATAAAATATTTATTTGTTCTTCTTATAACAATTCTTGGCAATCCAGATACTAATAATGTCCGACGAGCTCTATAGTCTGTCTTGTTTTCTCTTCTTCTTCGTTTTTGTGTTCGTAATCCCATATATTATTCCTCCAAACTCTCCTTTAACTGTCTTTTGCTCTTGAATTTCCTAGCTCTAATTTGTCTTCTAATCTCTCTTTTATCTTCGGCATTAATTTTACCAGTTCTAAAAAGACCCCGAACAAACTTTCTTAATTTCCTAGTTATAATAACATATTCAGATTTTCTTCTATTCAGATTTTGTTTTATCTTACCAACTCTTCTTCTGTTTTTACGACGAACAATTTTTCTTCTTCCCTTAACTTCCCTAATAAGAATAGCTCCACTTTTATGCAAATCTAAAATATCCACCCTACTTATAGCTTCTTTAATTTCACCAAGTCTATTCTCAGCAAAAATAATTCTACCCTTCCCAACTTTTAATACCTTGGCTGCCAAGATTCTTCTTTTTAATAAATTCATTGTTTGTCCCCCACTAAAGAATTTCCCCGAGTTACATTTGATAATATTTTCTTGTATCTATTCAAAACAATAATCTCCATAGCTTTTGCTTTTTCTAATATAGACAGCTTTTTTTTATTTCCAATTTTACCA
>VAPG01003684.1_pt1 | contig 12037 bp, 10 predicted proteins | sample 3393851 | NCBI WGS metagenome assembly VAPG01 (sample SAMN08290438, study PRJNA428436) | hydrothermal vent metagenome | isolation source: Deep-sea hydrothermal vent chimney | place: Atlantic Ocean: South-mid Altantic Ridge | depth 2194 m m
GCCCCTGGTCCGGATGCAGAAAGCCCTGGATATCATGATGCATGGCGATCTGACGCAAAAACTTGACTATGACGTCCAAAATGAGTTCGGCGTCCTGATTGACGGCTTCAACAGGATGGCAGGTTATCTTGAAGAGTTGATCGCCCAGATTCAGCGGGCCGGGATCCAGGTCACCAGTGCCATAACCGAGATTGCGGCCAGCAGCAAGCAGCAGGAAACGACAGCCAATGAGCATGCGGCCACCGCCAGCGAAATTGCGGCTTCAACCAACCAGATTGCCGCCACTTCAGCGAATTTAATGACAACCATGAAGCGGGTAAACAGCCTGACCAAAAATGCCGCCTTTGCAGCGGAAGATGGTCATGCAGGGCTGGAGCACATTGACCGGACCATGGTGCGGATGCAAGAGGCAACCGGCGCTATTGTCGACAAACTGTCGATTTTGAGCGAAAAGGCCAGCGATATCGCCGGGGTGGTCAAAACCATTAACAAGCTGGCCGATCAAACCAACCTGCTCTCCCTGAATGCCGCTATCGAAGCGGAAAAGGCCGGCGAGTACGGCAGCGGGTTCTCCGTAGTAGCCACGGAGATCCGCCGGCTGGCGGATCAGACCGCCGTGGCCACCTATGATATTGAACAGATGGTTCAGGGAGTGCAGTCTGCCGTCTCCTCGGCGGTGATGGGCATTGACAAGTTCGCGAAAGATGTCCGCGTCAGCGTCAAGGACATCCGTGAAGGCGGCGAACGGCTTGAAGGCGTTATTGAGCAGGTCCAGGTACTCAGGCCCCAGGTGAGTGTGATCAGCGAAGGCATTGAGGCCCAGTCACTGGGGGCGAGACAAATCAGTGATGCCACCAACCAGCTGAATAGCACGGCCCAGCAGTCAGCGGAATCAATCGGCCAGATGAACATGACCATTGAACGGCTGCAGCAGGCCGCCCAGAGTTTACAGAAAGCGATTTCCCGCTTCAAGGTGGCATAACCAGCAGGAGACGACATGCTGTTTCTGCTTTTCGAGACCAGCGATGATCGGTATGCCCTGGATTCGCGAGATGTGGTTGAGATCATTCCTCTCGTCATACCGAAAAAAATCACGGCCGCCCCGGTCTATATGGCCGGGATTATCAACTACCGCGGTGAACCGGTGCCGGTATTTGACCTCTGCTCTCTTGCCAATGGCACACCCTGCAAACCTTTATACAGTACCCGTATTATTCTGGTGCGCTATCCCCTGGCCTCCGGCGGACAAAAACTGGTCGGCCTGATAGCCGAACGAGTTACCGATGTCATCAAGAGCGACCATCAGGATCTCGGGGCGTCGGGAATCCTGATTGACGAGGCCTTGAATGCGCATGCCGTCGGATCAGGCAACGATGAAATAATACAAAGGTTCGACCTGAAGGGTATTATTCCAGAAGATATTGTCTGCGAACTTTTTAAGGAGTGACCCGGTAAGGGCCGCGCTCATTTTCAACTCAATCCCATGATGAACAAACTCACCCCGGGGCATGAAGATACCTGCTTTTTTTCACCCCCAACATCGGCGGTTCAACAAGATTGTCTCAACCCTGTCCGCATGGAATCAGCTAAACTGAAAATAGCCGATTCCCTTGAGCGGTCGATCGGTTTGGAGATCTCGACCATTGGCGACTCAACCTTTGCAAGAGCAGTCAATCGCCGCATGAAGGCTTTGGGAATCGCCGAGGTTAACGCCTATGCCGAAAAATTCTCGGCATCGGCCGTTGAATTGCGGCAGCTGATCGAGGAGGTCGTTATTCCGGAAACCTGGTTTTTCCGGAACCAGACCCCCTTCACTCTCCTCGGTGAACATATCCGGCAGGCAGATAAATTCCGACAACAATATGTCTTCCGCATCCTGAGCCTGCCATGCGCAACCGGCGAGGAGCCCTATTCCATCGCCATAACCCTGTTGCAGGCCGGTCTGCCGCCATCATGTTTTTATATTGACGCCGTTGATGTCAGCGAACGGGCGCTGGCCCTTGCCCGGCGAGCGCTATATCGGGAGAATTCCTTCCGCTCAAGGGATCTTGCCTTCCGGGAGAGGTTTTTCCATAAGACGGCCAAAGGTTTTGAGCTGGACAAAACGATTCGCGAAAAAGTCCATTTCAGGAAGGGTAATATCCTGCACCCGGCCTTTATGGAAGGCCGGGGCCGCTACGATGTCGTGTTCTGCCGCAACGTCCTGATCTATTTCAGTGAAGAGGCTCAACACCAGGCAATATCAGCCCTTTACCACATACTCATGCCCGGCGGGCTTCTCTTCACTGGGCATGCGGAATCCGGCCTGTTTCTTGGGGACCGGTTCGTTGCCGCCGACCGCGCCAATGCCTTCGCTTTTTATAAAAAAGAACCTGCTGCAGCCACGGCTGCCCGGCAAAGTGATGTCTCGGACAACGCCGGAAAAGACGGTCTCCCTGAACCATCTCTGCCGGCCGTCAGAACATCGAAGTCCGTCTTTGCCCCGCCCGCTTCCAGGCTGGCCGGCAAAGATGAAGAATTCAGCCTTGTCCGGAAATTGGCCGACGAGGGCAAGCTGGCGGAGGCTGCCCGGCGCAGTGAACGGTATCTGCTGGAACATGATCCCTCGGCCCGCTGGTATTATCTCCTCGGCGTTATCCGCGACAGCGAGGGACAGCTGGCTGAGGCCCTGAAACTTTTCCGCAAAGCGGTTTATCTTGACCCCGGGCACATAGAGAGTTTGTTGCAGTTGTCGCTGTTGGCGGAACGGGCCGGAGATCTTGCCGGGGCTGCGAATTACAGGCGGCGGGCCAAAAGACTTCATGACGGAGGATAGCACCGGTGCCGGAAGAAAAAAAGACGGAAAAGCCCGCAGCCATCAATGACTGCTGGAACAGGATCGGCGTCTGGAGCAAAGTGACCGACCGCTGTCCCAAGCTGGCCAAGGTGATTCATTGCCGCAACTGCCCGACCTATTCCCTGACCAGCCGGCGCCTGTTGGACCGTCCAGTGCCGGATGATTACCGGCAGGAATGGACCTCCATCCTGGCCAGGGCGACGGTGGCAAAAGAGGCAAACATTCACTCTGCTTTTGTTTTCCGGACCGGCGGCGAGTGGCTGGCCCTGCCGGCCGGACTCATCCAGGAAATCGTTGACATGAATCTCATCCACAGCCTTCCTCACCGAAGCAATGCTATCCTGAGAGGAGTTGTCAACATTCGCGGTAAACTGGAGCTCTGTTTTTCAATAGGAGCGCTGCTGAACATTGAGCGCTTTAAACAAAACAGGGAGGCGAAAAATTATATTTCCCCTGAACGGCTGGTCGTGGCGGGCAAGGATGGTGAGCGGATCGTCTTCCCGGTGACCGAGGTGCTGGGGACCTTCCGCTATGCCGAAGGGACGCTGCAAAAGCTGCCGGTTACCGTCTCCGGCTCAAGGGCTGCTTTTACCAGGGGAATCCTTTCCCTGCAGAATATCGATGTCGGCCTGCTTGACGACCATGCCCTTTTCAAGACCTTGATGAGGAATCTTTCATGACCGACAAGGGTAAAGATCTGAGCTCCATGTCCATGATGGATCTTTTCCGGCAGGAGGCGGAAAGTCACTGCGCCGCCCTCTCGGACAACCTGCTCTCCCTGGAGCGCAATCCGACCGATCCGGAGGCCCTGGCCTCGCTCATGCGGGCGGCCCATTCCATCAAGGGCGCGGCGCGAATTGTCGACCTGCCGGTCGTGGTGGAACTGGCCCATGCCATGGAGGATGTCTTTGTCGCGGCCCAGGACGGCAAACTTGTCCTTGGCCGGGAGGATATTGATCTCCTGCTGAAAGGCATGGACATGCTTGACGGCATAGGCAGCGTGGCCGAGGATAAAATGACGGCCTGGCTTGCCGGCCAGAGCACGCTCATCAATAAACTGGCCGCTGATTTTAAAGCCCTGGCCGCTGGTGGGGGCAAAAAATACGCAGCCGGGAAGGAAGCCGCCCGGGAAAAGGCAATCGATTCCCTGGTAACGGCCTGCAAGGACATATCTGCGGGGCAAAAGGTTGAGACCGCGTCCCAGCCGCCGTCTCAACCTCGGGAATCAGTAAAGACAAAATCAAAAATGCCGCCGGAAGAATCGGCAAAAACGGTCGACCGGTCCTTGCGCGTATCGGCCGAGGGCATGAACCGTCTGATGGGGTTTGCCGGAGAAGTCCAGGTGGAATCCCGCTGGCTGCCGGCCTTTGCCCATAAAGTACTGCAACTCAAACGCCGGCAGGACGATGTCTACCGTCTGCTGAACGGCTATATGGATAAGGTCCGGGCGTCCGACCCGGCGGAGGCGGAGAGGTTAAGCAAAAACGGCTTCCGCAACCTGATTGCCCGGATGGATATCTGCTGCGGCCTGGTGAATGAGTACCAGGCCGAAATCGAGGACCATGCCCGGCGCTCCACGGAAATTTCACACCATCTCTACCATGAGGTCATCGCCAACCGGATGCGGCCCTTTGCCGACGGCATCCGTGGTTTTCCCCGCATGGTTCGGGATCTTGCCAGGGAACTGGGCAAAGAGGTGGAGTTTGAAATCATCGGCAGCGACACCCTGATTGACCGGGATATCCTTGATAAAATAGAGGCGCCTCTGAACCATCTGCTCAGAAACGCCATTGACCACGGTATCGAATCGCCGCCGGAGCGGCTGCAGGCCGGCAAACCGGAAAAAGCGCTCATCCGCCTCGAAGCCCGGCATAGTGCGGGCATGCTCAATATCGTGGTCAGTGACGACGGGTACGGCATTGATATTGAAAAATTACGCCGCAAGGTCATCGACAAAAAGATGGTTGCCGAGGAGATGGCCCGTGACCTGAGAGAGACGGAATTGCTTGATTTTCTCTTCCTGCCTAATTTCAGTACCCGGGAAACCGTGAGCAAGGTATCCGGACGGGGCGTCGGCCTTGATGTGGTACACAGCGCGGTACACGAGGTCCGAGGCCTGGTCCGGACCAGCACCAGGCCTGGCGCCGGCACCACCTTTGAAATGCAGCTGCCCCTGACCCTTTCCGTCATGCGCTCCCTGCTGGTTGAAATCTATGGCGAGGTCTATGCCTTTCCGCTGGTAGCCATAGATCACGTCATCATGATTCGGGATGAGATCAAGGAGGTCGAGGGTCGGCAGTATGTGACCTTCGGCCGGGAACGGGTCGGGCTGATATCGGCGCGGCAGGTCCTGGAAAAACGGTTGGCAGAGGATCTGGAGAATGAACGTGAGGAGCAGGCCGTTGTGATTGTCAGTGACCGCCATAACCGATACGGCCTGATCGTTGACCGATTTCTGGAAATTCGCGACCTTGTGGTCCAGCCACTGGATCGGAAATTGAAGAAAGTTCAGGATATCAGCGCAGTGGCTATTCTTGAGAATGGTACGCCGGTGTTGATTGTCGACGTGGAAGACATGGTTCACTCCGTTGATGACCTGATTTACGGCAACCGGCTGCACCGTATAGGCGGTGAAGCTATCATGGACGAACGTCGCTTAAAGCGGATACTGGTGGTTGATGACTCCATCACTGTCCGGGAGGTGGAAAGGAAAATGCTCGCCGTCAGGGGATATGAGGTAAAAACGGCAGTAGACGGCATGGACGGCTTGAACGCCCTCCGCCGCAACGAGGATTTCGACCTGGTCGTCACGGATGTGGACATGCCGCGCATGAATGGTATCGAGCTGGTGAATCTTATCCGCAGCGATGCACGATTCGAGAGACTGCCGGTGATTATCGTTTCCTATAAAGACCGCGAGGAAGACCGGCGACAGGGCCTTGAGGCCGGGGCTGACTATTACCTGACTAAGGGGAGTTTTCAGGATGAGACCTTGTTGCGAACCGTTGAAGAATTGATCGGCGGGCCGGACCAGGGCTGACGGTAAAACCAAGTTATTTTTTCCAGACCCTTGGCACGAGTTAAAATACCACCCGCGAGGTGCATGTGAAGATAGGAATAGTCAACGATATGCCCATGGCCGTGGAGGCGCTTCGCCGGACCATGATCAGCGGCGGGCACCAGGTTCTCTGGCTGGCGGAAAATGGGGCGATTGCGGTTGAGCGTTGCGCACGGCAAAAACCCGACCTGATCCTGATGGACTTGATCATGCCGGTTATGGACGGCATTGAGGCAACCCGGCGGATCATGCAGGAAAGTCCCTGCCAGATCCTGGTGGTGACCGCAAGTGTTGCCGGCAACAGCGGCAAGGTGTTTGAGGCCATGGGGGCCGGAGCTCTTGACGTTGTGGCCACGCCGGTGCTGGGCACCGAAAACGGTACCAGCGGCCAGGACCTGCTCGCCAAAATAGAGCGAATAGGAATACTTTCCGGAATCACCAAACGAGCCGGTCGGCAACGGCCCGTCCCTCCTGTGCAACCAGGCGTAACGCCGCGAGAAAAAGGAAAAGACCTCCTTCTGGTCATCGGCTGCTCCACCGGCGGCCCCCGGGCCCTGCTCCAGATTCTCTCCACCTTGCCCCGGGACTTACCCGCATCCATCGTCGTTACCCAGCATATGGACGAGCAGTTTATCAGCGGTCTGGTCGACTGGCTGAACAGCCAGGTGGCCCTGAAGGTAAGAGTGCTTACCGAAGGTGACCGGCCCCGGCCGGGAGAGGTACTGATCCCCGCCACCTCCCATCACCTCGTCATGAATCGCAACAACACCCTCGGCTATTCGGTTGAACCGACGGACAATTATTACCATCCCTCGGTGGATGTTTTTTTCAAAAGCGTGGCCCGTTATTGGCGGGGCAGCTGTATCGGGGTAATTTTGACCGGGATGGGAAGGGACGGCGCCGAAGGGCTGCTGGCCCTGCGACAGCAGGGAAATTATTCCATCGCCCAGGACCGGGCAAGCTCGGTGGTTTTCGGCATGCCCAAGGCGGCAATCGAAGTGGGGGCCGCCCGGGATATTCTGCCGGTTGAGGCCATCGGCCTGAAGATCATGGACAAGTTAGCGTCGCAAAAAGGAAAATATCATGACTGAACATATGGAAGAAGCGGAGCAGGGGCCGGAGGATCTTCATAGGTACAGAATCAGTGTGCTCCTGGTTGATGACCAGCCGATCATAGCCGAGGCGGTAAGGCGGGCACTAGCCACGGAGGACATCGACTTTCATTACTGCCAGGACCCGACTGAAGCCATAAAAACAGCGGCCGAGCTTAAGCCGACCATTATCCTCCAGGACCTGGTGATGCCTGAGCTTGACGGACTGACCATGGTGCGATTTTACCGGGCCAACCAGGACACTTCCCAGGTGCCTATTATTGTCCTGTCGACGAAGGAGGAACCGGAGATAAAGAGCAAGGCATTTGAACTCGGCGCCAACGATTACCTGGTCAAGCTGCCGGACAAGATTGAGCTGATCGCCCGCATCCGTTATCATTCACAGGCCTATATCAATCAGCAGCAACGCGACGAGGCCTTTCGCGCCCTGAAGAAAAGCCAGCTCCGGCTGGCAGAGGCCAATAAAATCCTGAAAAAGCTTTCCTCCCTGGACGGCCTGACCGGGGTGCCGAATCGCAGACGTTTTGACGAAGTCCTGGAACAGGAATGGCTGCGGGCCATACGCCACTCGACCTCCATTTCGCTGATCATGATCGACATTGATTTTTTCAAACTTTTTAACGATACCTACGGCCACCAGGGTGGTGACGACTGCCTGAAACAGGTGGCCAAGACCATCGACGAGTCGACAAAACGGGTAACCGACATGGTGGCGCGCTACGGCGGGGAAGAGTTCGTGGCGGTCCTGCCGGAGACCGGAACCAATGGTGCACTTGCAGTAGCCGAGACGATGCGGGCCAATGTTGAGGCACAACGTATTCCCCATGAAAACTCCAAGGTCACGGATCATGTCACCATCAGCCTCGGTGCGGCCACGGCCGTGCCCGAGCGCGGCTCCAGGGCGGAAGACCTTATTGCCGCCGCCGACCAGGCCCTGTACGAAGCCAAGAATCACGGTCGCAACCAGGTACGGAGCATGGGATTAAAACATGCTGACTAACTCGGATAAACGGCCAGAGGCCTAACACCCATGTTTGACGAGAAAATCATGGATTACCTCCCGCATGATATCAGGCTGATCACGGCCGGTCTCGTGGACGATAATCCAGACACAGCGCTGAAAGGCCCGATAAAGGTCATCGGGCACGAACAATTTCAATTCGGTCAATTCCGGAACCTGCTGAACCGGCTCATCACTCCCGTGCCGCCGGCTCATCACCGGCCCCGCGGCTCGTCCTGTTCACGGCAAAAGGCAACCACGTCCCGGTAGGCCAAGGTCCCGCCAAAAAAATCAAGGGCACTGCCTACTGTTGCATCAAGGCGTTCCTGACCGGCGTCCTTGACCAGCTCCAGATCGGCCATGGTCGCCACGCCGCCGGCATAGGTCGTCGGGATGGCCGTATGGTCGGCCAGCAGCCGGATGAGACGCTCATCCACTCCCATGCGCCTGCCCTCCACATCAACGGCATGCACCAGGAATTCATCGCAAAAGCCGGCCAGCCAGGCCAAGACCTCCCCGGAAATACGGAGCCGGGTAAACTTCTGCCAACGATCGGTAACCACGTAATAACCGTCATCGCGCCAGCGACAGCTCAAATCCAGGACCAGGTTCCGCCGGCCGATCAGATCGCGCAGGCGGCGCAGGCGCTCTTCATTGAGCCGGCCGTCATGAAAGACATGAGAGGTCACAATCACGTGCGAAGCTCCCTGCTCCAGCCACCAGGGAGCATTGTCGGCCGTAATGCCCCCGCCGACCTGCATCCCGCCGGGCCAGGCCTGCAACGCCTCTACGGCGGCCGACTCATTTCCCGGGCCGAGCATAATCACATGACCGCCGACCAGTTGATCTCGCCGGTAGATTCGGACATAATGGGAAGGCGGGATCGCAGAGGAAAAATTGGTCTGCAGGGTTCTGGATTGGTCATCCCGGAGAGTTGAACCGACGATCTGCTTAACTCGTCCGTCGTGCAGATCAATGCAGGGACGAAAACGCATAGAAGTCTTTCCGTTTAAAATTTTCCGTTTAAAATTCAGCTCCGTTTGATCATCATGGTTGAAGAGTCAAGATCGAGACTGACACCGGAACCATTCGCTTTGCCGTTATTCCGGACAATATCGAGCCGGACATTGCTGCCTTCGGGCTTGAGCAGAATCACCGTATCAAAGAGATCCTCCACCTCATGACAGGGCGACGGCACCCCGGATGATGATTTTCTCTTGTCATCACGATGAGTGACGGCCGAGAACCAGAGCTGCATACTCATCATATTTGCCAGGTCCTTGAGATCGGCCAGACTCTCACGATTAACCGACTCAAAATCTAAGCCGTCGACCACCAGGCAATTCGGCGTAAAAATATTCTGCATAATCAAATCATTGAGTCGTTCTTCCAGTTTCGCCCGGCTGAAGACCGATTCCTTGAAGGTCATGATCATCCGGTGATGCTGCACCCTTTCAATCAACTCGTGCGGCAGCGAGACTCTATATTCCTGCAGGATACTGCGCAGAATATCGTCATACCTGCACCTGGTCTTGTCAATGGATTCACCAATACTGACATGAATAACCCGGTTGCCCCGGAGTATTGAATCCAGGGCAATCTGAACCAGCAGCGCCGTCTTGCCGAGGCCGGGCCGGGCCATCACCAGGCCCATCTCTCTGGCATTCTCCGTCCCAATCTTCAGAACCCTGAGCGGATTCTGCTTTACCAGCGGCTCATATCCCATTGTTCCACTCCATCCAATTAATCATATATTGTATATTAGCTGCGAACCACAGTCTATTTATTTTTCTTTTCTTCCTCAAAGGCCTTGATCAACTCGTCAGCCACACTCTTGGGCACCTTTTTGTAGCTGGACAGCTCCATGGTAAACTCGGCCTTGCCCTGGGTAAGGGAACGTAGCGTGGTTGAATAGCCGAACATCTCGGCCAGCGGCATCTCCGCTTCAACAACCGTGTAATTCCCCTCTTCAAAGGTCCCGACAATCACGCCGCGACGCTGGTTCAGGCTACCCATGACAGCACCTTGAAACTCGGACGGCCCTTCCACGGCAACCTTCATGATCGGCTCCATGATCACCGGCCCGGCTTTCACATACCCCTCCTTGAATGCGCCTATAGCAGCGAGCTGGAAGGCCACATCGGAAGAGTCCACCGCGTGGAAACTCCCGTCATTGATGACAATCCGGATGCTGGTAATCGGCGAGCCGGTCAGATTGCCCTTTTGCAGGCACTTCCGGAAGCCCTTGTCACAGGAAGAAATGAACTCGCGGGGAATGACACCACCGACAATCTTGTCGTCAAATTCATACTCGCCCTCTTCCAGCGGCTCCAGGTAACCGCCAACCCGGCCGAACTGCCCTGAGCCGCCGGTCTGTTTTTTATGGGTGTAGTTAAATTCGGCCCGCTTCGTAATGGTCTCGCGGTAGGCGACCCGCGGAGCTCCAACCTCCACCTCGGCATTGTACTCCCGCTTCATGCGCTCGATATACACCTCGAGATGCAACTCTCCCATGCCGGAGATGATCGTTTCGTTGGTCTCGTGATCCACGAAACTCTTGAAGGTCGGGTCCTCTTTGCCGAACCGGTTCAGGGCCTTGAAGACATTGGCCTGGGTCTTGTTATCTTTAGTCCTGATGGCCAGGGAGATAACCGGGGCCGGCACATGCATGGAACTCATGGACCAGTTAATTCCGTTTCCACAGAAGGTGTCGCCGGAGGCACAGTCAATGCCGAACAGGGCGAGAATATCACCGGAGCCCGCCTCGTCGATTTCCTCCATCTCGTCGGCGTGCAGCCGGACCAGGCGCCCGATTTTCACCTTTTTACCGGTGCGCGAGTTGACAATGGTATCACCTTTTTTCAACGTCCCCTGATAGGTTCGAATATAGGTAAGCTGACCGTAGCGCCCGTCTTCCAGCTTGAAGGCCAGAGCAATCAGGGGGTCATCGGCATCATTGGATACCAGCACTTCTTTTTCGTCATTATCCAGGTCCAGGGCCGTATTTTCAACATCGGTCGGACAGGGAAGATAGGTGTTCACGGCATCCAGTAACGGCTGAATACCCTTGTTCTTGTAGGCGGAACCGATGATGACCGGAGCCAGCTCCAGGCTCAGCGTCCCACGGCGAATGGCCTCACGAACCAGGTCCTCGCCCGGAGTCTGTTCCTCAAGAATAACCTCCATAAGTTCATCGGAAAACATGGACACGGCATCCAGCAATTCCTCGCGCTTCTCATCGGCCTCGGCTTGCATCCGTGCCGGGATTTCTTCCAGACGGATCGTTTCTCCCTGGTCGCCGTCAAAATACACCGCCTTCATGGTGACCAGATCAACCAGGCCTTCCAGGTCATTCTCAAGGCCGATGGGCAACTGCAGCATCACCGCGTTGAGACCCAGCTTATCACGTATCTGTTGGGTTACCCGGTACGGATTGGCGCCGGTGCGGTCACACTTGTTGATAAAGGCAATCCGCGGCACCTTGTAACGGCTCATCTGCCTGTTCACGGTAATGCTCTGGGACTGCACTCCACCAACGGAGCAGAGAATGAGCACGGCGCCATCGAGAACCCGCAGGGCCCGCTCAACTTCAATGGTGAAATCAACATGGCCGGGGGTATCAATGATATTGATATCATGGCCCTGCCAATTGCAGCAGGTCGCCGCCGATTGAATGGTGATACCACGTTCCTTCTCCAACGCCATGGAATCCATGGTCGCGCCGATACCGTCCTTGCCGCGAACCTCATGGATGGCATGAATGCGCTGGGTATAAAACAGGATACGCTCGGTAAGCGTTGTCTTGCCCGAATCGATATGGGCGCTGATGCCGATATTTCGTACTGTTGTCAGGTCTTTTTTCATCACGAGTTCCTCGGTTACTTCATGCCGGATTACTGCATTATCTCTTCCGGCTCCAGTTGTTCTTCTGGAGAAAAACAATAAAATAAAAAAGGAGTTACAGGTGAGCTCTGCAACTCCTTCAATGCATTTTCTATGGTGCCGAGACCAGGATTCGAACCAGGGACACA
>VAPG01017521.1_pt1 | contig 12030 bp, 10 predicted proteins | sample 3393851 | NCBI WGS metagenome assembly VAPG01 (sample SAMN08290438, study PRJNA428436) | hydrothermal vent metagenome | isolation source: Deep-sea hydrothermal vent chimney | place: Atlantic Ocean: South-mid Altantic Ridge | depth 2194 m m
CCAGCCTTCATCAGATTATCTTTTATCAAATTCCCTGCGGTAACGGCGTTTCGCGAATAATAAATAAATTCTCTCATAAAATTTTATTTCTTGAATCTATTTAAAACTATTTGTGAAGTTTGGAGTTCGCTTTTTTTCCATTAAGCCCATATAAATAATGTGCATTCTCTCCGAATAGGTTAAGACATTCGTCTTTGATAGTTCTAAATTGAACTTCAATAGGATAATTTGGCAATGCCTTGTCTACCAATGTATAATGAATGCCACCGGGTCTGTATTTTTTATTTCTTTCTCGATGATCTTTAAATCTTCCATTAACGACAGAAAATTGGTGAAAATTAATTTTCGGACCAATGCTCACCAATCTTTCCATATTGAATTCCGCGTGTTTTTGATTCATATCAACTATTTTGGCGCCAAAGAAATCTCCTAACATCATATTTAGAGTATGTTCGCCATATTTGTTTAAATAATAATTATGTTTATCCCAAGAGGTATAATCATTTTCTGAAATATCCACTAAAAACCTCAAAAAGTTATCTTCTTCTCTCTTGCTTAATGTATCAAATGCAATTTTATATTTTTTCTTTATTTCATCAATACTTTTATATCGCTTACTAATCATAAATCTACTACCGCTATTGAAATGATATTTTAGCCCATCATAATACTTATTTGATATTTCTTCTTCGCTAAATAAGCTCTGGGCAGTGATAGAATCTAATTCGAATTGTCCCTTGTAAGAATCCCTTAGTTTTTTTCTAATTGATTTAGGGGATCTCTTCCTAAACAATCTATTCAACTCCTTTCGGTTTCCAGAGAAACTACAATTACTTTGGGTCAATGTATGAAATATTTTTCCAACTTTTGGAAAGATTTGCCCATCATAAATTTTTTTAAACAGGGTAGTGTTATATTCTAAAATATCACGATTATTGGCAGTTATTGAACCTGCTTCTATTGGACCATACAATATCAAATTTGTTAAAGATGGACCCATAGCAGGTCCCATATTTGAAATAGCTACATTCAATCTTTCGGTCAATTTCTTGTTATTTTTCATAATATAAAAATATCATCTACAATTTATAAATTTAATGCTTTAATACCACTTAATAGTTAATACAGATAGCTAAAACCTAACTCTTCCCCAGAAATTCATCGCGGCACACAGTTTGCAATTTTTTTTCTAAACTTTATTAAATAATTTTGTGGATATATCTTGTTAGCTCACTATGAGAGGAAAATATTCTATCAGCATTTTTAAGATATTTCTTATTTAGGGTCGTTGCTAATGCGAATGTTTTAATTTTTGAGCCCTTTGCACTTTCAATCCCGAATGGCGCATTTTCAATAACTAATAAATTTTCCGCCTTGATATTTAATTTTTTTATTGTTTTCAAATAGGGCTCTGGGTTAGGTTTCCCCTTTTCTACATCATCCCCAGTTATTATTACTTCAAAATAATTCTTAAAAAATTTGGTTAGTATTTTTTTGACGAATTCCTTATTCGAACCGCTTACTAAGGCCAATTTTATATTCTTATTTTTTAGATAAGTTAGTAGCTGCGGTATCTGTGGATATATTTTATACTTAAATAACTTTGAGAATTGCTCTTTTTTGATTAAACAAATTTTGTTTTTTTCTGCTATACTGATTTTTTTATCATATTTTTTGAATATCCAATCTACCACTTCCCTGCTAGTCATACCTTCTATTATCGCAAAATCTTGATATGTGGTGGAAATTCCGAATTTATTGCAGGCATACTTCCAACTTTTGATATGACATTTCATACTATCAACTAAAACTCCGTCCATGTCAAAAATAATGGCTTTGATAACCATATTGGCTATGACATCTGTTTATTATATAAATCTTCTTAGTGAATAAATAATTTTGTTAATTTTTAAAACTGGCATTAGATGGGGATTTTTCCCATATTAAAACTATTATTAAAAAAATCAAGAATATACAAAATCCGTATGGCAACCAATTAATAGTTCTTCCATTTTTTGAAATGTAATTCTGGTATCCCTCCCCTGACTCTTTGCCATTGAGCACAATTACTTTTCCGCCTATATTAGTATATTTTGGTTTACTAATTGGTTTATTAATTATAACCCTACTCTGTTTAGTGCTTTGAAAAGAAGTCTCTCTATTAAGGGATATTGTTTCACTAGTTACTATTAATTTTTTATCTTTTCTTATGTTGCTTTGGTTACTTTCTAATATATTTAATGGCTTTGTTGTGTTTGATTTCTTTATACTTACAGAAATGGAACCTGTATGAAATAATTTTACTGTCTTCCCTTTTCTTAATTTTAGTTCTATGGCATATTCCCCATTTGTCGAAATTTTCAGTTTAATGCCCTTTTTGTCTCCATTTTCAATAAAATCTTTTAGATAATAAAATCCAGATTGCCATCTTTTTTTGTCATTATTCCAAACTTTCAAAATAGAACCCTTCCCTTTGTTTAGCACAATTTTTATATCATATTGCCCGTCGCCATTTAGAGTATTCAGGGAACACTCAAACATTGTCTTCTCCTGAACTTTTTTAGGACAAGATATACTTAGATTGACTGCTCCTACTAATTCAGCCATTATTATAATTAGAACTATTATCTTTACTATCACCTTTTTTTATAGAACTTAAAATTTATAAAATTACTTGTTCCCACACAAACCTTAAAAACATAAACTAACTTTAGATTTTATGGCAGATGATATGACAATGGAAAAATTAGCTTCTTTCTGTAAAAGAAAGGGTATTATTTTTCAGGCTGCGGAAATTTATGGTGGGTTATCTGGGTTTTTTGATATTGCACCCTTTGGAGTAAGAATACAAAACAACATAAAAGATATTTATCGAAAAGAATTACTTTACAAACGGGATGATATCGTCGAGCAAGACGGCTCTATAATAACCAACCCAAAAGTATGGGAAGCATCTGGACATCTTGATAATTTTGGGGATTTATTATTGACCACTAAAAAAACAAAAACTAGGCTAAGGGCAGACCATTTTATAGAGGATAAATTGGGAATATCTGCCGATGGTATTAGTGCAAAAGAAATAGAAAAATTAATTGATGAGCATAATTTAACATATAATGGAGAAAGTTTTGAAAAAATCAAACAATTTAATCAATTATTTCCGGTTAGGGTTGGGGCTGATGAGGCTAAAGATTCTATTGCATATTTAAGAGGGGAAACATGCCAAAGTATTTTTCCAAATTTTAAATTAATAGCTGAGGTGTCCAGAAAGAAGCTACCTTTTGGTATTATGCAAATAGGGAAAGCGTTTAGAAATGAGATTGCCCCCCGGGATTTCCTTTTTAGGTGTAGAGAGTTTGAGCAGTTGGAAATAGAATATTTTTTTAATCCTGATAGTAATTTTGATAAATTAACAGAGAATCATCTGAATACTAAATTTCAATATCTTTCTGCAACAAATCAGGAAAATGGTTCTAGAAAAATTGAAGAACTAACCGTTAGAGAATTAATAGAATCTAAAATGGCCAACCCTATTCATGGTTATTGGATTGCTATAATGTTAGATATGGCTCAAAGAAAAATGGGATTAAGTTATAAAAAATTAAGAGTTAGACAACATGTAAAGAAAGAACTATCCCATTATAGTTCTGGGACATTTGATATAGACTATAAATATCCACAGGGATTTATGGAAATGGAAGGTATCTCCAACAGAACTAATTTTGACCTAAAACAACACCAAACTTATTCAAAATCTAATTTAGAATATTTCGATAATGAGAGCGGGAAAAGACTTTTACCTCATGTTATAGAGCCATCATTTGGAATTGGGAGACATCTTCTAGCGGTGCTTTTGGACGCATATAGTTACGATGAAAAAAGGGGGAATGTAATATTAAAACTCCCTAAAGAGTTATCTCCAATTAAGTCCTCTGTTTTTCCTCTTTTGAATAAACCAGAGTTTCAGAAAATGGCAAAAGATATTTATAATGATTTAGTTGAAAATGATATTATTTCCTCTTTCGATAAATCTGGTAGCATTGGTAAGCGTTACGCCAGAGCGGACGAGATTGGAACGCCATACTGTATTACCATCGATCACGACACACTTGAGTCTGGGATTGTTACCATCAGAGATAGAGATACAACTGAGCAAATCAAGATTCACAAAGATAAACTGGGAAAAACTATCTCAGATTTGATTAAAGATAAAGTTGAATTTTCTAAAATTGGATTGTAAATAGTTCTTGTTTGTAGTTGAATTTATTTTTTGATTAAAGCCGAAACTTCTCACTACATTTAAAAATGTAGTTTTCTAACTTTTTTTATGGTAAGGGCAATTATGATAGTTGAAATGGCGGGAAGACCTAGCGAACATTTAATAAAAAGTTTAGAGAAACATATTGGTGTTTTAAGGGAAATTAAGGATATAGAGGTTCATGAAATAAAAATTAGTGAGCCTAAGGTAATCCCTGTCCAAAACGAAAATCAATCTCCACCTCAGGAAAAATCTCCGGAAATGTTCACAGCTTTTGTAGAATGTGAGTTTGAAGTTCCAAATTTTGCTCGGTTAAGTGATACAATGTTTGATTTTATGCCAAGTTCTGTTGAAGTTATTGAGCCCAGTAAAATTTATTTGGAAGCTACAGAGGCAACCGATTTATTAAATAATATTTCTGGAAGGATGCACCGATATGATGAAATCGCTAAAATTGCGGAAGAAAGATTGACACAACAAGATGAACAGATACGAGCAATGCAAAAGGCTATAATAATAAGGGACCTTAAAATAGTTCAATTATCTAGTAATAATAGCAATAAGAGAGACGAGAGTTCTAAGAATAAAAAAAGTGACAAGAAAAAATAACTTTAATACCAATATTCTACAACTTTTTTTCTATCTTTTTGTTTCCTATTAATCGCCTTTCAAATTTTTTTGTTAGTAAATTAAGTGAATCGGTTGGTGTTTTTGAACCAATCTGTTTTTGTTTTTTATAAAAATAATACCCGATGAATCCTAATATTGAAAATATTGCCATTGCGACAATCCAGCCATAGCCTTCTGACTTTGAATTTCCAGAACTTATTTGGAGGCATGAGCCCAAACAACAATACTCCCCATTTTTTGTGAAAGTCGCTGTTCCATTGCATATCATTCCGTGATTGCATATTTTTCCAGATAATTCTTGACATGTTTTTTTCTTAACTTGAAAATTTTCCTTTGGTGTTCCCTCGGGTAACACAAAAATACTCAATGGAATTTTAAGTATATTTTTTGTTTTGTTCTCTGTGTATGAAATATTAATTTCCCCTGAAAAATGCCCAGAGCTTGTAGGATATAATTTTAGTGTTAAATTTTCAACTCCCCGACCCTGCATATGTTGTGGTTCTAATATTTTTATGAATTGAATTGAAGATGTGGCTTGTAGATTTGTTAAATTATTCGTTCCAAAATTAAATAACCGAATTGTCTTCTCAGATTTCGTATTTGTAAATATTTCTGCGAAAAATAGTTTTGGGCTTGCCCGTAAATTTGAATAAATTTTTGTCACCTTTTTTGGAGATGAGCTAATATTTGTGTTATTCTTTTTTGCATTTAAATACAACACTGGAATTAAGAAATTTTTGTAACCTGAAATATTTACAAAGGAAAAAGTAGTATTCGGTTCAATTTTTAGCTCGTGACTTTCCGACGGATTAATTGATATTTTTTCTTTATTGAAAAAGACATTTAATTGTCTGCTCCCTATATTGATTAATTTTATTTTTGGAGTTGTAGTCAAAAAGATAAAGCCTGGCTTGATTTGGAGTATTTGGGTATATGTTTTATTTGTAGTCTTATTAAATAATTCATTAGGCGAAATTGTTATATTTCTTGTTATAGTAGTTGATTTAATCTCACCTGACTCTTTATCTAAAATATTTTCTATTTTCAGCGTAATATTTTCTTTTAAATTAGTGTAAATGTATAGGTAGTAAGTTTTGTTATAGTAAAATATGTCGGACTCTAAGGAGAGTTGTCTTCTTCCTTGAAAAAACTTGATTTGAGATTTTGTTATTTTTTGAACAAATTCTCCTGATGTTGTAATTGTTCCCAATATTGTTTCACCTGGCTGCGTTTCACTATTTTGAATATGTAATAGTGGCATAGAGGAAGCTAGGGAGCAAAAGAATATTAATAAAAATATTATTTTATAATTCATTTTATTTAGATATATCTCGAAGTTTTTTGAATGTTTCTGACATTGCCTTATCTCTCCTGTCATATGGTGTTTTTAGAACAGGTCTGTTTCTAACTTGGCGAACTGGTCGTGGTTGAGATGGGATTGTTGGATTTCTTCTTATTGGGGGGAATCCTGGTCTTGGTGGTATGCCTGAATATGATGACCCAGATGGGGGCTGAGCTCCCTTATTATCATCTTTTTTAAACTTAGTTTTAAACTCAAACCAATAAAGTTTTAACTGCTCCCTATACAAATATATTATCGCCCCTAATGTTATTATAATTAGAATTGTTAAAACCCATACCCACCATCTTGACGAGCTCTGAGAAACCTGTGCTGTTTTTGGGCCACAACAAACTTGTTCCTGAGAACAAGAGTAGTTTGAAATTGGTTCTTGAAATTGGGAACAAGAGTTCATACAAGTATAGGAATTGGATTCACACTGCGTTATTTGCACATTAACTTTATCCTCGCAACTGCCTGTGCAACAACTATCAGTATCACTAGCTTTTTTTGAATTTCCGGTGCAAACTTTTCCAGATGCACAAACTTGCCCGCCATCTTCCGCGCATGTTTTAATATTTTGTGTCATACAACAAGTATCTGAAAGAGATGGGCAAAAATAATTATTTCCGACATTTTTAGAATCAGTGCATTCTGTAGATGGAATACAAAAATAATTGGCTTCAGAGCAATATGTCACACTACTTTTATTTGATGTCGAGGAGCTTCCTGTTTTCCTTGATTTTTGAGTAAGTGCCCACAATGCTATTGCGGTATCTCCAACAGAATTCCAACATCCGTCCGCATCCTGAGAAAAAAGCAACCACTTTTTTGCCTTTGCTACTTGTTCTGCACTTGAATCAGATAGTGCCAACAATGCCAAACTTGTATCATAATATTTGCCATACGCCGACGATGGTGCCTCCCAATAATTACCGAGTTGTTGTTCTGATATTAAAGAATTTGCATAATCTTCATAGTTTGTTAGGATATAAATAAATGATGATGGAAGGTATCTCTTGTTGGTTTCTGACATTGCGATTATATATGGAACGAAGTTATCTACATTGTGTCCTGTTTTTAAAAGTGCCAAAGCAGCCCACGCCGTAGCCTCATAATTACAACCATTTGCACCGAAACATTTTGAATTTACTTGTAACTCTGTTGAGCCAAATGCGGGTGCGGATGCGGTTCCCCCTAAAACATAAATTGTTTGTGAAATTTTATTTCTGTAAATAAGATTAGAAATAAAATTTTTATCACATTCTATTGAAAATTTTTCATTATAACAATTATTGTTAATCTTTAGCCAAAAATTTGATTGCGACCTTGATAAACAAGAACCAGCATCTCTGTCTATTTTTTTTCCTGCATCTACATGAATTGAATAATCTTTTGTATTATATCCAATATGACAGTTTACCACTCCATTTGAATCCTGTTGAAGATACCATATCAAATTTGTTGGTGTTTTTGCTTGGTTTAAAAGCCATTTCTCCGAGGCAGTTGTATTCTTACCAGCATGATTTAATGCTATTATTGCCAATGCGGTATCACGGACATTCCCCCAATTATTTGCTTTTTCTTTTTTCTTTAATTCGCTAACGCAATTATCAAAAATATTATCTGGAGTTGCCATTATTGTTAGTGCAATTTCTTGGGTAGTTAGCCCAGAACAGTCTCCTGCCTTTTGTTCTAAGCACGAAAATCCTTTGTCTATCTTTGATTCATTTATATTATTATTTGAAACTGTTGCATTCTCTGACGATGTGTGGCTAGTGTGGTTCGTGGAGTTGGTAGCAGCGAGGGAGAAAGACAATGAGAATAGTGCTAGCAATAAAACCAATGATATTATACTCTTTTTCATGGTTGAATATAATCTTTATGGTTTATAATTATTTTGATTACTCTTTTTACTTATTCATTGATAAATTATTATTAATTATAAGATAGCCATCGCCCATAACAGCATCATAAGCACAAACATAGCTATGATTATATAGCTCATAATTTGATAGAATCTTTTTGCTATCTTTTTGGAACCAGAAATTCCAAAAATTGCTAGGTAGAAGAATCTACCACCGTCGAGAATTCCGAGTGGTATCATATTAAATATTGCTACTAATAGATTAATTATCATAATCCACCATAATAGGTAGTAGATAAAATAGGTGAACCCTCCGTTCCATCTTGGTTTGTAGTAAGTAGTTGGGGATTTAAAACTCATAAATTTAGATAACGCTTTTTGGATGAACCCATTTGGAGCAATCTTTCTATACCCAACTCCTAAATATGCCTTATTTGAATCATCTGGACGTGCCCCCAGCATAACATCATATTCTTCATCACCTTTCTTATTCTCGGTAATAAACTTAACAATGTCCCCCGGCTTCTTGTTCTCTAAAAACCACCTTAAGCTGTCCTGCCCTAAAATCTTTACATTATTTGCCTGTATAATTGCGCCCTTCATATCGGCTAAAACCGCTGGGGCTTCTGGATATGCGATTATGTATTTTAAATTGCTATTGTTAAGCTGTGGTGCTAATTTTGTATCTAAATAATAATTTCCTCCATTGGTTATAATTTTAGTAAAATTCCCCACTCTCTCAAATCCAGTAATATTTTTTATAGGAACTGCCCCTATCCCATATGTGTTGAAATTATATCCAGATGCAGTAAAGCTACTAAAAAAGAAGGCGACATAAAGCCCATAAAATAACAATGCTACTAGTATATTGGCAAAAACTCCCGCCCCTAAAACAGTCATTTGCTCAACTGTTTTCTTTTTACTAAAACTAGTTTTTTCTTCTTCTACGAATGCTCCCAGTATTGGTCCAAAAAACACAAGTCCAGTAGATTTTATTTTTATTTTAAATAGTTTCATAAAAATTCCGTGTGAGAATTCGTGAACAATTGCGACAATTGCTAAGGCTATTATAAAATATGTAAAATAGAATGGAGGAAAGAGATCCTTCATCCCAAACAATCTAGGGAAATATGGAATTAGTGGGGCTATTGGTGGAGCTTTAATTATTTTTGTAATCTCTGGGTGGAACATATAAATTGCTACTGTTTTCCCTAGCATCCAAATCATTATTGTCATTAATATTCCGCCTAATGCGATAATTGTCCATTTTAATTTTGCTAATATATAACCAAATTTTTTTGTGAATTTATTAATCAGTGTTATTCCGAATTTTGTTCTCCATATAAAAACCCAACCCTCTCTAGACAATTCACTACGACGATTTCGTAAAAATAAAAACACACCCAAACTAAATAGTGCAAAAAAAACGATATCATAAACAAAAAAATCCACCATCTTCTTTCAGAATAAATCAGGTTTATAAATATAACTGGATTAAGATAAAAATTCTGAGCAAGTCTAAAATTTATTTTTTACGAACTGGCCTAAAGTCTGTCCCTTTGCATTTTCTACATCTTACTTTTCCTGCAAGAATCTTTAATGGTTCAACCTTCATCTTATGCTTACAATCCTTACATACAAATGCGTTCTTGTATAATCTGTTTTGTGCAGCTGGAATTTTTGTAGCCATAATTAATTATTAAAATATCTCTTTATAAAACTTTCCGAAAGTCTTTATATTACTCTTTTTAGTAACTTTTCTCCCTCTATGTCCCAATACTCTATATTAACTCCTTCCACAACGCCTTCAAGTCCATCTGCTATATCTAAATCTAGATTTTCAAAACTCTCACTATCCATAATACTTGCGATGTTTTCGTGAACTGATAAAACCTGCGCATTTCTTTTGTTAATCATTGGGACTTCAAATTTGTCGTGTCCAGGTATAACCATAACTTTCTTTTTCCCGCTGAATACATTAATTGCTTCAAATCTGACTTTTGCATGACCGTGTTTTCCTGTTTTAGAAATGTCCATCTTTTTTACTTGATGGGCTACACCGTCTATTAAAAGAAATGTTCCTACTCTCATTTCCGTAGCATCAATAACTCTAGCAACCATAATTAGTTGAGCCCCAAACCGTTTATAAACTTTCCGTCGGATTAATTATAACTAGGGGTTCGTTAAATTTAATTTTTGGATATATACACTAAAACCCCAAAAGTTATAAAAGCTAAAATCTCTCTCGAATTATGACCATTAAAAAAAATGATTTTATAGAGTTATCATTCACTGGAAAAATTACAAATAGTGGAGAAATTTTTGACACAAATATTAAGGAAGATGCAAAAAGCGCAAAATTCAAAAGTGATAATATAAAACCCCTCATATTGCCAGTTGGGCAAGCTATGCTCCCAAAGGGACTTGACGAAGATTTAGTTGGAAAAGATATAGAAAAAAACTATGAGATTGATTTGAAACCAGAACAAGCTTTTGGAAAGAGAAATCCTAGATTAATAAAAATGATTCCTTCTAAATATTTGTATGAACAGAAAATTAACCCAGTAAAAGGGATGCAAATTGCACTTGATGGAAAAATTGTGAAGGTTTTGTCTTCGGATAGGGGGCGAACTCTTGTAGATTTCAATAATCCACTTATGGGGAAAACTGTAACATATAATTATAGGATTAATAGAATTATAACTGAACAAAGGGAAAAAATAACCGCTTTGCAGGAGTTTTTATTTAGACAAATATTTGATTTTGAAATAGCTACAAACACAATCATTTTTAGTGTTCCAAAAGAATATGAACAATTTGTAAAAATGTTTTCTTCAAAATTTGAAGAAATAATCGGATTAAAAATAGATGTTAAAAAGAAGAAGGAAGAACAAAAGTAATTATATTAGTTCTATCCTACAAATAATTATAAAGCTATAATTTCTTTTTATTTGATGAAATTAAATATAGATGGTGGGAAATATGGAAGATATTTTGAATGACGAAGATATTTTAGAGATGCCATCTAATCTAAAGAATAATCCTAATTCTGAAATAGACCACGAATTGGAACAAATTTTAAGAAAACAATCTGCTAGGATTAAGGTCGTGGGCATTGGGGGCGGTGGTGGAAATACGGCATCGAGAATGCGAGAGATTGGGCTTAATGGTGGGGAAATTATCGCGATAAATACCGATGCACAAGACTTGCTTTATGCTAATGCGGATCATAAAATTTTAATTGGAAGGGAAATCTCTAGAGGATTGGGGGCGGGCTCAAATCCTAGGATTGGGGCAGAAGCTGCAAAAGAGCAATCTCAGGAAATAAAGAAAAAATTAGGAAATTCAGATTTAGTTTTTATTACATGCGGATTAGGCGGTGGGACTGGAACTGGGGCGGCTCCTGTTGTGGCAGAGATAGCGAAAAAACAAGGAGCACTGGTTATAGGAGTAGTAACCCTACCTTTCACCGTGGAGGGAGGGAAGCGAATAGAAAATGCTATGGAAGGACTTGAGCGAATGGAAGGAATTGTAAACACATTAATTGTTATTCCTAATGATAAGCTTCTTGATTTAGCACCCGATTTACCGCTTCCAACGGCATTTAAAGTTGCAGATGAGATATTAACGAATGCAGTAAAGGGTATTACGGAGTTAGTAACATCTTCGGGGTTGGTGAATCTGGATTTTGCGGATATCAGGGCTATAATGTCCGATGGTGGTGTCTCATTAATAGGAATGGGGGAATCTGATTCGTCAAATCGGGCGGAAGAGGCGGTAGATAAAGCACTGAATAACCCACTTTTAGATGTGGATATAAAAAACGCACAGGGGGCGTTGGTTAATGTAATTGGAGGGACGGATTTATCTTTAGAAGAATATAAACATGTTATTCAAAGAATTGGGAGCCAATTATCCCCCGATGCTAAGTTAATA
>VAPG01024721.1_pt1 | contig 12027 bp, 9 predicted proteins | sample 3393851 | NCBI WGS metagenome assembly VAPG01 (sample SAMN08290438, study PRJNA428436) | hydrothermal vent metagenome | isolation source: Deep-sea hydrothermal vent chimney | place: Atlantic Ocean: South-mid Altantic Ridge | depth 2194 m m
AAGATGGACAGAAAATTATGAAGATTTTTTCCGGTAATGCCAACAGAAAGATGGCCGAGGAAATCTGCAGTTACCTCGGCGTACCGCTGGCTGCCGCCGAGGTGAAAAAGTTCAGCGACGGTGAAACTTCGGTCGATATCGGTGAAAATGTCCGGGGACAGGATGTGTTCGTCATTCAGCCGACCTGTCCGCCGGTAAATGATCACCTGATGGAGCTGATTATTATTGTCGATGCCCTGCGTCGCGCCTCGGCCCGCCGGATCACCGCTGTAATGCCGTATTACGGTTATGGCCGCCAGGACCGAAAGGTCCGGCCCCGGGTGCCGATTACCGCCAAGGTCGTGGCCGAAATGCTCATGGCGGTCGGTACCCGCCGGGTTTTGTGCATGGACCTCCATGCCGGGCAGATCCAGGGCTTTTTTAATATACCGGTCGATCATCTCTATGCGGCTCCGGTGCTGCTCAAGTATATGCGGAAAACCTTTGCAGAAGATGTAATCATGGTTTCTCCCGATGCCGGCGGGGTTGAGCGGACCAGGGCCTTTGCCAAGCGTCTTAACGCCGGCCTGGCCATTATCGACAAGCGGCGGGAGCGGGCCAATGAGTGTCAGGCTATGCACGTCATCGGTGATGTTGCCGGGAAAACGGTTGTCCTGCTCGATGACATGGTCGATACGGCCGGGACCCTGTGCGGGGCTGCCGCCAAGTTAAAAGAAAGGGGCGCCAAAGAGGTGCATGCCTGTTGTTCCCATCCGGTACTTTCCGGACCGGCCATTGAGCGGCTGGAAAATTCATGTATCAAGTCGCTGGTCGTCACCAATTCCATTCCGTTGAATGAAAAGGCGGGGAAGTGCAAAAAGATAAAGGTGCTTTCCGTGTCGGAACTGCTTGGCGAGGCCATCCACCGGATAAATTCCGAGGATTCCGTCAGTTATCTTTTTGTCTGAAATTGATCACTACGAATAAAATATTTTTTGAGTTCATATTTTTTTGAGCTTCATTGAAAGGGAAGGAGGTTTTCCATGTTAAAGATAGATGTTGCGGCGACTGTCCGCACGGTTTTCGGTAAGGGCGCGGCGCGGCGTTTAAGAATGGACGAACAGACGCCGGCTATTTTGTACGCCGGCGGCGCGGATGCCCTGTCTCTGCAGGTTGATGCCGTGGCGCTGCACCGGAACCTGTTTGCTATCCATGGCCGCAATGCCGTTGTTTCGCTGAACATTGACGGCGATGTCAAGGGGACGCGCCACGTGCTCGTCAAGGAAATTCAAAAGAATCCGGTGACGGATCAGTTGATTCATGTTGATTTCATCGAGATATCATTGGATAAACCACGGGAATTCAATGTGCCGATCCAGTATCTCGGCAAGGCCCGGGGAGTTGACAAGGGTGGTCTCCTGCAGGTCTTCAGGTCCAGCGTGAAGCTGCGCGGCTGCCCCCTGGATATTCCGGATGCCCTGGAGGTGGATATCACCGAGTTGGACCAGGGCCAGGCCGGTTTGACCTGCGACGATCTGAACGTTCCGAATAATGTCGAATTGATCGATAAACGTGAAACAGTTTGCGTGGCGGTGGCCTAGGAACAGCCTTGACCTGCAACCGTATGCCGGCAGTGGTGTGAGCGGGCAGGAAGTCCGCATGCCCTGCCCGACCCGGTCCGAAATGTAACAGGATGATATTATGAGCCAGGAAGATGAAATTCGATTCCTGCCCTACGAAGAGGCAGTAAAGATAGTGGCCGCCATTCAGGAAGAAGAGGATGTGCGCCGGCCCGATCATCGTATTCTCACCGTGTATAATCACGATGACCAGGAAATATGCTGGTTCGATTTTGACGAAGTGATCAAGGCGGCAGCCGCGAAAGACAAGTCGGAAGAAAAGGACGCCGTCTCTAATTATATCCTCCGCCATCTGCCCGACTGGGCCATGGATATCTAGTGTCCATCCAGAAACGGTCTTTTCGGAGTCTCGCAGGCTCGCTTACCTGCCCGATCTCGGCGTTATGCTCAAAAAATAATCCTGGGAATATCCTGCCTGCGGTTATTTTTTTCGCATGCCTTGACCTCGAACAAAAATCCTCGCTTCTGTACGGACACTATCTAGTGTCCTGTCAAGCGCCAACGACGCATCTTGCTCGTCCTTTGGCGTTCCGGCTTCAGTACCGGTCATGAATCCGCGTCACGGACGAGGAACATAACTGCCCCGCCTGCTTTTGTGATAGAAAAAATATGATTATTGGTGTATAATCAGTTGCATGGATAAAGATGAAATTATCAAGTTTTGGGTTTCCGAGGCGGAAGAATCTCAAAAAGTGGCGCAACATCTTTTTGCAAAAAAAGATTATTCCTACGCACTTTTTTTCGGTCATCTCGCAATAGAGAAGCTGCTCAAGTCGATCTATGTCAAGGTAATTGACGAAAACATTCCTCGCACCCATAACCTGCCAAGAATAGCCAAGGCTGCGAGGTTAATCATACCGGAAGACAAGCTGAACGATCTCGTCAGAATAACAGCTTTTAATCTTGAGGCGAGATATCCTGATTACAAGAGGCAATTCAGGAAAAAATGTTCCAGACAGTTCACCCAAGAGGAATTGGCAAGAATTGATGAGGTTTTCAAATGGCTGAAATCAATAAAATAGTATTAAAAAATGTCAGGCTCTTCCTCGACAGTCTGAATGCGGCTGGTATTCAGGTTTCACAGGCATATCTGTTTGGTTCCTCCCTTACCGGCCAGGCGGATAACTGGAGTGATATTGACGTTGCGGTTGTTTCTCCTCAAATCAGCGATGATCGTTTTGAGGAACGGGTCAGATTGATGAAGATAGCACTTGCCATTGACGATCGTATCGAACCGCTGCCCTTTAATCCAGGCAGCTTTGAGCAGTCTGACCCCATGGTCCGTGAAATAACGAGAACAGGGCTGGTTGTTTTTCCTGCGTAACGCAGCAAATGCGTTTATGCGGAGATAATGCTATAGATTCCAGGTATTGCATGAAATATCACCTCAAGCCGTCACGGATTCAGGTGAGAGAAATGCGGACTAAACCACGCCGTCCGGCATAGGCGGCACGGACTCTCCGCCCAGGAGGTAGCCGCCATCGAGGCGGATGACGCTGCCGGTCATGAAATCCGCGTCACGGACGAGGAACATGACCGTCCCGGCCACTTCTGCGGGGGTCCCGGTCCGGCCGAGCAGGGTGTGCGCCAGTAGTTCTTTTCTGTCTTTTTCCGCCAGGCTTTTCCAGCCGCGTGTTTGTCGTCCGTGCCGCGTATCAATCAGGCCAAGCATGATTTCATTGACCCGGATGGTCGGGGCGCCGATTCGCGCCCAGGTCTCCGTCAGCGAAGCAATCCCGCGGTTGGCCGCGGCGTAGCCGTCATTGAAGATGAGACCGGCCGGGCCAAAGCGGCCGACAACGCCGGCAATGGATGAAATATTGACGACCGCCGCCTGGTCCTCCTTTTGCAGCAGAGGCAGGCAGTGTTCGAAGACCAGCCACTTTGCGTGCAGGGTTGTTTCCATCTCCACCTGCCACTGCCCCCGGTTGACCTCTCTTTCATAGGAACCATGGACGACCGGCATGCCGCCGCGCTCGATATTGTTGACCAGGATATGCAAACCGCCGAATTCCCGGGCAATCCGTTCGGCCATCTCCCGGACCTGGAGAGAATCGCGCAGGTCGGTTTCAATCATCAGGTGACCGGCCTGCGGGCGGCTGAATTCTTCCCGCACGGCCTGCGAGTCTTCGGGCCAGTCAAACCAGGGCAGGGCGAGCCGGACGCCTTGGGCGGCCAGTTCCCTGGCAACGGCCAGACCGATGCCGCGGGTCGCGCCCAGGACCAAGGCGCATTTATTTTTTAGCTTCATATTGCCTCTCCGGAGATGTTGCGATACAGTGGGGTCCGCTCTTCACCATGAATCCGTGCGCGGATTGCAATACTGCAAAACTACCCTATTTTCACCGGCGGAACAATGAAACGCTACATTCGCTATTTTCTTTTCTTTCTCTGTTGCTTCCCGCTGCTTACGGCCGCCCTTTCGGGGTGCGGGCCGCTCGGCCTGACGAACTCCGGCCCCCCCCCCTCATCCTCCTGCATATCCAGGGGCTGGCCGCATGACCGGAGTGATCTGAAACCTGACCCGAGCCTGGACTTCGGCACCCTGGATAACGGTTTTCGTTTTGTCATCATGAAAAATAAAGAACCGCGAAACCGGGTCGCCCTCTATCTCGATGTCCAGGCGGGCTCCCTGGCCGAGACTGAATCGCAGCGCGGCCTGGCCCATTTCCTTGAACACATGGTCTTCAACGGCTCCACCCATTTTCCGCCCGGCACCCTGATCAAATATCTTCAGTCCATCGGCATGAGTTTCGGCGCCGATACCAACGCCCATACCTCCTTTAACGAGACGGTCTATAACCTGTTGCTGCCACGAGGGGGGCGCCGGGACCTTGGCCGGGGGTTGCTGGTCATGGCTGATTATGCCCATGGCGCCTTGCTGCTGAAACGGGAGATTGATCGTGAACGCGGTGTCATTCTGTCGGAAAAACGGACCAGGGATTCCGCCGGGTATCGGCTGTACAAGAAACGTCTGCAGATGTCCCTGGCCGGGACCAGGGCGGCCAGGCGTTTGCCGATCGGCACGGAAAAAACGATTAAGGGCGCGGATTCGGCTCTATTGCGGGCTTTTTATGATACCTGGTATCGGCCGGACAACATGATCCTGGTGGTTGTCGGTGATGTCAATGTCGCGCAGGCGCGAAAGATGATCACCGAGCGTTTCAGCCGCCTGCCCAAGGCCGGTCCCGCACCCGCATGTAAAGACTTCGGCCGCCTGACGCTCCGGGGGACCAAGGTGTTGTATCTGCACGATGCGGATCTCGGTTACACGGAACTCTCCATCGGCACCCACTGGAATACGCAGCCCCGGCCTGACACGCTGGCCTGGGAGACGCAGCAGCTGCGTGATTACATTGCCGCTTCTCTTATGAATAACCGCCTCAAGCGGCTGGTCAACCGGCCGGCAAGTCCGTTAACCGAGGCGGGATTTTATTCCGGCATTTTTTTACAGCGCGTAGGTTATACGACCCTGTCGGCCAAGACCAGGGCAGGCAGTTGGCGGCCGGGTTTTAAGCTCCTGAATTACACCCTGCGTCAGGCCCTGGAGTTGGGCTTTTCCGGCCGGGAACTGGCCAGGGCGAAAAAAGATCTGCAGGCGGCCCTTAAAAAACAGGTGGAGACCAAGGCCGGCAGAAACAGCGGGCAGCTTGCCTCTCAGATCGTCGGCAAGCTGAACAGCAATGAGGTCATCCTGTCGCCGGAACAGGAGCTGGCAATCTATGGGCCGCTCCTGAAAAAAATGACGCTGGCCGAGGTGAACAGTGCCTTCCGCTCCGCCTGGCACCATGATAACCGGCTGCTCCAGGTGGCGGGCACGGTTAAAATCAAGGGTTCGGGCAAGACGCCGGAAGAGGTGATCCTGAGCCTTTTCAAGCACTCTGCCAAAACAGCTCTGAAACCCTGGGCCGGTGAGGCGCAGGTCGCTTTTCCATATCTTCCCGTATCCCCTGCTCCGGCGCGGATTGTCAAGAGGGAAAAACTGGCCGGGATCGGCGCCCTCAGGGTTGTTTTTGCCGGCGGCGCCATTCTTAATGTCAAAAAAACGTCATTCAAACCCAACGAGGTACTGATCTCCGTACACTTCGGGAACGGCCGGCTCGGCGAACCGAGTCCGGGGCTGGGCATCCTGGCCGAGTCCGTGGTCCGGCAGAGCGGTTTCGGCCGGCTGACCAAGGACGAGCTGGACGAAGCGCTGGCCGGGCATAGCGTCCAGGTAGCCTTTCGGGCAGGGTCGGCAAGCTTTGCCCTGAACGGCAGGGGGCTGAGCAGTGAGTTTGAGCTCATTTTGCAGCTCATGCAGACCCAGTTGCTCGATCCCGCCTTCCGGCCGGAGGCTTACCGGCTCAGCATGGAACGCTTCGGCCAGATGTACAAACAGATGAGGAGTTCTGTCGAGGGCATGATGGGGCTGCAGGGGGAACGGTTCCTGGCCGGCGGCAATCCGTTCTACGGCATGCCGCCGCAAAGACAATTTATGGGGCTGAAGCTTGAGCAGATCCGTCACTGGCTGGCTCCCGTGTTTCGCGGGGCGCCGCTGGAGATATCTGTGGTTGGTGATATCGATCCCGCGCGGGTGATCGAGTTGACCGGCAGGTATCTCGGCACCCTGCACCGGTCATTGTCGGTCCGGCAGCCGGGGCAGTCCCTGACCTTTCCGGCGGGCAAGGTCCTGGAGCGCCGGGTCGACACCCAAATCAACAAGGCTCTGGTCGTGGTGGCCTGGCCCACTGCCGATTTCTGGAATATTTCCAGGACCAGGAGGCTCAATGTCCTGGCCTCGGTTTTTGCCGACCGGCTGCGCCGTGAGATCAGGGAAAAGATGGGGGCCACCTATTCGCCGGTCGTCTATAACAACTCAAGCCGGATTGCCCGGGGGTACGGGGTCATGAGGGCCATGCTGACCGTGGCCCCGCAACGGGCCGCAGCTATAGCGCAAAAGGTAAGGGGAGTGGGTGCCATCCTGGCCCGGAAAGGTCTGGGGGCGGCTGAACTGCAAAGGGCCGTGAAGCCGATCCTGACCTCGATCAAGGACATCATGAGAACAAATCGCTACTGGCTTGAATCGGTACTGGTCCTGTCCAGCCGCCATCCTGAGCAGCTCAAATGGCCGCTTTCCATCAGGCGTGATTTTGCCTCGATTACCGCCCCGGAAATTTCCGCTCTTGCGGCCCACTATCTCGGCAAGGCTGCTGCGGCCGAGATTATTTTTCAGCCGGCCGTCCCGAACCCGGCCCGAAGAAAACCATGAATCGTAAGGACAGGGCAGGGTGCCGCAGATTTGCGCAGGGTTAGCCCACCAGCCACAGGGCGATATCCTCGGCCTGCTGCAGGGCCCGGTCGGATACTCCGCCGAATATCCCCTTGTCTTCGCTTCTTGGCCGCCGGCCGATGACGATGGTGCCGCATTTATGTTTCCTGGCCTGCCGCAGCAGGTCGCGGCTGGCTTCCAGGTCCGTCTGTACCGGCAATTCGGAGATCCGTTCCCTCTCTATCCCGTTGTCGAGCAGGACTTGAGTATGGGCATGATAGAGACGGGTGTCCAGGTCGATATGCTGATCGCACCAGTCTTTGCCCCACTGGTTATAAAAATCCTCTACCTTCATTTTTGCCTTGTCCCCGAACAGAACGCTTGAGTGGTAGAGAAGAATCCTGGACTCCGGCACGTTTTTGATGATATAGCCCAGGTGGTCGGCGGCCATGAGCGAGTGCGGCTTACATTGAACGGCGAGGAGAAAATGGGTAGAGGTGATCGCGCCGTCAATGATCCAGAGCGGCACATCGTGGCATTTTTCCACCAGGTAGGCGGAGACGCTGCCGAAAAACATCTCGCCGACCTTGCCGATGCCCCGGCGGCCGATCAGCAGTCCGTCATAGGTCCCCCGGTTGGCCTCCGCGTGGATGGCGGTCGCGATAGAGGCGGATGTGATTTCCGCCTGAAATGTTATATTGTTTTCGTTGAAGCCGTTGCGGACCAGCCTGGCCCGTGCATCTTGCAGGTATCTTTCCGCGGTCCTCCTGCGTCCTTCCGTGGCCGGAGAGAGCTGCCGCAACGGGTCGACATCAAACATCCAGCTCTGGTCTCCTGCCGCCGAAGAGATAATGCTCAACAGGTGGACGGAGAGGAACTCATCGTTTTTGAACAGACGGATCAGGTAATCGAGGCTGTTGGAACTGTAAGTGGAGCCATCAATGGCAATGAGAATTTTTTTGTCCATAAGCCGACCTCAAGGGAAGGGTGATGTCTGTTACCTGAATCCGTGACGGCTTGAGGTGATATTTCAGACAATGTTTGGAATTTATTGCATTATCTCCGAATAAACGTATTTCCTGGTCTGCACCGCGCCGCCCTGCTGGGCACCAGGTAACGGCGCATCTGCTGCGTTGGCAACAAGTTGATATCACACCAGGATAATCAACAAGTTGCCGCCTTGCATCTGCACCATTCTCGAACGTTCACGGATCCAGATGTTAATCAATGCAAATACATAATACAAGAGGCTGAAATTATGTCCATGAAGCAGCATAAAACAACCTATCTTAAAAATTATACACCACCACCGTACCTGGTGACAACCGTTGATCTGCGTTTTGAGCTGGACGAGACGGCAACCAGGGTCAGGTCCCGCCTGCAGATGCGGCGAAATAAAGAGGCAAAAGAGAACGGCGGCCGCCTGGAGCTGAACGGCGAGGATGTGCAGCTCAAAGCGGTCCGTCTCGACGGCCGCGAACTGGCTGCCGGTCAGTTCACCTGCGACGGCGGGATATTGACTATCGCCCATGTGCCGGAGCGGTTTGTCCTGGAAATCGAAACCGTTACCAACCCCCAGGCAAACACCGCCCTGGAGGGGCTGTATCTCTCCGGCGGCAATTTCTGCACCCAGTGCGAGGCCGAGGGCTTTCGCCGCATAACCTGCTTCCCCGACCGGCCCGACATCATGGCCGAATTCACGACCACCATTATCGCCGACGCCCAAAGGTATCCGGTGCTGCTGGCCAACGGCAATATGGTTGCCCGGGGCGAGATGGAAAACGGCCGCCACTTCGCCACCTGGCATGACCCGCATAAAAAACCATGCTATCTCTTTGCCCTGGTCGCCGGCGACCTGGTTTATCTCGAGGATCGCTTTCGCTGCCGCTCCGGCCGGGATGTGGCGCTGCGCATCTTTGTTGAAAAGCGCAACCTGGACAAGTGCGCGCACGCCATGGCGTCGCTGAAAAAGGCCATGCGCTGGGACGAGGAGGTCTTCGGCCTGGAATATGACCTGGACATTTTCATGATCGTGGCTGTGGATGATTTCAACATGGGGGCCATGGAAAACAAGGGCCTCAATATCTTCAATTCCAAGTTTGTCCTCGCTCGTCCCGAGACCGCGACGGACAGCGATTACGAGGGCATTGAAGGTGTCATCGCCCATGAATATTTTCATAACTGGACCGGCGACCGGGTCACCTGCCGGGATTGGTTTCAACTGAGCCTGAAAGAGGGATTGACCGTGTTCCGCGACCAGGAATTCTCGGCGGACATGACTTCGCGGCCGGTCCAGCGAATTCGTGACGTGCAGGTCATCCGTAATTTCCAGTTTCGTGAAGATGCCGGGCCGATGGCGCACCCGGTCCGGCCGGAGTCGTATATGGAAATCAATAATTTTTATACCCTGACCGTTTATGACAAGGGGGCCGAGGTGGTCAGAATGCTGCATACCCTGCTGGGCGCGGCAGGGTTCCGCCGGGGCATGGATCTTTATTTTGCACGTCACGACGGCCGGGCCGTTACCTGTGATGATTTTGTCGCGGCCCTGGCCGATGCCAACGGCTTCGAGGCCGGGCAGTTCAAGCTCTGGTACAGCCAGGCCGGTACGCCGGAACTCAAGGTGCAGGGGGAATATGATGCCGGGCGGCAGGAGTACCGCCTGACCGTGAGCCAAACAACCCCGCCGACGCCCGGACAGCAGGAAAAAGAGCCGCTGTTGATCCCGCTTGCCGTTGGCCTGCTGGACAGCCGGGGCCGGGACATGCCCCTGTGCCTGGCTGCAAAACCGGCGGCAGCGGCGGAGACGACGAAGATCCTGCCTCTGCGGCAGCGGCAGGAAACGTTTGTCCTGCAAAACGTCCCGGAACGGCCGGTCCTGTCTTTTCTGCGCAATTTTTCCGCCCCGGTCAAGGTCGGGCTTGACCGGCCGGACGAGGAACTGGCCTTTCTCATGGCCCACGACCAGGACGCCTTTAATCGCTGGGATGCCGGTCAGCAACTCGTGCTCAAATACCTCCTGCAGCAGGTTGCACTGTATCGGCAGGGAGAGACGGCGACTGTTCCAGATCTATTTCTCGCCTCATTCCGCCGGGTCCTGCTTGACGAGGAGGCCGATCCCGCCTTCCTGGCCCTGGCCCTCAACCTGCCGCTGGAGAGCTGGATCGGCCAGCAGATGGCGACCGTCGATCCCGTGGCGATCTTTTCCGTCCGCCAGTTGTTTCGCCGGCAGTTGAGACGGCGGCTGCACGACGAACTGCCGGCCGTCTATTATCGGCACTCCAGTCAGGGACCATACCGATACTCGGCCGCAGAAGCGGGACGGCGCAGCCTGAAGAATATCTGCCTCGCCTATCTGCTGGTGCCGGAGGAGGACGGCAGCCTGGCCGTCGAACTTCTTGAGATCGGCCGGAACCAGTATAACGGCAGCGACAACATGACCGACACCATGGCGGCCCTCGGCGCAGTGGTCAATGCGGACCGGGCCGCCGGCGATGAATTGCTGGCGGATTTTTATAAAAAATGGCGGCATGACCCCCTGGTGGTGGACAAATGGTTCAGCCTGCAGGCCACCTGCACCTTGCCCGGCACGCTTGACCGGGTCAGGGAGCTGTGCCGTCATCCAGCCTTTGTCCTGAAAAATCCCAACAAAGTCAGGGCATTAATCGGTGCCTTCTGTTCCGGCAACCAGGTCGGGTTTCATGCGGCGGACGGAGCGGGCTACTCTTTTCTCGCCGATTACGTGATCCGGCTCGACCCCATGAACCCGCAGATCGCCGCCCGTCTCCTCACGCCGCTGACAACCTGGCAACGATATGACCCGGCGCGCCAGTCCCTGATGCGCCGGGAACTGGAACGGATCCTGGCCGTTGACAAACTGTCGGGTGATGTCTCCGAGGTGGCCGGCAAAAGCCTGGCATAACCGTCGCTATTTGAAAGGTTCGGCTAAAAAATAATGATTTTACTCAGGGCAAAAAGTTGCCGAAAACGTTAAAGTGTTTATCTGTAATATTTTGTGCATAGCGGAAAATCTGCGACGGTGGTTCGAGGGGGAATTTTTTTGGCCGCCATTCTACCCGGTATGGAGGTAAGTATGGATTCGACGAGCAGAAAATTGATAAAAGAGCTGGAAGAGATGCAGCAGACCGGCCGGATGTTACGCAACATGTCGCTTGCCCGGATGCTGTCGCTGGAGACGGGCAACTGGCAGCCGCCGGTTGATCTCTACGAGGGGAAATGCGAATTTTTCGTTTATTTCGACCTGGCCGGGGCGGACCGGGAATCGCTGTCGGTCACCGCCAACGAGCACCAGGTGCGGGTCAGCGGCAAAAAAGAACTGACCGCCCAGAAGGCTATTGCCGGTATCCATCAACTGGAGATCGAGGTCGGCGCCTTTGAGCGCACGATTCACCTGCCGGCGGCCGTCCAGGTCGATGGGGTCACCTCCAGTTATACCAATGGGATACTGATTATCACCCTGCCCAAAAAACGGAAAAAAGGCAAGGTCTGCATCACAATTTCGACCGGAGAAAAATAATGGGAACGCAAAAGCCGGAGCAGGTAAAACGGGTTGATCCCCTGGCCTTGCAGGTTCCGGAAATTTTACCGGTTCTGCCCCTGTACGGTTTTGTCTTCTTCCCCGGCATGGGTTTTCCCCTGCAGGTGGCCAGCGAATCATCCCGGCAGCTGGTTGACGATGCCCTGCTCGCCGACCGGATGATCGCCCTGATCGCGCATCGCGACGAAACCGCGGCCCATGGTGAACAGACCACGGCCAAGGACCTCTTCCGGGTCGGCCTGGTCGGTTATATCCATAAACTGACCAAGGTAGACGATGAGCATTACCAGGTCCTGGTCAGCGCCACGAAAAAAATCGAGGTGATCGAATATATTGAAAGCGAGCCATACCTGAAGGCCAGGGTGCGGGAAATCCCCATGGAGCGCATTGAAGACAAAAAGATTGACGCCCTGCTTTTCAATATTCGCAACCAGTTCCAGAAACTGGTGAAAATAAGCCCCCTGGCCCCGGAAATGGCCATGACGGTCAATTCCCTCGCTGATCCTTTTCACGTGGCCTACCTGGTCGTCTCGCAGCTCAACCTGAAGGTGCGGGAGGAGCAGGAATTGCTCGAAATCCGCCCCCTTGACGAGCTTCTG
>VAPG01018346.1_pt1 | contig 11961 bp, 12 predicted proteins | sample 3393851 | NCBI WGS metagenome assembly VAPG01 (sample SAMN08290438, study PRJNA428436) | hydrothermal vent metagenome | isolation source: Deep-sea hydrothermal vent chimney | place: Atlantic Ocean: South-mid Altantic Ridge | depth 2194 m m
ATCGTAGAAGATGCGAAAGTAAAAGCAACAGAAGAAGCCGGCCGTATAAAAGCTTCAGCCCAGGCAGAAATAGAGCAAGAAGTAAGTCGTGCAAGAGAAGAACTTCGTAAAGAAGTGGCTTCAATTGCGGTTTCAGGTGCGGAAAAAATTCTTAGAAAAGAAATTGATGCAGTAAAACATAACGACATGCTAGAAACCTTGGTTAAATCAATCTAAGGATAAAACTCTATGGCACAATTAATGACAATCGCTCGCCCGTATGCAGAAGGTGTTTACTCTCTTGCTAAAGAAGAGGGTGACGTAGCAACTTGGTCGGATATATTAGCAAATCTATCGCTTATCTCACGAGATGAAACGATTAAAGCTATGATTAAAAACCCTAAATACAGTGCCGATGATCTCGTCTCTGTATTCACGGAAGTGATGGGGGATAATCTGACAACCAAAGGTAAAAACCTTTTAGTCGCTATGGCTGCTAATGAACGTCTAGTCGCACTATCTGATGTTGCTGAAGTTTTTGAAACTTTAAGAGCAAAAGATGAAAAAAGAGTGCGTGCTACCGTCATTTCAGCACTAGAAGTAACAAGCGAGCAGAAAAAAATATTAAGTGCTGCTTTAAATACTAAGTTTGATGCCGAAGTAGAAATTACTTATGAAGAAGATGCTTCATTAATCGGCGGAATTAAGATTAAAGTGGATGACTGGGCCATTGATGGTTCAGCAATGACGCAACTTAACAAACTTGGCGCAGCAATCGCCCAATAATGGAGAGGAACAAACATGAAATTGAATGCCTCTGAAATCAGCAACCTAATCAAAGACCGTATTAAAGGGTTTGATGGTTCAGCTGAGTCTGGCAGCGAAGGAACAGTCGTTAGCATCGCCGATGGTATCGCACTGATTCATGGTGTTTCAGACGTAATGTATGGTGAAATGGTTCAATTTGACGAGAACACATTCGGAATGGCTCTAAACTTAGAGCCCGATTCGGTAGGTGTTGTTGTTTTAAGTGGATATGAGCACATTTCTGAAGGTGATAAAGTTACCTGTACAGGTCGTATTTTAGAAGTCCCTGTAGGGCCTGAATTGAATGGTCGTGTGGTAAACGCATTAGGCCAGCCAATTGATGGTAAAGGTTCTATTGATACAAAATTAACATCGCCAATTGAGCGTGAAGCGCCGGGTGTTATTGATCGTAAGTCGGTCGATGAGCCAATGATGACAGGGATTAAATCGATTGATTCCATGATTCCAGTGGGTCGTGGTCAACGTGAGTTAATCATCGGAGATCGTCAGACGGGTAAAACTGCAATCGCGATTGATACCATCATTTCTCAAAAACACACAGGTGTTAAGTGTGTTTATGTTGCGATGGGTCAAAAAGCCTCTACCGTTGCAAACGTAGCGCGTAAGTTAGAAGAGTATGGCGTAATGGATAACACAGTTATCGTTGCCGCAAATGCTTCTGATCCTGCTGCGTTACAGTACCTTGCTGCTTTTGCAGGTTGTGCGATGGGTGAGTACTATCGTGACCGTGGTGAAGATGCGTTGATTATCTATGATGATTTAACTAAGCAAGCCCAGTCATACCGTCAAATTTCATTACTACTTCGTCGTCCACCAGGACGTGAAGCATTCCCAGGTGATATTTTCTATCTTCATGCTCGTTTACTTGAGCGTGCTGCTCGTGTAAGTGCAGACTATGTTGAGAAATTTACCAATGGTGAAGTAAAAGGTAAGACAGGTTCTTTAACGGCATTGCCAATTATTGAAACACAGGCGGGTGATGTATCTGCTTTTGTTCCAACAAATGTAATCTCGATTACTGATGGTCAAATTTTCTTAGAAACAAGCTTGTTCTCTCAAGGAATTCGTCCTGCTGTAAATGCTGGTTTATCCGTATCACGTGTTGGTGGAGCGGCTCAAACAAAAGCGATTAAAAAGCTGGGTGGTGGTATCCGTTTAGATTTAGCACAGTACCGTGAGTTAGCGGCATTTGCTCAATTTGCATCGGATCTTGATAATGCAACTAAAGCACAGTTAGAGCGTGGAAAGCGTGTGACTGAGTTAATGAAGCAGAAGCAATTTACCCCATTGACAATATCTGAAATGGCTATTTCTTTATATGCGGCGAATGAAGGGTATTTAGATGATATTGACGTGAGCAAAGTTTTAGACTTTGAAGCGGCTTTACATTCTCATCTAAATTCTACAAACGCAGAGTTAGCAGCTAAGATTAATGTTAAAGGCGACTGGAATGCCGAAATCATTGAAGCGATTAAAGCTGTCGTAGAATCATTCAAAGCTAACGGCGTTTACTAAGAAAGGAGTAGGCCATGGCAGGCGGTAGTAAAGAGATACGAGCTAAAATTAGCTCTATAACAAATACCAAAAAAATCACTAAAGCCATGGAAATGGTTGCGGCGTCTAAAATGCGTAAAGCTCAGGCTCGCATGGAAGCGACAAAACCTTACGTCGAAAAAATGAAGAGAGTGATCTCTCATGTTGCGGGATCACACCCTGAGTATAAGCATCCTTATACTCAGACGCGTGAGACGGTTAAACGTGTTGGATTGATTGTGATCTCTTCTGATCGAGGTCTTTGTGGTGGTTTAAACTCGAACTTATTTCGCAAGGCTTTTCCACAGCTTAAAGCGTGGCAAGACCAAGGTATTGAGGTTGAACTAGCCTTAGTGGGTAATAAAGCACAATCTTTCTTCCGTAGTTACGGTGGAAATGTTGTCGCAACGATTTCCGACTTAGGCGATACCCCTCATATTGAGGACTTAATCGGTATGATCAAAGTTGTTTTAGACAAGTTTGATTCAGGTGAAATTGACGAAGTGTATTTAATAGCAAATGAATTTGTAAATACCATGACTCAAAACCCTGTAATGCAGAAATTAGTTCCTCTTGCAGAACCAGATGAAATAGAGACTACGTATTGGGATTATTTATATGAGCCCGATGCTAAGACAGCATTAGACTTATTGATGCGTCGTTACATTGAAGCAACTGTTTTTGGTGCGATTGTTGAAAACGCATCATGTGAACAGGGTGCTCGTATGGTTGCAATGAAGAGCGCAACCGATAATGCGGGTGATATGATTGATGACTTGAAATTGTCTTATAACAAGGCACGACAAGCAGCGATCACAGCTGAAATCTCTGAAATTGTTGCGGGTACTGCAGCGGTATAAGTTTGAAAGTTTCAATAAAAGGTTAATGATAATGAGTGGACAAATAGTACAAATTATCGGCGCAGTTATTGACGTCGAATTTAAAGGTGCTGATTTACCAAAGATCTATGATGCGCTTATCGTTGATGGAGAGGGGCTTACCCTTGAAGTTCAACAGCAAATCGGTGATAACAAAGTGCGTACAATCGCAATGGGTTCATCGGATGGCTTAAAGCGTGGTATGGCGGTTTCGAATACAGGATCTGCAATTACAGTACCAGTTGGTAAAGCGACCCTAGGTCGTATTTTTGATGTACTTGGTAATGCAATTGATAATGCAGGTCCGGTAGAAGCAGAAACGACAAGTCAAATTCACCGTGCAGCGCCTTCATTTGATGAGTTAGCAGCATCTCAAGAACTTCTGGAAACAGGGGTTAAAATTATCGATCTAATCTGCCCATTCGCTAAGGGTGGTAAAGTAGGTTTGTTCGGTGGTGCGGGTGTTGGTAAAACCGTAAACATGATGGAATTGATTCGTAACATCGCGATGGAACATTCAGGTTACTCCGTATTTGCGGGTGTAGGTGAGCGTACTCGTGAAGGAAACGATTTCTATTATGAAATGGAAGAGTCAGGGGTACTTGATAAAGTAGCGTTGGTTTATGGTCAGATGAATGAGCCTCCAGGAAACCGTTTACGTGTTGCCTTGACAGGTTTAACCATGGCTGAGTATTTCCGTGACGAAGGTCGTGATATCTTATTCTTCGTTGATAACATTTACCGTTATACCCTTGCGGGTACAGAAGTTTCGGCCCTTTTAGGTCGTTTACCTTCTGCGGTAGGGTACCAACCTACATTGACTCAAGAAATGGGTCAAGTACAAGAGCGTATCACGTCTACTAAGACAGGTTCGATCACTTCTATCCAAGCGGTATACGTACCTGCGGATGATTTAACGGATCCTGCACCAGCAACGGTTTTTGCTCACTTGGATGCAACGGTTGTATTGAACCGTGCGATTGCTGAAACAGGTATTTATCCTGCGATTGATCCACTGGATTCAACTTCTCGTCAACTTGATCCGTTGGTTGTTGGTCAAGAGCATTATGAAGTGGCTCGTGGTGTTCAACAGGCGCTTCAGCGTTATAAAGAGCTTAAAGATATCATTGCGATTCTTGGAATGGATGAGCTTTCAGAAGAAGATCGCTCGTTAGTAGCGCGTGCTCGTAAGATGCAACGTTTCTTCTCTCAGCCGTACTTCGTAGCAAAAGTCTTCACTGGTGAAGATGGCCGTTATGTTCCGTTAAAAGAGACCATTCGTGGCTTTAAAATGATTATCTCTGGTGAATTAGATGATGTTGCTGAGCAAGCATTTATGTATGCAGGTGACATTGATGAAGTGTTAGAGAAAGCTAAAAAGTATAAAGGGTAATCAGTTATGGGCCTCTCAATGCAAGTAGATATTGTTAGTGCAGAAGGAGAAATCTTTTCTGGTAAAGCGGAAATGCTTTTTGCACAGGCGGCCAATGGTGAGATTGGTATTCTGCCTCACCATTCCCAGTTTTTAAGCCAATTAAAGCCTGGTATTGTACGTGTCGTTAGTGGTGATGAAGAAGATCATTTCTACATCAATGGCGGTATTATCGAAATTCAGCCCTCAGTTGTTACCGTTCTAGCGGACACGGCAATTCGAGCGTCTGATTTGGATGAAGCTAAAGCCAAAGAAGCTAAACAGCGTGCTGAAGAAGCAATGACCGATGCGAATTCTGAAATAGACATCGCACGAGCGCAAGTTGAACTTGCCGAGGCTGTTGCTCAAATTCAAGCTATTTCTAAGTTAAGAGATCGCTTGCAAAAGACTGGGATGTCCTAACTTTTCCCTTATAAAAAAGCGCCTTAAGGCGCTTTTTTTTTCTTTCGTATTCATCAAGGTTCGTATTTTTACAAAAAAATAGACGTTAAATTTAAGTACTCTTTTTTCTCTGTTGTTTTGTAAAAATATGCGGTATTAATAATATTAAACAGGAAATCAATATGGCTTTAAAAGTTGTTATTTTAGCGGCGGGTAAAGGCACTCGTATGCGCTCCAAGTTGCCTAAAGTACTGCAACCCTTGGCACAAAAGCCACTTTTACAACATGTCATTGATACTGCTCAATCTTTAAACTGCGATGAAATTATTGCCGTGATTGGCCATGGTGCTGAGCTGGTTCAGTCTCGCGTAAGCGGTCAAAATATTTGCTTTGCTTTGCAAGAAAAGCAGTTAGGAACAGGGCATGCCGTTGTGCAAGCGAATAGTTACTATCAGGATGATGATACCGTATTGATTTTATACGGTGATGTTCCGTTAACAAGCCCTACAACCTTAAATGCATTACTGGCGTTAGTTGATGAGCAACATCCCTTAGCATTGTTGACGGTAACGCTTGAGAACTCAACGGGGTATGGTCGTATTGTTCGAAACACACAGAATGCGGTGCAATCCATTGTGGAGCAAAAAGATGCCACTGCTCAAGAGCTTGCGATTAAAGAGGTTAATACGGGCATTATGGCCGTTAAAGGTCGTTACTTAAAACAATGGTTAGAGGCGTTAGATAATCAAAATGTGCAGTCGGAGTACTATTTAACGGATATTATTGCGATGGCCGTCTCGGATAGTTTTTCGATTCAAACCGCACAGCCAACGCTTGAGACAGAAGTGCTGGGTGTGAATGATAAATTACAATTACAGAGCCTAGAGCGTGCATACCAGTTGCAAATTGCGGAATCCTTAATGCGGCAAGGTGCCACAGTGGTCGATGCCAACCGATTAGATATTCGAGGTGACGTGACGGTGGAAGCGGATGTGATGCTCGACGTTAATGTTGTGTTAGAAGGAAAGGTCGTTTTAGGAGAGAACGTTGTCATTGGTGCGCACTGTATTTTAAAAAATGTACAGATTGCCAGCAACACACACATTCACCCTTTTAGCCATTTAGAGGACTGTATTATTGGTGAATCTTGCTCCATTGGCCCTTATGCACGCTTGCGTCCAGGTACCGAGTTAGCCGATGAGGCTAAAATTGGAAATTTTGTTGAAATCAAAAAATCTAAAATTGGTAGAGGGTCTAAAGTCAGTCACTTAAGCTATATTGGTGACACCCATATGGGCTGTGATGTGAATATCGGAGCAGGAACCATTACTTGTAATTATGATGGGGTCAATAAGCATCAAACCATTATTGGAGACCATGTATTTGTGGGTTCAGATACTCAATTAGTCGCACCCGTTGACATAGAATCTGGTGCAACCATTGGAGCAGGTTCAACGATTACAAAAAAAGCGCCAGCAGAAGCGTTAACCTTAAGTCGCTCTAAACAAATTACCCTTAAAGACTGGCAAAAACCTACTAAATTATCCTAAATGTAACGGAATATTCGCATGGAGCTTATAACCCTTAACCCTAGTCTTTGTGATGCGTTTAAAGAGAGCATGTTAAGCAATCAATGGCATATTTCTCATCAGGATGCTGGGCAAACGCACTTAGTAGGGTGGGGCTATGAAATCACATGGCAGAAGTCATCTGGCTCTGTTACCCTGCGTTATTTTGATAAACAGGGTGTTGCCTCGGTATTCTTAGAGGTAAGCCAAGAGGCTTTGTCCGAGACTCAAGCGCTTATTGACCAATTGAATGCCCGTAATGAATAAACTGAATGGCTACATTGCTCTAACGCGAATTAATAAACCCATTGGGGTCTATTTGGTTTTATGGCCTGCCTTATGGGCGCTATGGCTTGCCTCTGAAGGAACGCCAAAACTGCATTTATTAGTGGTCTTTATTTTGGGTGCTATTCTGATGCGCTCTGCAGGCTGTGTGATTAATGATTACGCAGATCGTCACTTTGATGGTCAAGTTGAGCGAACTAACCAACGTCCTTTAGTGACGGGGCTATTGAGCGCTAAAGAAGCCCTTATCTTATTTACGTTATTATGTTTAATTGCATTTTCACTGGTTCTTACGCTCAATACATTAACGATTTTTCTCTCATTTGGTGCCGTGATTCTTGCCGTGCTTTACCCTTTTATGAAACGCCATACTTATTGGCCACAAGCTTTTTTAGGCGCTGCGTTTGCGTGGGCGATTCCCATGGCATTTGCTGCGGTACTTAATGAGGTTCCTTGGCAGGTTTGGCCTATTTTTTTTGCCACTTTAATTTGGTCTCTTATTTATGATACAGCCTATGCCGTGGGAGATATGAAATATGATCTAAAAATAGGGGTTAAATCAACCGCCATTCTCTTTGCGAAACACTTATGGCAGTGGATTGCATTCTTTCAGCTTGTGATGTTGGCTTTACTCTTTTGGATTGGTCAGTTATTTGAGCTAGGTATGGGCTATTATTTTAGTTTATTTATTGTTCTGTGTTGGTTTGCATACGACTTGAAGCGTTTAGCAACGCAAGATGCGCAACAGGCTTTTCAAGTTTTTGTACAAAATCATTGGATTGGGTTGATTATTTTATTAGGCATTATTGTTGACGACTTGAGTGTATAAAAATTCTCCCCCCCCCCTACCGTGCTTGAATTACTGCAAACGATTATTTGAAGGTACACCATAGATACCGTTTACTTCTAATGCCCAGTTAGATTGTTCTAAAGGTTCTTTAATGGTGGTTAATAATAAATTTAACAGGGCGGGTGTAAAGGGCAGTTTAATCCCTTTGTTCGAGTTCGGTAATAAAATAAACATCGCGTCTTCTGTTTTGAGTGCGGTAAACGTGATTTTTGAGAACAGCAAAGGGGACTCACCTAATGGATAGCTTGGGTTGTGAGAAGTATCCTCTTTTTTTAAAACCGGTTTGGATTGGTAAATTTTAGGCCCTCTATTTTCGGGAGGTTTGTTATCAAAAAGAAGCTCCCCTGTTACAGGGTGCTGGCCGTGGAGTACAGGTAAGAGTATCGTTAGAAAGCGACGAGTAAGCCAGCCTGAATACATCTGTTTCTGTTGTACTTCAACGGTTAATAAAATACGATCCTCAACGGAGTTGTAAGTCGCTTTTAGTTGTTTTATCGGATATGTCATTCGTTTTTTACGTTAAAGGTGTGTTTTAGAAACACATTCAAACTTAATTTCAGCATTGGGTGTTTTACTTCCAGTAAAAGGAGGTCGCGTTTCATGAACCGCAATAATATGCATTTTTTTATCTAAAGAGCGACAAAATTTTCGTGCTTCACGAGTGATTTCTCGTTGCAGTACTTCTGGGCCAGAGTAAGACGAGTTGTTTTTTTTGATTCCATAACTGTTTTCGCCCGTTTGAACAATGTTTCTCTCTTGCATTGTGCTGCAAGCACTTAATACCAAGGATGAGAGTAATAAAAAAAAAGCGGTTTTCATAAAGTAGCCTTTCTAAAGTAGGGTTTACAGCGCTTTAAAATCAGAGCATTTGACCCTGATGAGTATTCATTTTAATCGGTTGGCAGGTTCCTTGGTCAATTAATATATTTAAATTATTAATCGAATCTTGAAAGCCAAGTTTTGCGGCAGTCGTAAAAAAGTTACAGGCTTTTTCAACGTCTTTTTTAAAGCCGTGCCCTTCCAGTAACATCATACCAATATTGTGCATGCCTTGTGGGGCTCCTTTTTTAGCCGCGGTTTGGTATAGCTCTGCCGCTTTGGCGTAGTCTTGTTCCACATAAATGCCTTGTTCGTACATTAAGCCTAAGCTTAATTTTGCATCAACAAGGTCTTGTTCGGACGCCTTTTCAAACCACTTGAACGCTTGCTCTGCTGAGGGCTCAACGCCTTGTCCGTTAATAAAAAGATGCGCTAAATTATTTTGTGCTTCGGCAACACCATTTTGAGCGGCTAATAATAGCCACTTTGCCGCTTCTTTATTGTCTTTTTCAACAACTTTACCTTGTAGATAAATGGTTCCCATATAGCTTTGCGCGTTTGGGTTACCCGCTTTTGCTGAGAGGTTTAACCATTTGAGTGCTTTTTTAGGTTGCGCTTCCGTCCCTATGCCAAAGAGCGCCATGTGGCCGATTAAAAATTGTGCTTGGTTGTTATCTCCTGAGGAGGCTTTGAGTAAGGACTGATAAGCTTCTGTGTAGTTTTCACTATTATATTGCTCAATGCCCAATTCAAAGGGGGTTGTTTTTAATGACTCGGCTAAAGAGATGGACGACATACTCAATAGTAATAATGTTATTAACCATAGGTTTCGTTGTTTCATAAAAGCACTCGTAATTTTTTTTAAAAAATGAATGGCCGATTTTACAGAAGGAGTGTTAATTTACAAGAAAACTTCTGAACAATGATTTGGTTTTTGGTAAATACGTGAATTCAGGATAGACAGGGGGGAGAAAAATACCTTTATTCAAACGGAGTGTATTAGCCATTTACAGGATTGGGTATTATGATGGCATTGCTCACCGTATAGGGGTGTCGTCAAGTTTTTTGAGTCACTCCTTTAAGTAAGCAGGGCAAAAACACCTCTGTTAAGAGTAGAGGGTATTTTTGTTGACTGAAAATTGAGCGTCTAGCATACCCTATTTTTTGTCTTGAATTAGCTGAAATATGGCTTGTTAGATAAGGCCAAATATTGAGTGCTTGACGAGAAAAGGTAAAGGGCGTGCGTTGAATGGTGCTGTCTTGAAATAACACCTCTCCTAGCGGCTTATTACCGAGTGTTTGTAGAGAGAACCAAGGGTTGTTATCTGAAAAATTTGGAATCACCGTGCGCGCGTACACCCAATTTTCTCCCCCCCCTCTAAGTAGCACGCAGCGAATCCATGCGAGTTCATTGGGTTGCATATTTAAGGATTGACCTTCATTTGCCAGAGGACGTTCCAGTTGCTCAGAAAGAACAAATACTTCTAAGTTGGGGTCAAGTAAGCGAAGTTGAGCGGTAAGCGAGCCTTGCGTACTTAGCCATTGCTGTATGTGTTTTTTTGGGCTAATGCGTTGAATCAGTTTGGCAGGTTTCCAAAAAATAGGTTGCGCATGTGTGTGGGGACTCTGTGTTTTTTTTTTGATAAGTTGTTTAATTTTAGAAAGCCGATCGGTTGCTTGCATGGGGGTTTCCTTAAGCGTGTTGGTAGTCTATTTTTTGACCAATCCAGCGTGTATTGAGTGCCTCAATTTGTTCGGGAAATTCTATAATCATGGTGCTTGCCCATGTTTTGGCAATGGGAATCCATTCGGCATCGCGCTTTAAATCAGCAATTCTAAATTCCAATCCGCCTGTTTGCTTGGTTCCCAACACTTCTCCTGGGCCACGAATTTTTAAATCCTCTTCGGCAATCTTAAACCCATCCGTGGTTTCGCGCATAATATTTAATCGAGCTTTGCCCGTTTGAGATAGCGGGGCTTGGTACAATAAAACGCAGTGGCTTTGCTTGCTGTCTCGCCCAACGCGCCCGCGTAACTGGTGTAACTGCGCTAACCCTAAGCGCTCGGCATTTTCAATAATCATTAAACTGGCATTGGGCACATTGACCCCCACTTCAATCACCGTTGTGGCAACCAGCAAGTCTAACTGATGTTGTTTAAACGCGTTCATAACAAGGGCTTTTTGTTCTCCCTTAAGACGACCATGAATTAATCCCACTCGTAAATCAGGCCAATGCTCTGAAAAGAGAGAAGCCGTAACCTCAGCGGCTTGTGCGTGCAACAGTTCAGATTCCTCAATTAAGGGGCACACCCAGTAAGCTTGCATACCTTGTTGGCATTTGGCGTACAGATGTTCCATGACTTCAAAGCGTTTTTCATTGCTTAATACCGCAGTTTCAATGGGCTTTCGACCTGGAGGAAGTTCGTCAATCACCGATAGATCTAAATCACCGTACGCGGTCATGGCAAGGGTTCTTGGAATGGGCGTGGCGGTCATAATCAATTGATGTGTGTGAATATCTTTATCGCGGTTTTTTTCGTGGAGTGATAAGCGTTGGTGCACACCAAATCGGTGTTGTTCATCAATGATTACAAACCCTAGCTTGTGGAACGTGACGGCTTCTTGGAACAGCGCGTGGGTTCCGATAATCACGCGGGCGGTTCCCGTTTCAATCTGTGTCATCATCTCGCGTTTTTCAGCCACTTTCATTCGTCCATTAAGCCAAGCGACGGGTATTTCTAACGGTTCTAGCCATTCATTAAACGCTTCTAAGTGCTGTTCGGCTAAAATTTCTGTAGGTGCCATAATGGCAACTTGATACCCTGCATCGGCGGCTTGAATGGCCGCTAATGCGGCAATCACGGTTTTACCAGAACCTACATCCCCTTGCACTAAACGTTGCATGGGGTGAGGTTGGCTTAAGTCGTTTTGAATTTCGCGAAGCACGCGTTGTTGCGCCAAGGTAAGTTCAAAGGGCAGGCTGGTAAGCAATGCATTGCAAGTTTGGCTGGGTGGAAAGGCGGGGGCGTTGCGCTGTTTTTCTGTCGCACGCATCTGTTGCATGGCGGCTTGCTGGTTAATTAACTCCTCAATAATTAAGCGCTGTTGAGCGGGGTGCTGAAACTGCTGAATTTTCCTTAAATCATCGGACGGTTGTGGCTGATGCAGCGTTAACAGAGCTTGATTCAGCAAAGGAAGTTGCAGTTGCACGAGTAATTTTTGTGGCAGCAATTCATCCAAAGGTGACTGCTTGAGCAGGGCAATGGCTTGTTTGATGAGTTTTAAAATAGAGGCCTGTCCTAAGCCTTCGGTGGTTGGGTAAATGGGCGTTAGAGTGCTGTCTAATGGAGCCTCTTTATCAGGATGAATAAACTCATAAGAGGGGTGTACCATCTCAAGCCCGTTGG
>VAPG01002646.1_pt1 | contig 11956 bp, 10 predicted proteins | sample 3393851 | NCBI WGS metagenome assembly VAPG01 (sample SAMN08290438, study PRJNA428436) | hydrothermal vent metagenome | isolation source: Deep-sea hydrothermal vent chimney | place: Atlantic Ocean: South-mid Altantic Ridge | depth 2194 m m
AGGAGAAATTTTATTTAAGATTTGGTAATTTAAGAATTAAAGATAATATAAATTATATGAGTAGAATAGGAAAACAAACAGTTATAATCCCTAAAGGAACAGAAGTTAAACTCTCTGGGACAGTCCTTTCTGTTAAAGGTCCAAAAGGTTTGTTAACTCGTGATTTTCCTGGGAAAGTAGCTATCAATATTGAAGGTGATAATATTACATTTATTCCAAATAAAATAGGTAATCCAATCATTAATGCTCTTTGGGGTACATATGCTTCACATGTAAAAAATATGGTTATTGGAGTTAATGAAGGTTATACTAAAAAACTTATTTTAGATGGGATTGGATTTAAAACTGAAATTAATGGTGACACTATAAATTTTTCGTTAGGTTTTTCTCATCCAGTGATTGTTAAAATCCCAAAAGAGTTGACTGTTACAGCTGAAAAAAATAAAATAACAGTAACTGGAATAGATAAAGAATTAGTTGGTCAATTTACAGCCTCAGTCCGTTCTTTGAAAAAACCAGAACCTTATAAAGGAAAAGGTTTCCATTATGAAGGTGAAATTGTTCGTCGTAAGCAAGGTAAGAGAGCTGTGTAGATTGATTATGAATTTATTAAAAATAAAATGAAAAATAAAAAGCAAGAAAAAAGAATAAGATTAAAGAAAAAAATCCGTGCAAAAATTACAGGTACATCAGAGCGACCTCGTCTTTCGGTTTTTCGTTCTAATTATTATATTTATGCTCAGATTATAGATGATATAACTGAAAGAACAATTGTTTCAACTTCTGATTTAAAAATTAAAAGTGGAACAAAAACCGAGAGAGCTACTAAAATTGGAGTTGAACTTGCTAAATTAGCTATTGCTAAGGGTATTAAGTCGTGTGTTTTTGATCGCAATGGTTTTAAATATACAGGAAGAATAAAAGCTCTTGCTGATTCAGCTCGTGAATCTGGTCTTTTATTTTAATTAAATTATTATGGATATATCAAACACAAAAACAAATACAAATTCTTATCGTGGAAATAAACCAGCTAGTAATATGAACAGAAGAGGAAAAGGTAATCGTAGGTCTAGATCTTTTTTTGAGAGGCCTAAACCAGAATTTGAACAAAAAGTTGTTTCTATTCGCCGAGTGACTAGAGTTGTTAAAGGAGGTCGTCGGATGACTTTTGCTGTAGCTATGGCTATTGGTGATAAAAAGGGTTCAGTTGGACTTGGAACTGGTAAAGGGGGAGATACTGTTATTGCAATAAATAAAGCAATTCGTCAGGCTAAAAAAAATATGTTTAGAATAAAAACAACAAAAGATATGTCTATTCCTCACGAAATTTCTGCTAAGTTTACAAGCTCTAAGTTAAACATGATGCCTAATAAAGGTAGGGGTTTAGTGGCTGGGAGTACAGTAAGAGATATGTTAGTTCTTGCTGGTTTAAAAAATATCACAGCTAAGCTTAACTCTAGAAGTAAGAATAAATTAAATAATGCTCGTGTTGCCTATAAAACACTTTACCAACTTAAAACGACGGCCATTCCTCCCAAGAGCTCAGCTTTTGTTTCTGAAAAAGTTTTAGAAGAGAAAAACGAAAATCAATCTAAGAAAGAAATCAAAGAAGTGAAAGAAAAAAAAGAAGTAAAATAAATTAAGCAAATAATATTATTATGCAAATAAATACTATAAAAAGAGAAAACCCAAATAAAAAGTCGCGACAAGTTGGTCGTGGTGGTACTCGGGGTAAAACTTCTGGACGAGGAGGTAAGGGTCAAACAGCTAGAGCTGGGAATAAACGTCGCCCACAAATAAGAGATATTATTAAAAAACTGCCAAAACTTAGAGGTTATCGTTTTAATTCACACGCAAACAATAAATTTTCTGTTGTTAATGTTAGTGATCTTAATCTTTTTAAAGAAGGAGAAATTATTAAAAATGAATCCTTGTTTAAAAAAGATTTAATTCGTAGAGTTGGGGGAGTTGTTCCAAAAGTGAAAATTCTAGGAAAAGGTGATTTAAATGTAAAAGTTTCAATAGAAAATTGTCTCGTATCAAAAAGTGCTCGTGAAAAAATTGAAAAAGCAGGTGGTAGTATTAAATAAACTATGGAAAATATTTTAAATAAATTGAAATTATTGTTTACAGATAAAACACTAAGAAATCGCATCTTATTTATCTTTGCTGCAATGGTTATTTTTCGTTTGCTTTCAGCTATTCCAATTCCTGGCGTTGATGCAGCAAAATTACAATCATTTTTAAATAATAACCAATTTCTAGGTGTCTTGAATATCTTTTCTGGTGGAGGTCTATCTACTCTTTCTATTCTTATGCTTGGAGTTGGACCTTACATTACTTCTTCCATTATTATGCAACTTTTGACAATAATGTCTCCAAAATTGAAAGCGATGTACCAAGAGGATGGAGAAATTGGTCAGAAAAAATTTACACAATTAAGCCGTGTTTTGACAGTTCCTCTTTCAATTGTTCAAGGATTTGCTTTTTTGATTTTGTTAAAACATCAAGGGATTATAGTAGATATGTCGTTTATTAACTTATTTACTAATCTATCTGTTATTGTTGCTGGTTCTATTTTCATTATGTGGATTGGTGAATTAATTTCAGAGTTTGGTATTGGAAATGGTATCTCATTCATAATTTTTGCTGGAATTGTGGCGAGCATTCCAAGACAGGTTTCCCAATTCCTTTTTACTTTTAATGTTGCGGATATTCCTTTGTATATTCTCTTTACAGCTATTGGAATTTTAATTATTGCTGGTGTTGTTATTATAACAGAGGCAGAAAGACCTATTCCTGTTACTTATGCTAAACAAATTAGAGGAGAACATGTTTCCGGGGGAACTCAGACTTATTTACCGATTAGAGTTAACCAAGCTGGAGTTATGCCTATTATTTTTGCTCTTTCTATATTACTTTTTCCTCAATTAGTGGGAACTTTTTTGAAAGGTATGAATAGTTCCATCTTGAAAGCAATTTCGCACGGTTTATTATGGTTTGTTCAAAATGCTTGGCTGTATGCTCTAGTTTACTTTATTTTTGTTTTCTTATTTACTTATTTTTATACTGCAGTTACCTTTGATCCAAAACAAATTTCTGAAAATCTTCAAAAAAGTGGAGCTTTTATTCCTGGGATTAGACCAGGACCAGCGACTCATGAATATATTGTAAAGATTCTTAATCGGATTACTACAATAGGAGCTGTCTTTTTAGGTTTAATCGCTGTTCTGCCGTTAGCAATGCAATCTATAACTGGCGTTTCATCTTTCGCTATTGGTGGTACTGCCCTCTTGATTGTCGTTGCCGTTGTTCTTGAGTTGGTCCAGAAAATTGATGCACAATTATCTATGAGAGAATATTAAAAAACCCCAAGTGATTGGGGTTTTTTAATTGTCTTAATAATTAGTGTATAATAATAAATATGAATAATCCACAAACATTTATTTTTATTGGAAGGTCTGGTTCTGGTAAGGGAACCCAAATTAATTTATTAAAAGAATATATTACAAAAATTAATCCTGAAATAGAAACACTTTCTTTTGTTATGGGAGACATTTTTCGTTCTTTTGTAAAAGATGAGGGTTATGCTCAAGATAGAATTAAAGAGATAACTAGTAAAGGATTACTTGTCCCAGATTTGATTAGTAATAGTTTATTTGTCTCAGAATTATTATCTAAATTAGCTCCTAAGGAGCATCTTTATATTGATGGTATTCCTCGATCGGTATCTCAAGCAGAGGCTGTTATTGAAATATTAAATTTTTACAATCGTTTTAATCCCATAATAATAGACATTGAAGTTAGCGAAAAAGAAGCTAAAAGAAGAATGTTTTTGAGAAATCGTGCTGATGATACAAAAGACTCAATTACAAGTCGTTCTAATTTTTATAATAAAAATGTCGTTCCGGCAATTAATTATCTAAAAGAAAAATCTAAATTTACTTATATTTTGATTGATGGAGAAAAATTAATTGAAGAGATTCATCAAGATATTATAAATAATCTTAGCTTATAATATGAATAAAAATAATTACATCATTATATCGTTAGGAGGTTCTGTAATAGTTCCAAATAAGATTGATGTGATTTTTTTAAAGAATTTTATCTCAATGATAAAAAAATATGTAGAAAAAGGATATCATTTCGTTATAATTACTGGTGGTGGAAAAATTTGTAGAGATTATAATGATTCTCTCGAACAAATAATCAAAGCAAAAAATAAGGATTTAGATTTGATGGGAATTACAGCGACCAGATTAAATGCTGAATTAGTTAGAATTTCTTTTGGTGATTTAGCTTATGAAAAAATATTACTTGACCCAGATTTAATACCTCAAACAGATAAACCTATTATTATAGGAGGAGGGTGGAAGCCAGGAAATAGCACTGACTTAGCAGCAGTTCATGTAGCCCGAGGAATTCAATCTTCAAGGTTAATTAATCTTTCAAATATTGATTTCGTTTACAATAAAGACCCAAAAATTTTCCCTGATGCTGAAATAATTAAGAAAATTTCATGGGTTAATTTTCGAGCAATTTTACCAGATTCATGGTCTCCAGGAATTAATGTCCCATTTGACCCAGTTGCCGCTAAAGAAGCTGAAGAAGCAGGAATAGAGGTTATAATTATGAATGGTAAGAATATAGAAAATCTAAAAAATTATTTAGATGATAAAGAATTTATAGGGACAGTAATTAAATAATAATGAAAAGTGAAACAAAAACCTGTCAAAACTGTAAGAAAGACTTTATTATTGAGCCAGATGACTTCTCCTTTTATGAAAAGATAAAAGTCCCTCCTCCTACTTTCTGTCCAGAATGTCGGATGCAGAGGAGGATGATTTTTAGAAATGAGAGAACTCTTTATAAAAGGAAATGCGACGCAAAAGGACACGGAGAATCTATGATTTCTATATTCTCTTCTAATAAAAAACAAAAAGTATATTGCCATAGTGCTTGGTGGGGAGACAGCTGGGACGCTATGATATACCAACAAGAATATGATTTTTCTAATTTTTTTTTCTCTCAACTTAAGAAGCTTTGGCAAAATGTACCCGATGTCGGTTTGTTTAATGTCAACTCTGTAAATAGTGATTATTGTAGTATTACTGAAGGAAATAAAAATTGTTATTTAGTTATAGGCGGGGATTTTAATGAAGAAACTCTCTATTCATCTTTTGTTTTTCATAGTAAAGATTGCGTTGATTGTTATAGTATAACTAAAAGTGAATGGAACTATGAAGTTATAGATTCAATCCAAAATTACAATTTATTATATAGCCAATATTGTGAAGGATGTTATGATAGTTATTTTTTATTTAATTGTAAAAATTGTAGTAATTGTTTTGGGTGCGTAAATTTAAATAATGGTTCATACCTTTGGTTCAACGAACAACTTACCAAAGAAGAATATCAAAAGAGGTTAAAAGAAAAAAATTTAGGAAGTTACCTTTCAATAATTCAAATAAGAAAAAAGTTTCAAGAATTCAACGCAAATTTTCCTAGGAAATATGCAAGAATTCTAAGATCTATTAATAGTACAGGGGATAATATGGAGCAAGCTAAAAACTGTCAAGAATGCTTTGCTGTTTTCGATGGAGCAGAAGATTCCAAATATCTTTGGCAAATATATTCTAAAGTATCAAATTCTTTTGATATAGATCATGCTGGATTAAATTCAGAATTAGTTTATGAAAGTTCTACTGTTTATCCAGGTCATAAAATACTTTTCTCTCGTTTTCTATTCGAATGTCATGATGTAGAGTATTCGTATAATTGCCACAATTCTTCTTATTTATTTGGGTGTATTGGGCTTCGTAATAAAAAATACTGCATTTTAAATAAGCAATATCTTAAAAAAGATTATGAAAATCTAGTTATTAAAATAAAAAAAAATATGGATGAAATGCCATATATTAACAAAAGTGGAAATATCTATAAGTATGGTGAATTCTTCCCAGAAGATATTTCTCCCTTTTCTTATAATGAAACTGTGGCTAATGAACTGGTTACCTTAGATGAGAAAAGTGCAAAGAAAAGAGGTTATAATTGGATTAAAAAAGAAAATAAAAATTATAAAATAACAAAAGAAAGTGAGAGTTTACCAGATAATATAAATGAAACTAATGATTCAATAACTAAAGAAATAATACAATGTATACATGCTGGAAATTGCAATCACGAGTGTTCCACTGCTTTTAAAATTACAGTTGAGGAATTAAGATTTTATAGAAAAATGAATATTCCTCTTCCAAGATTATGTTCAAGTTGTCGACACTATGAAAGGTTAGAAAAACGTAATCCTTTAAAGCTCTGGCATAGGACCTGTATGAAAGAAGGATGTAACAATGAATTTGAGACCTCTTATTCTCCTGACCGACCAGAGATTGTGTATTGCGAAAAGTGTTACCAGAAAGAGGTTTATTAATCTTTTACCGATTTTCTGCTATCGCAGATTTTCAGTAAAGAAGGATTTTTACCAAACTGGCGCTATCGCATCCAATTGGTAAAAATAGAATCTAACTTTTTTACACTGTCGCGAGCTTTAGGTTAAAAATCTTTGTTTGATTATTGTAGTATTTTTGATTTGCAACTATGAAGATTTTCGTCTAATATAGGGTTATGACTATAATTATTAAAACTCCAGAAGAGATAGAAATAATACGCGAGGGAGGAAAACGATTAGCACAAGTTTTAATAGAAGTTGGTAAGAAAGTTAGACCAGGAATTACCACTAAAGAACTTGATAATTATGCTTATAATTTGATTATAGATGGAGGAGATGAGCCAGCATTTCTAGGTTATAAACCAGAAGGAGTTAAAGAAGGTTATCCAGCTTCACTTTGCACTTCAGTAAATAATGAAATAGTCCATTGTATTCCTCGTAAAGATAAGATTTTAAAAGAAGGAGATATTATTTCTTTAGATTTAGGAATTAAACATCGTGGTCTTTTCACTGATCATGCTATTACTTTTCCAGTTGGTAAAATTTCTAAAAAAGACCAAAAACTTTTAGACGATACAAAAAAAGCTCTCGAAATTGGTATTTGGGCAGCTAAAGGTGGAGCAACAATTGGAGATATCGGTCACGCTATTGAATCATTTATTCATGGACGATATGGTATTGTTCGGGAATTAGCTGGTCATGGTGTTGGTAAAAAAGTTCACGAAGATCCATACATTCCTAATTATGGAAAAGCAAAGAGGGGGCATAAACTTATACCTGGAATGGTTATTGCTATTGAGCCAATGTTGAATATTGGTGGAGATGACATTGTGAATGGGAATGATAATTATACCATTAAAACCGCTGATGGTTCTCGTTCTGCTCATTTTGAACACACAATTCTTATAAAAGAGAATGAGGCAGAAATTTTAACGAAGATTTAATTTTTAATAAAAGTTTTTAGTATTTTATATTTCTCCTGATCTTTGTTTTTTCTATATGTTATAATATGAATAATGATAATGAAAAGTCTTAATTTAGAAAATTCACCGAAATTTAAAAACCCTCAAGAAGAGTTGGAATTTTTACGAGCTCATTTAGCTGAAAGAGAAAAAGCTTTAACTAATAAAGGGAAAGAAGTTAGTAAAGAGAAACTTTCTCACGAAATTATTCAAGAATATAAACAGTATGAGCCTCAGGATGTAATGCACCCCAAAGCTGTTATTAAAGATAAATTTATGGAGAAGTTGGTTTTACGGTTACGTCCAGAAGTGCACGATAACAAGATGGAAGAATTACTCGCAGTGTTGCTCTCTAAGGGTATTTCTAATACTATTGCTGTAATCAATAAGATGAATAATCCACATATTGATGATGACTTTCATCGTTTTCTTGTTCAGTATTTGTATACTACTCATAAAATACCAGGATTAAAAGAAAAGACACCTCTTTTTAAAGCCTTAGATATGAAACTTTTTGAAATAACATTACCAGATTCAACAGATGACGAAACACACAAAAAAAATCTAAAAGAATTATTAGGAGCAATGGAACAGTTTTATGCTGGAATGTATTCAATCGGAGAAGGAAAAGAAAATTTCAATCGTAATCATTTTTCACTTGAGGTAGCTCTTTCAGAAGGAAGTGACAGTCTTGTTTTTTATGCAGCTGTTCCAAGTTCCAAAGCAGATTTATTTGAAAAACAACTATCTGGTGTTCATCTAGGAGCAAAGATTATTGAAGTTCCTGATGATTATAATATTTTTTCAGAAGATGGTTTTGTTAAAGCTTCTTATGCAAAATTAGATAATTATGATATTTATCCAATTAAAACATATGATTCATTTGACCATGACCCTCTCAATATAATCTTAAATATTTTTACCAAACTTAAAAAAGCAGGAGAAGGAATAGCTATTCAGCTTATTCTTTGCCCAGAAGATAATGAAATTATTAAAAAATTTCATCTTACTCTATCTGATGTTAAGGAAGGTATGTCTATTGGAATGGCTGGTAATATGACTAAACAATTTACCAATGAGATTGGTTTAATAGCTAAGAGTATTTTTTTTGGAAGTTCAAATTCTCAGAAAGAAAAAAAAGTAAATGAAAAAGCAGTTGAAAATATAACCGAAAAAATAAAAAGCACAATTATGGCTACAAATATTCGTCTTATTGCTTCCGCTGAAACAGAATCAAGGGCTAGTCAGATTCTTTCTGATCTTGAATCGTCTTTTAATCAATTTACTGAATCAGATCGCAATGGTTTTAGTTTTAATCACCCCAAGGGAACAAATTTATTAAAACTAATTCACAATTTTTCTTATAGAATATTTTCTGACGAATATTCTATACCACTTAACTTAAAAGAATTAGCCACTGTTTTTCATTTTCCTTATGGGATTGTTTCTCCTCAACTTAAACAAGCTCAAGCTGGAATTGCCCCTGCTCCTATAAATATGGGAGAAAAAGGTATTATTCTTGGTGTAAATAAATATCGCGGTAAAGAGACGGAAATTCGGATGGAACGCGAAGATCGTTTCCGCCATTTTTATGTTATTGGTCAGACTGGTGTAGGTAAAACAAATATTCTACTCAATATGATTACTCAAGATATTAAGAATGGTGATGGGGTTTGTTATATTGATCCCCACGGGACTGATATTCAGACAATTCTTTCTCGTATTCCAAAAGAGCGAATTAACGATGTTATATATTTTGATCCAGCTTATACTGCTCGTCCAATGGGTCTAAATATGCTTGAATATGACCCACGTTATCCAGAACAAAAAACATTTGTAGTTAATGAGTTAATGAATATTTTTAATAAACTCTTTGATATGAAAGTTGGAGGTGGAGCAATGTTTGAGCAATATTTTAGGAATAGTGCTTTTCTAGTAATGGAAGATCCAGAATCAGGTTCAACTTTGTTAGAAATTACTAGAGTTTTATCTGATAAAAAGTTTCGTGATATGAAACTTGCTAAGTGTAAAAATCCTATTGTAAAACAATTTTGGGTTTCTGCCGAACAATCAACAGGAGAACAATCTATTGCAAATTTTGTGCCATATATTACTTCCAAATTTGATAATTTTATTTCAAACGACATTATGCGTCCAGTAGTACTTCAGCAAAATTCGGTTTTTAATTTTAGAAAAATTATGGATGAGAAAAAAATTCTTCTAGTTAATCTTTCTAAGGGTAGACTAGGTGATATAAATGCAAATTTAATTGGTCTTGTACTTGTTGGTAAAATACAAATGGCTGCACTTTCTAGGGTAGATTTATTTGGGAAACCTATAAATGATTTTTATCTTTATATAGACGAATTTCAAAATGTCACAACAGATTCAATATCTTCCATTCTTTCGGAAGCTCGTAAATATAGAGTATCTTTGACTATTGCTCATCAATATATTTCACAACTTGAAGAGGGAATTAAAAATGCTGTTTTTGGTAATATTGGATCAATGGCTATTTTCCGAGTTAGTTCTGAAGATGCTCAGTTTTTAGAAAATAGAATTAAACCAACATTTACCGCTGCAGATATTATAAAATTAAATAATTTTAATGCTTATGTTAGTATGCTTGTAAATGGTCAGCCTGCTAAACCTTTTAGTATTGAAACTATTAAACCAGTGGAGGGTAATTTGGATATGGTTGATAAGATTAAAGAATTATCATATTTAAAATATGGTCGCGATCGGGTTGAAGTTGAAAAAGAAATTATGGCGAGATATCAAACAGAATAAAAAATAAGTTGATTCTTAACAATTTTTCTGATAATATCTTTATATTAATTAATATAATAATTCTGTTGATAAACAGATAACTTAATATGATACATCCAAAAGAAGAAAGAACATATGTAATGATTAAACCAGACGGAGTCCGTAAGGGACTTATTGGTGAGATTATTCATCGTTTTGAACAACGTGATTTAAAAATAGTGGCACTTGAAATGTTTCAGCCATCACGTGATTCAATTGATAACCATTATCCTAAAAATGAAGAATGGATAACTCGTCTTGGTAATAAAACTTTAAGTACTTATGAAAAATATGGTTACGACGCTATGGCTGATTTCGGAACAACTGAGGCTAGTAAAATTGGTCCAGAAATTAGGAAATGGCTTATTGATTATATGATAAGTTCTCCTTTAGTAAAGATGGTTGTTCAAGGTGTTCATTCGGTTGATGTTGTTCGTAAAATTGCAGGGGATACAATGCCTTATAAGGCTGATATGGGAACAATTCGTGGAGATTTTTCTATTGACTCACCTGCCTTAGCCAATAAAGAAAAAAGAGCAGTAATGAATATTGTTCATTGTTCTGAAACTCCCGAAGAATCAGAACATGAAATTAAATATTGGTTTGGGGATTCTATAATTCATAATTATAAGCGCTTCGGTGTAGATGAATAAATTTTTATAACTTATTTGAAATAATGTCAAAGATGTGCTTCATTAAAAAAATAGTTGCATAGTTTCTTTCTTGAGGTATACTTTAAATAGGGTTATTGGAACTTATTACCTAGAACATTTTTTTAAGGGACAATGAGTTTTAGTGCAACGCTGTGGCTTTATTAAAGTTAACAAATTTGTATTATCCTTTTATCCCACTTGGAGTAACGCTACGGTAATACTTCTCCGATAGTCCTAATAAAAGATCCTTCCTTCATTGTTTGAAGGATTTTTTATTTTTCGCATATATTTGACATATAAGGTATAATAAAATTTATATGACAAGCGGTAAAAACTTAAAAGTTACATTTTGCTCTGGAGCAGGGACTGTTACAGGGGCTAATTTTTTAATAGAAGGAGAAGGTAAAAAATTTTTAGTTGATTGTGGTTTAATTCAAGGTGAAAAATTTGTTGATGATTTAAATTGGAATAAATTTCCATATGAAGCTTCTGAAATAGATATACTTTTCATTACTCATGGACACATTGACCACATTGGACGCATCCCAAAGTTAATTAGTGAAGGATTTAAGGGTAAAATAATCTCAACTTTCCCAACTAAAGAAATTACTGAGATAATGTTGGCTGATACCGCACATATATTATCACGAGATAAAGACAATGGTCTTGATAAAATATATACAGAAGAAAATAACAAAAAAGCTATGAGTTTATGGGAAACATTAGAATATGGTCAAGAATTCGCTGTTGATGACTTATTCAAATTTTCATTTAAAGACGCTGGGCATGTTCTTGGTTCTGGAATTCTTGAGATAATTTATAATGATAAAAAAATTTATTTTACTGGTGATCTGGGAAATTCTCCTTCTCCTTTATTACCCAACACGGCAACTATTACAGATGCCGATTATTTGATTATGGAATCAGTTTATGGAGATAGAAATCACGAAAATAGAGATGAAAGAAAAAAGAAGTTGGAAGAAATTATAAAAAATAATTATAGAAAAAATGGAACTTTAATAATTCCGACCTTTTCTTTAGAACGAACTCAAGAATTACTTTATGAAATTAATGAATTAGTTGAA
>VAPG01023978.1_pt1 | contig 11907 bp, 10 predicted proteins | sample 3393851 | NCBI WGS metagenome assembly VAPG01 (sample SAMN08290438, study PRJNA428436) | hydrothermal vent metagenome | isolation source: Deep-sea hydrothermal vent chimney | place: Atlantic Ocean: South-mid Altantic Ridge | depth 2194 m m
ATGTCGAAGTCACGCGGCACGTTTATTAAAGCGCGCACCTATCTGGAAAATTTAAACCCGGAATATCTGCGCTACTATTACACTGCCAAGCTGTCTTCCGGGGTCGACGACATCGACCTGAATCTGGAAGATTTTATGCAGCGCGTTAATTCCGACCTGGTCGGCAAGGTAGTCAACATTGCCAGCCGCTGCGCCGGTTTCATCACCAAAAAATTTAATAAGCAATTATCTGCCGAGCTGCCCGAGCCACAACTGTACAAGAACATCGTCGCCGCCGGTGAACAGATCGCCGAGTTTTACGAAAACCGCGAGTACAATAAAGCGGTGCGCGAGATCATGGCGCAGGCCGACAAAGCCAACGTTTACATCGACGAAAACAAACCCTGGGTTTTGATCAAGGAACAAGGCCGCGAAGACGAGGTGCAAAAAATCTGCACCCAGGGGCTGAACATGTTCCGTTTGTTGATGACTTATTTAAAACCCATCCTGCCTGCCACCGCAGAAAAATCAGAGGCGTTTTTAAACACCGAACTGACATGGGCGAACATTGCACAGCCACTGCTGGCACACAAAATCAACAAATTCAAACCACTACTCACCCGTATCGAAAAAGAGCAGATCGAAGCCATGACCGAAGCCTCCACAGAAAGTATGCCCACAGCAAAAGAAGCCGCCATCACCGGGCCACTGGCCGACGATCCCATCGCTGACGAAATCAGCTTCGATGACTTCGCCAAAATCGATCTGCGCATCGCCAAAATCGTCAAGGCTGAACATGTCGAAGGCGCAGACAAACTGTTACAGCTAACTTTGGATTTAGGCGGCCAGACAAAAAACGTTTTCGCCGGCATCAAATCTGCCTACAATCCGGAAGATCTGGAAGGCAAACTCACTGTCATGGTGGCCAATCTGGCACCACGTAAAATGCGTTTTGGTTTATCAGAAGGCATGGTACTTGCGGCTGGCCCCGGTGGCAAAGAACTGTTTATTCTGCACCCGGACGACGGTGCGATGCCTGGCATGAAGGTAAAATAAAAACACAGCATCTACCCGTACATCTGCAATAAATGACAGTCTGTCATAATATACCAAAGATTATTATTTGACTCTATATACTGTTAGTAAATGAAAGTACTTATACTGGAAAACGGTCGTTTATTTCAAAAGATTTTACGAGATCTACTCATCGAGCTCGACTGCACGGTAAGCTGTGTACGCACCGGCGAAGAAGGTCTGGAACTAATCGTCAACACCAATGACGAAACCAAATATGATCTGATCGTCGCATCGCAACATATCTTCGACAACAGCGGTTCCGAGTTTATTAAATACTGTAAAAACTCGGATCAGCAAACACCGATCATCCTGCTTACCTCAGAACCCAACGAAACGCTGTTAAAAAACGCACGCTCTGCCGGCATAAAAGATATTTTTCCGAAAACGAATATCACCTACCTGAAATCGAGCATCCGTTATTACATCCAGGGTAAACAAAATTTTGATATCCAGGGCGGGCGCGTGCTCTACGTGGAAGACAGCGCCTCGGTTACACACATCGTCACCAAGTACCTGAAAAAACTGAATCTTGAGATCACGCATTTTTCGACTGCCGAAGAAGCTTTTCACGCCTTTACCGATAACGAGTACGATCTGCTCATTACCGATGTCATGCTGGAAGGCACCATGGACGGGCTGTCGCTGGTACGTATGATCCGTGCTTCAAACACCCACTCAGCAAAAATCCCTATCCTGGCCATGACCGGACACGATGATGTACAGATGCGCATCGACCTGTTGCACGCTGGCATCAACGACTACGTAACCAAACCGCCCATCGAAGAAGAACTGGCGGCGCGGGTAAATAATTTAATCATCAACAAACGTCTGGCCGACCAGGTACGCGAGCAACAACGCACGCTATTCAACATCGCCATGACCGACCAGCTAACCACCTGCCACAACCGGCACAGCCTGTCGGATTACGCGCCAAAATATATCAAGGATGCGGTGCGATACAATTATCCATTGAGCATCCTGATCCTCGACCTCGACCGCTTCAAAAACATCAACGACGCTTTTGGCCACACCACCGGCGACATCGTCCTTTCCGATGTCGGCAAGATATTGATGTCCAGCTGCCGCCAGGGCGACATCGTTTCGCGCATCGGCGGCGAAGAATTTTTGATCTTGCTGCCACACTGCAACATCTACGATGCCATGCACAAGGCGGAAAACATCCGCTCCATGATCGAGCTGGCGAAGCCTTCCGGCCTCAGAGTCACCGCCAGCATCGGCGTGGCTTCATTGATAAAACAGCATGATGAAGATTTCGACAAACTATATAAAGCCGCTGACAGCGCGGTTTATCACTCCAAGAAAAATGGCCGCAACCAGGTTAGCGCGGACAATGAAAGCATCGAAGAATCAGAATTAAAACACGTCGGCAGCGAATAAACTGCCATTTCGGCAGCCGTAGAACGACCATAAAAACCTACTATCCCTGTTGATTCTATTCGGTTTTTCTAACTTAAATCAATAAAATACCGGGGCGCAATCTGCTAGAATGCGCGCATGACAGAATTCGCCCTCATCCTGCTGAGCACCATCCTGGTCAACAACTTCGTGCTGGTCAAATTTCTTGGCCTGTGCCCGTTCATGGGCGTGTCGCGAAAACTGGAAACGGCCATGGGCATGGCGCTGGCGACCACCTTCGTACTCACGCTGTCATCGGTCAGCAGTTATCTGGTCAACGAATACATCCTGGCACCGCTGGATCTGGAATACATGCGCACCATCATGTTCATTCTGGTGATCGCTGTTGTCGTGCAATTTACCGAAATGGTAGTGCACAAAACCAGCCCGCTGTTATACAACGTGCTCGGTATTTTTCTGCCGCTGATCACCACCAACTGTGCCGTGCTCGGTGTTGCCCTGCTCAACGTGCAGGAACAACACGGCTTTTTGCAGTCGCTGTTTTATGGCTTTGGCGCGGCGGTCGGTTTTTCGCTGGTGCTGATCTTATTCTCTGCCCTGCGCGAACGCATCAACGTCGCCGACGTACCCGAAGCTTTTCAGGGAACCTCGGTCGCACTGATCACCGCCGGCATTATGTCGCTGGCATTCATGGGATTTGCCGGACTGATAAAGGTCTAAACCTGGAAGTTTAAACAGAAGATTCAAGCTAGAAATGTTAACCGTCATCATCACACTCGCCGTTATCGCCAGTATCTTTGGATTGATACTGGCCTACTCTGCGGTGAAATTTAAAGTCGAAGGTGATCCGGTGGTCGATAAAATCGATGCCCTGTTACCGCAAACACAATGCGGGCAATGCACCTACCCCGGCTGCCGTCCCTACGCCGAGGCACTGGCCAAAGGCGAAGCCGACATCAACCAGTGTCCGCCCGGCGGCGAGGCGACCATCATCGCGCTGGCCGACCTGCTCGGTGTCGAAGCGAAACCACTGAACGCAGAGCATGGCACCTCAAAAAAAACGCGCACCATCGTACGCATCGACGAACAGGTCTGCATCGGCTGCACGCTATGCATCCAGGCCTGCCCGGTCGATGCCATTCTGGGCGCGGCCAAGCAGATGCACACCGTGATCGAATCCGAATGCACCGGCTGCGACCTGTGTATTCCTCCGTGCCCGGTCGATTGCATCCATGTTTTTGAAGTGCAGCCGACGGTACGTGAATGGACTGCCGAACTGCCCGAAGCCGAACACGTTGCGCCCCATGTTATTTAAGCGAGCACAAAACCAGTAGCCATGACGAAGAATGCCGCACACAATATCGCACCGAACCTGAGCCACTTTCATGGCGGCTTAACGCTGGACGCTTATAAAGACCTGTCGACGGTGTATCCCATCTCGACCATGGCGCAGTGCAAACAATACATCGTTCCCCTGCAACAACACATCGGCGTTATCAGCCAGCCACTGATCAAAACCGGTGATCGAGTATTAAAAGGCCAGATGCTGGCACGCCCCGGCGACATGTTGAGCGCGGCGGTACACGCGCCTGTCTCCGGCACCGTCACCGACATCGCACAGCACGAGATCCCGCACATCTCCGGCCTGTCCGATCTTTGCATCTTCATCGAAAATGATTTTAAAGATGAATGGGTAGAGCGTCAGCCGCTAGGGGACGGGTACAACTACAGCACCTCGTCCGACCTGCGAAAAGTCGTGCGCGATGCCGGCATCGTCGGCCTCGGTGGCGCGACTTTTCCTTCCGCCGTCAAGCAAACCGAGATGAACGTCGCCACCCTGCTGCTCAACGGCGTGGAATGCGAACCTTACATCACCTGCGACGACATGCTGATGCGCGAGCGCGCCAGAGAAGTCATCTCCGGTGCAGACATCATCGGTCACATCATCAAGGCCCGGCAATGCGTCATCGCCATCGAAGATAACAAACCCGAAGCCATCGATGCTATGCAGGCAATCATTGATGAAGAAGGCACTGGCTTTTTCAGCATTAAAGTCATCCCCACCAGATATCCCAGCGGCGGCGAAAAACAGCTGATACAGATCATCACCGGGGAAGAAGTTCCCAAAGGCCGCTACCCGGCAGAACTGGGCGTATTGTGCCACAACGTCGCCACCGCTTATGCCATCCATCGTGCGGTGCACTATGCAGAGCCACTTATCTCACGCATCGTTACCGTCACTGGCCACGGCGTCAACAAACCGCAGAACATCGAAGCCCTCATCGGCACACCGATGTTAGCCTGCATCGAACACTGCGGCGGTTACGCCGAAAACAGCGACGAACTCATCATGGGCGGGCCGATGATGGGTTTCTCACTCGACAGCGATGCCCTGCCCGTGGTCAAAGCCACCAACTGCCTGCTGGTTACGGCCAGCGAAGAAAACATACAAAAACAAAAACACCTGCCCTGCATCCGCTGTGGAAAATGTGTCGAAGCCTGCCCGGTGCGCTTGTTACCGCAGCAGTTATACTGGTACGCCAGCAGTCACAATATTGATCGCCTGCAGGAACACAATCTGTTTGACTGCATCGAATGCGGCTGCTGCGCCTACGTCTGTCCCAGCGACATTCCACTGGTACAATATTATCGCCATGCAAAAACATTGATCTGGCAACAGGAGCGTGAACGCCGCGCATCGGATATCTCACGCGAACGCCACGAGGCACACCAGCGCCGACTGGAAAAAATAAAACGCGAACGCGAAGAAAAGTTACGCAAAAAACGCGAGCTGTTAAAAAAGAAATCAGACGCTGCCGCAAGTGCGACTGAAAATGACAAAACAAAAAGTGATACCGATAACAAACGCGCTGTCATCGCCGAAGCCATCGCCCGCGCACAGGCAAAAAAAGCTGAGCGAAATAAAAACAAGGAATCAAACTAAAGAATGTTATTTAAACGCACACCATCGCCGCACATAAAACAGAACATCAGCGTACATGACATGATGTTCCAGGTGCTGTACGCACTGATTCCCAGCACGTTGGCAGCGATCTACTTTTTTGGCTGGGGTGTTTTATTTAATTTGCTGATTGCCATCAGCGTGTGCCTGAGCACCGAAGCCATCATTCTGAAACTGCGAGACCGCGATATAACAAACACACTGCTGGATGGCAGTGCCCTGCTCACCGCCTGCCTGCTGGCACTGGCACTGCCTTCGCTGGCACCGTGGTGGATCACCGTCATCGCTTCTATATCGGCCATCGCGGTGGCAAAACACCTCTACGGCGGCCTGGGCTTTAACCCGTTTAACCCTGCTATGGTAGGTTATATCGTGGTCATGATATCGTTTCCGCTGGAGATGACTTTGTGGTCAGCACCGATGGGCGTCGCTATTGGCGATAGCATCGGCTGGCCTGATTTCAACACCACATTTAACTGGGTGTTTTTTGGCGAGCTGCCTTCTGGCGCAACCATCGACAGCATTTCAATGGCGACACCCATCGATCTGATCAAAACCCAGCTTAGTCAACTTCACGACCTTGTCGAAACCAGGAACAATGTTGAGTACAGCGCCCTGTTTTCCAGTATCAGTGGCACCGGCTGGCAGTGGGTCAATCTTTTATTTCTTGGCGGCGGTATCTGGCTGGTCAAAAAAAATGTGGCGGACTGGCGCATTCCGACCGCTTTTCTGATCAGCCTGATTCTGATCTCCAATATCTTTGCCGTCATGGACTATTCCACCAACAGCTCGTCGTTGTTCCACTTGTTCAGTGGCGGCACCATGTTATGCGCCTTTTTTATCGCCACCGACCCGGTCACCGCCTGCACCACACCGAAAGGTCGCTGGATCTACGGTGCCAGCATCGGCGCGCTGGTCTACATCATCCGCAGCTGGGGTGGTTACCCGGATGGCATTGCTTTCGCCGTGGTACTGATGAACATGGCGGCACCACTGATCGACTATTACACGCAACCCAAAGTGTATGGCGACCCGGACAGATAAGCAGGTAGATAAAACCGACAGATAAATATGATTTTTCCCAGCCAACAAATAAAAAATATTGCCATCACCGCATCGTTACTGATGCTGGTCGCCGCCCTGGGCGCGGCGCTGGTGGGGCTGACATTTACCGAAACCAAAGATGTCATCAAGCACAACGAAAGACTCACACTGCTACGCAAGTTAAACCACATCATTCCGGCAGAATCCTATAATAATGATCTGCTGCACGATGCCATCACCATCAAACCCAACTTTCTGCTCAACACCAAAGAAGACACACTGGCCTACCGCGCCAGAAAAAACAAACAGAACGTGGCCGTGGTTTACACCAGCATCGCACCCAACGGTTACAACGGCTCGATCCGGCTGCTGGTCGGAGTGAACACAGATGGCGTACTGTCCGGCGTGCGCGTGGTCAAACATCGCGAAACTCCCGGCCTTGGCGATGTAGTTGATATCTCGCACTCAAACTGGATACTGGGTTTTAATAACAAATCACTCAGCAACCCGGATGAAAAAAACTGGAAAGTGAAACGTGACGGCGGTGTCTTCGACCAGTTTACCGGTGCCACAATTACCCCACGTGCGGTGGTGAAAGCAGTGCACAATGCTTTGTTATACTTCGATAAGAATAAGACGATGTTATTCAGCAATCCAGTCTCTGCAAAAGAGACCAAAGAACCGGTAGAAAAATCATGACAGATACTTCAGCCCAGGCTTTAAACATCACCAAAAGCGGACTGTGGACCAACAACGTCGCATTGGTGCAGTTACTCGGTTTATGTCCGCTGCTGGCAGTCACCGGCACCATCATCAACGGTTTGGGCCTTGGTGTCGCGACACTGATTACGCTTGTTCTATCCAACAGCATCGTCTCACTGGCACGCCCCTGGCTAAAATCTGAAATCCGCATACCGATCTTCGTGCTCATCATTGCGTCCATCGTGACTGCAATAGAACTCAGTATGAATGCCTGGTTTCACGAGTTATACCTGGTGCTCGGTATCTTCATCCCACTGATCGTCACCAACTGCTCCATCATCGCCCGCGCCGAAGCATTCGCTTCTAAAAACAATGTGCTGGATTCCGCATTGGACGGTTTCATGATGGGACTGGGTTTTACATTAGTGCTGGTGGTACTTGGCGGCATGCGCGAGATCGTCGGCTTCGGCACCATGTTCGCCAACGCACAGCTCATGTTCGGTGACATCGGTTACGCCATGACCATCACTTTCAGCGAAAGCTATGGTGGCTTTTTGCTGGCGGTATTACCACCCGGCGCCTTCATCGGCCTGGGCTTGCTGATCGCGCTTAAAAACATCATCGAGAAAAAGCAGAGTGCAAAGCGGGCGGTAAACGTTGTCACACTCAAATCAGCAAGCGCCGGTTAAGTTCTGGCATCGCGGAATAAAATCCGCTCCTACAAAAACTAACACCCGTAGGAGCGGAAACTTGTTCCGCGATTCTCTCAGATAGATACAACTCATGAACAAAAACAAACGCCATGAAATCTTTTCCCGCCTGAGAGATGACAACCCAAAACCCACCACCGAACTCAATTTCAATTCCACTTTCGAATTATTGATCGCCGTCATCCTGTCCGCGCAGGCCACCGATAAAGGTGTCAACATCGCCACCGCAAAACTTTTTCCGCTAGCCAACACCCCCGAAGCCATCTATGAACTTGGCGAAGCCGGCCTGAAAGAATATGTAAAAACCATCGGCCTGTATAACACCAAAGCAAAAAACATCATCAAGACCTGCAAGATACTCATCGATGAACACAACAGCATCATACCCGACGATCAGAAAAAACTAGAAGCCCTGCCCGGTGTCGGCAGAAAAACCGCCAACGTGGTTCGCAATACCGCCTTCGGTCATCCCACCATGGCGGTCGACACACACATCTTCCGCGTTTCCAATCGCACTAAAATTGCGCCCGGTAAAAACGTGCTGGAAGTTGAAAAAAAACTGGTGAAATTTATTCCTGAAGAATTTCTGGTAGACGCACATCACTGGTTAATCCTGCTCGGACGTTACACCTGCATTGCGCGCAAACCACGATGCGGATCATGCCTGATAGAAGACCTATGTGAATTCAGGGATAAAACTGAATAACGTTATCTTATCGCTGGCTCAGCAACAGTAGATGCCTTATTAAAAAACCCGAAACAGTGAGCCAGGATAATTCCTGTAACTCACTGACCCGGGCTTTCATATACGACAATAAAACATCGTATCATCGGCTAGACGGTCATCATGGAACCATAAATGCCCATTGAACAATATACGTCGTATCATTCTGAGCGCCTGCTGCAGCCGGTTCATTTCGGTTGATCTCAAACTTGATCGCATTCGTTACATCAAGATCATGTCGAAAGGCCAACACATTATGTGTTGCAGCAGTCGCACCCAGTAAAAGAAAATATGAGTCTGCCGCATCAAAATCAAGGTTTGCATATCGATAGATTATGCGGCTGGCCTCATTAAACTTGTAACCCAGCTGAACATAATACGCTGTACCGGTGTGAGATTTATTGTCACCCACTCTGGAATCATTTTGCATACTGTAGAACTCTGACAATAAAATAAACTTTTCAGTTTCCATGTTTATGTCAAAACCCAGTATTGTTTGCAAAATAAGGTCTTCTCCCCGAAGCAGCAGACCTGTGCCATCACCCGCTTCGGCAATAGGGTTATCCATATACATTGCACCGATTGTTAACGGCAATTCATCAGGTGTATATGTCAAACGTAAACCGATAGTTTTACTGCTGTTTGCATCGGACGCAACACCGATACCAATCTCGGGTTTATCTGCAGGCAGCGGATTAAAACCGGCAGACGAGTCAATCGAAGCACCATTAGCTACATATGCTTCATAGTTCAGTTCACCATTTCCGACGCTGATTTCCCCATTTGCCAAAGCACCAACGATATGCACAGGTAATATACCTGCGGCACCATCCTCGAAATCAAGAAAGAATGGCCTGGTAACGGTATCCTGTAAAAGCGCACCGTGATGATATGTACGGTTCCACACACCTAATGGCGTATGAAAACGACCAACAGATGCCATTAAGGAATCATTAAAGGTGCGTCCAATCCATAAACGTTCCAGGTCAGTCACCAGACCATCACCACCATCCTCAAACACATACTCGATAAAAACCCGTGTATCATCAGTGATGTCCGTGGTCGCAAAAAAATCAAGAGCACCTACTGAAAATGCAGAATTTTCTCCTGGAGCATCATTTTTATAAAAGTTTACGTCACCAAACAACCCGAATTCCACCGCTGTCACATTCATTGACATCGTATACAAACTGATAGCAGCGCCTATTTTGAATATTTTTGTTTTCATTATATTCTCCACCTATTAATTAATTGTGAGTAGTACTTTGACGCTGTCGTCAACCGAAGCACTATCAATATACCCAAGAACGTTTTTGCCGTTACGCACCATATCCATAACTTCACTGTCCGAAGATACCGTCTTAGGTGGAAATGCTTTGCCCGTAAATATGATTTTTGCCCAGTAAGCTTTTATCTGCGTGCTGTTTTTGTTGGTAAGTTTCATGTAAAAATTACTTTTTATGGCGCTACCTTTGGCCTGGTCAAGAATTTTTACTTTGCCAAAGTCCGGCAGCTTCTTTATTTTTCCAAGCCATAGTTTTTTTGCTGATTCAGCAGTGATAACGTTATCCGGCATAGACTTGTTGCCAATGATTACGATATCAGCATAAATCTTTGAGCTTGCCAGCGCGGTAGCCAGAGCTGCGCCCATGAGACTCATTGATATGGTTTTAAACATTTTTATGCTCCTCTCTCTAAATGGAGTTTTTTTAAATCTACATACATAACCGGTTTCGATATGCACATAGCACGTAACGCTAGTATCGGTCATGGCATTTACATCTTTAATATATCTATATTTTTCGTATTTGCATTTTCGGCACGCAATCATCATGAGCTGTCATTAATATAGATATTTCAAGTTAACAGCAGAAAAACACATCCCGTATTGTATAAACAGGAGTTATTAAAGTAATGACAGAAACGGTCGATAAGCTCAAAAGAAGATGCGTGACGCACATGAATATGCGCATCCTGACTAAATTACAAACAGGTTGATAAAAAATGGACTGGTTAAAAGATATATCAATTAGGTATAAAATAATATTTATTGCAGCAACCGGCGTTGTCGCCTTTTTAATATACTTTCTGTTCACCTACTTTGTTTCACATGAAAGCACCGTAAAACTTGAACAGGTCAAAACCATCAACCTTGATACGCTTACCCGTATCGACAAAGTTATTACGGAAACAGACAACATAAAAGCCCTGCTTCAGGATGCAGTTACCACCAATGAAGAAGACATAGTCGACGAAGCACATAAACTAACCCAGGGCATACTTTCTGATTTAAACAAAATCAAGCAGCTGAATCCTTTAAGCAAATCACTGATTGATAAGCTTATCAATCAACTAAACACCTATATCTCATCAGCTTCGAAAGTTACAAAAGGAATGATAACGGGGGACGTAGAAATAGAGGAATTACAGCCTTCAATGATCGTTATGAATGAATCACTTGAAGCATTGACAAAAAATTACAAGACGCTAAGGGAAGATGCCTACAACGATACAATTTCAAATATTGACCGCGTTATCAAACACTTACAAAACACGGTATTGACAGGAATATTCATAGGCATTGCACTCATCACATTGATCAGCTTCATCGCAACCGTCCTGGTCAAAGCGATGGAAGGTAATGTATTGGCAATTAAAATTGCAGATAAAATATCAGAGAGCATCAAAAATAACAACGATACCAGCGACCTTACCGCAGAGATCAAAGTTGATTCAAATGACGAGATAGGACAGCTTCTCCAGGCCATGAAAAATATGTTGCATGGCTTAAACAATAAAATCAGGATAGAGAAATCAGCCGCAGAAGAAAACTTGAAAATCCGCATCGCACTCGATAACGCGTCAGCTAGTATCATGGTATTAAACACAGAACATGAAATAACATACATCAACAACAATATGTCTTTATTACTGGATGAAATTAAAGAACATAAAGCAATCGATAGCGAAAAAAATTATATACACAACAATATAAGTAACCTTATTAATGACAGCACCATATCAAAACAATTACAGAGTTCGGAAAAAAACATAAAACTCACCATCGAAGGCTATCGATACCAGGTTACTAAAACAGAAGTAAGCCACGACAATAAAGTTGTTGCACATATTATCGAATGGAAAGATATAACTTCACAGGTCACCGTCGTCAACAGACTTATCGATGCCTCAAATACCGGTGACTTCAGCGTAATCGATATCAAGGATAACGATGACAAATCTTATATTGAGTTATCTAACAATATCAACGATGTATTGAGCACAACCGGTGCGACGATTAATACAGTCGTTGATGCACTTAAAAAACTGGC
>VAPG01020508.1_pt1 | contig 11899 bp, 8 predicted proteins | sample 3393851 | NCBI WGS metagenome assembly VAPG01 (sample SAMN08290438, study PRJNA428436) | hydrothermal vent metagenome | isolation source: Deep-sea hydrothermal vent chimney | place: Atlantic Ocean: South-mid Altantic Ridge | depth 2194 m m
CTCCCTGCCGGTCAAATTATTTTCGCTTAATCTTAACCTATTAACGCCCCCGGCAGTCTAGCCGGGGGCATCTTACCAAGTCCCTTACGGGAAGAATATATTTTAGAGAGGTATTTTATGTCTGCTCTTAATCCACAGATTGCAGTTATATCTGTAGGAATCAAACAACTTCGTGAAGTAACCATTTACCCTTTGTCACTGGCGGATCAATTCAAAGTTACGGATTTGGTCATATCTGTGTTTAACCAATTTTCAACGGTTACGGATAAAAAAGGCATTAAGGAGCATGAACTCGTTACACAAGCTATTAAATTAGTGGAAGAAAATTTGCAGAAAATTCTAGGTTTGGTCACGGATAAATCCGCAAATATAACTTTTGATGAACTCTCTAATGATCAGTTCAGTGATCTTGTAATATTAATTTATGAGACAAACTATGAGGCCTCATTAAAAAAGTTGCAAAGTCTCGGGCAAAAAATAAAAACTCTACTCCCGAAGATCAAGGCGTAGATAGCGCGGTTGCGTTTGTACTGAGGCATTATAGTGGGTACTCCCTCGCTGATTTTTACCAGAAAAGCTTTTTAAATGGGGGGCTAACCTACAATCAATTTTTATTTTTATATGAAGAAGCGGATGAGGAGCTGTATAATCAGCAACGTTTCTTGGCGAGTATTCAGGGGGTTGACCTAGACGAGAATAACCCGGAAAGAAGTAACCGGCAGGACGCTGATGATTTAACATTTAAAGATCCTGAAGACTATGCGCATTTACCCCAGGAAGAACGAGAGGAATTGACGAAAAAAATGATGGCTAAATTCAAAAATATGGTGTTTTTTAAATAGTTATGGCTTCGCAAGACTTATCACTTACCGTTGGTACACGATTAGCGGGAGGTTCCCAGCAGGCGTTTTCTGCGGTTGCTACGGGTATGCGCACGGTAGCTGAGGGCATTCGCGTTAACGCGACTGCGCTTGCGGAGTTGGGCAAAGCCGCAAAGTTAAAGTCGCTCACACTGGCTGCCGAAAGTATGAACAAATTGGCCACTGCGGCGGAAAAGCAAGTAGCTAATGTGGAAAAACTTGTTACTGCACAGACTAAAGAAGAGAAAGTAACAACTAAAAGCGCGGCAGCTATTGATAAAAAGACGCAAGCATTAGCTCGTGCCTCCGATGCACTGGCAAAAGAAGCTGCGGAAGAAAAAGAGGCGGCGGAATCCGCCGAGGCAAGTGCTAAAGCGATTATTGCGGAACAGGCAGCGCTTACTAAAAAATCTGAGCTTATCCAGCATCTTCGTGTTGTTTATTACCAATTAATACAAGGTAAAAATAAGTATGCAACAGCCTCAAGAAAGATTATTGCTAATTTACAGAAAGGTGAGATAGCTTCAAGAAAAGCGGCTGATGGTATTATTTTTCTTAACAAACAATATAGGTTATCTGTAACTACAGCTAAAAAGTTAAATGTTAACCTAAGTACTCTTCGTATTACCTACCACGAATTGCTTAATGGCGCGGGGGAGCTATCCGTTGCTGCCAACAAAGTAATTAATTCATTTGTAAAACAGAGTGCATCCACAGCGAAACAAAAAGTTTCTATAAGCGAATTGCGGGCGGAACTTAAACGATTATCTGTTGCTTATAAGGAGACAGGCAATAGTCAGCGCGGAGTGGATATAAATGCACGCAAAACCGCTAGCACTATAAAGAAACTTGCAATAACTTACAAAGAACTTATAGCTAGTGGAGGGCAGTATGCCCGAAGTTTTACTCGTCTTACTGAACTTTATAGGAAAGGCAGTATAACTATTGAACAACTCCGTGCTAATCTTAACCATTTAGCCACCGCGTATAAAAAGAATGTGGCTAAAAGTGAGCAATTAGCTCTCGCCCAACAGCGTGTTTATGCTACTTTTCCTAAATATGGCAAACAGATTGCTATGTTGGAAAAACAAGGTATTGCTGTTAAAGAACAAATTTCTTTATTACACCGTTATAGCGCTGCGCAAGAGCAGGCCGCCAGTAAAGTGGGCACATTTCGTAAAGGCATTAAGCGGTTACTTTATAGTTTTAAAGCATATGCCTCCTACATTGTTGCTTCCTCCGTTATTTTTGCTTTAATTGGTATATTCAGAGAAGCTGCCAGGGCTATTATTGAATATGACCAGGCATTAAAAGATCTCCAGGCTATTACTAAATCTTCCGACGCAGTAACGGCGCTGATGGGTGCCAAAATTCTCCAAGTTGCTTCCGATACAAAATTTTCTGCTAAAGAGGTGGCCGACGGCATGCGCGTACTGGGGCAGGCCGGCTTTTCAGCATATGAGTCTATCAATACTATTGGCGCTGTTTCCGATTTAGCCACTGGTACCTTAACTGGATTATCCACTACTGTTGACCTGGTTACGACAGCCTTGCGCGTTTTCGGTATTAAAGCCAGGGATTCGCGTCGTGTGGTGGATGTTTTTGCTAACGCTGTCAATAGATCAAAATTGACTATTGATAAAATGCGGATAGCGATGAACTATATTGGGCCTATTGCTAGCGCCTCTGGCATTAGTTTGGAGGAAGTTACCGCGGCGATGATGACCATGGCTAATCAAGGTATCCGCGCCAGCACTATTGGTACCGGACTGCGCCAAGTATTCCGCCGCCTTGTCGACCCGTCCGTTGCATTGGAAAAAGGGCTACACAAAGTTGGGTTAACACTCGCGGATATAAACCCCAAAACACACAGTCTTGCTAATATTTTAACTAAATTACAAAAAGTAGTGAAAGGTAATGCTGACGCCTTCCAAATGTTTGGTCGCCGCGGTGCTACAGCAGTTATTGCATTAACAAAAAAGGGCGGGGAAGGCCTGCTTACTCTTTTATCTATTGTTAATCGTTCCGGTTCCGCCGCGGATATGGCAGCGACACAGATGGAAGGGCTCGGAATATCGTTTAAGAATCTACAAGATAAAATCAAGAATCTATATATCGCGGGGGGTAAAAATGGGTTGGCTGGTATGCTCAGAATGCTCGTGGATAGCGCCCGAGGTTTAGTTGATTTATTCACCGGTATTTTAAATAATGCTTTAGTTCAGGTTATTGCCAAATTTGCACTCGCTGCCGGGGCCGCGCAATTACTCGTATTAGCGTTTAAATGGTTTATCAAAAGCAGCTTATTCGAGGCGGTTTTCGCGCCGATAATCGCGGGACTCGACGCATTTAGTGCAGCGATAACGGAAACTACAATTTCTATGACTACAATGGAGGCAACGCTTTCTGGCCTCGGCGCGGCCATGTGGTCATTTCTCCCGGCGGCTTTAATAATGGCTATTGTTTACGCAATTCAAAAAATTTCGCTATTAAATGCGAAATTAGCTGCGAATATTCGGCAACTCGGCGCGCAAAAACTTGAATTAAAAAATAATATTATGGCACTGGATGCTTTTAATAAGAAATTAGCGGGCACTACATTAAGTTATTCAGATCATGCTAATATAATTTCTAAACTTATTGATAAATACCCAGAATTAGCGGGCAAGATTGTTGCGGCTAAAGGGGACTTCAGCAAAATACAGGTTGTTCTCGAAAAATTTAATAAAACTCAGAAGGCGCTACTCAAAGAAAAAAGTTTAGAAAAATTAGGGGAAGAATTTACATTATTTCACAATAAATTAGCTAAAAGTCTCCCTAATGAAGATCTAAAATCTGCATGGTTGGGTTTAACTAGAGGGAGCGATGCCGCCAGGTCACTTGTCGCTGTGAATAACCAGAAGATAAGCAAAAGTGTGAAGAAATTAGTAGACGATTTTAAGGTATTAAAAAAACTATATCCGAATATTAATATAGACCAATTTATTAGTAAGATGCATTGGGGGGCGGCGAAAACTACAATTACTAAAAAAATAAAAGGAATAATGGAAGCCGAGAAATTGGCTTTGAAAGACGGTCAGAAGAATCTTTCGGAAACGGCTAAACAAACCCTATATAAATTACTTAGCCCAGAGGAATTAAAAGTAGTGGCTACGGATTTAGGCACAGAACGGGATAAAGCTATGGCCGATTCTGAATCCGCATTACAAAAGAACCTTTATGATATAAGTGTGCTTGAGGCTGAGGGTGTGGATAGTCATGCCGACGCGGAGAAAAAGAAATTGGAAGTGACTGCGGTTTCTTACCAAAAGCAATTGGCTATTGCTAAGGATTACTTGGTAAAGATTACTGAAACAGGAAGTTTTACTGAAGTGGCTAAAGCAGAAAAAAGGGTTGCCTCTATACAGAAACAAACTAACCAAGCGAGACTTCGTGAATTACAATTATTTTCAGAAAGGTCTGAGCTAGTTAAAAAGAAAATTGTTATGGATACGGCTAAAGCAGAGAAAGAGAAACAAACTTATTCCCAAACTACGGCTACGCTTAAAAAACAACTTTTAAAGGCTACTTCTGATTATAATAAAACTATTTCAGCCGGGATGCTGGCTATTGATAAAAAATATGCGGCGGATAGACTGCGAATAGAATCAGCCGCACAGGAAAAGCTTAAACAACTCGCTCAAAAAAGAAAAGATATTGAAGAAAGCACACAAAACGCCATCGCCGGGATACAGGACTCTACCCAAGATAAGATTCTGAAGATACAGCAAAGGGGTTTAAAGGGTATACAAAAACAAACATCGGAGCAAAATGCTGCTAACGACAGATTAGAAAAGGGTATTGCTTTAGTATCAAAAGCTAAAGAAAAATCCGATAAGGGTATGCTTGCCCGCGCCCAGCAGTTAATTCAGAAAGCAGGTGATTATTATGACTCGCTGAAGGATAGTGGGGCCGCAATTTCCGGTTTAAAAAAAGTTGGTTTGGCATTAGAGCATGCGCGTAAGATTCAAGGTGAGCTGGCACTGAATACTTTAGATAAGCAAGTGGCTAAAGTTAGGAGTGTTGAAGCAGCTAAACTGGAACTTATGAAACAAACCCACGAATCCGATCTTATGGATTTTAAGAAAAAAGAAGTTGCAAAATTTAAAATAGCTAAAACCGTATTAGAAGATAGAATAAAACTTGAAAAGACCCGTCATATTAAAGAGATGGATCATCTTCGAGATGAGATAGCGCTGTTAAAGAATAAATTACACCTTATTCAAGAAAGTGCGCAAGCGGTCGCGAACAATATTGGCGGGGGGCAAGCGACCTTTTCTACGGGCGGCCCTGTGTTGCATATGGCCGGTGGTGGCAGATTGCCGGGTAAAGATTCCCAAGAGGATAAAATACCTTTATGGGCACGACCGGGGGAATGGTTTATTCGTAATGAATCCGCGCAGCATTGGACTGATAAGGTGGGTTCCTGGTTTATGGGCGCGGTTAACGCGCCCGGTAGTCTTTCCGGCAAACATCTAGAATCAATGCTTGGTATGAATGCAAATATGGTATCGCGGAGTCTGGCGTTGGCTAAATCCGCAGTGAGTGGCGCAGGGAACCAACTTCGTAATTTAGGTGTGATTAATATCAATCTGCCTACTGAAGGACCGGCAATTCCGGCGTTAATGAACCCGATGGATGCCGCAGAATTTATTAAACAGTTAAATACCATGCAGAGGCTGGCGTCATGATTATTGGCGGGTATATATTACATCCCGGTGTAATATGGGAAGATGAATTCACCCAAGCTGCCGCGTCACAGTCGGTCAATAAGACATTGCTGAATAATGTGGTTATTTATAGTATTCCCGATACAAAATTGGAATTTAATATTGTTGCGGCTGATTCAGGTTCTGTATCGCGAGGTTATTTTACGCGGGAACAAATTGTTTATTTCAAGCATCAGGAGCAGGTTGCGGCTACCATCGTACTTACTTACAGGGATGTAGATTATAATGTAATAGTTAAGGCGGGTGGAATTAAGGTTAAACCTAAGCGAGAAACTGAAGCAATTAGCGATTCTGATATATATACAGGATCAATAACTTTTATAGAGGTCTGAGACTATGAGTGTTTTATCTACGGAACTTTTGTTTTATGCGCCGGATGTCAGCAATGATTTGGCTATAAATGGGGGTCGGTTAACCTCTACGCAGTTTATTTCGGGGGTTGTTAACAATGTCTGGCAGTCGGTGTTAAAGGCGGAACGAACGGCTGGGTCTACAAAATATCGGAAATTATTTTGCAAAAATACAAATGATGCCGAGCTGGCGCTGCTCTCGCCCCAAATATGGTTGGATGTGGTAACGGCGGCCGATGACTGGATTACATTTTTTGCAGGTACACAGCGAAATACGCAAGGGGACCTTCTAGGAACCGAGCGTTTATATGGTTGTGCAACTCTCAACACCGATATCACCGCAGACGGCACCGTGCAAGCAATTGTGGCGGATGTTGAGGATGCCAGTATTGTTGGGATTATCGCGGATACGGACACGATACGGGTTACTAATATGCCTACGCCGGATTCTACCACAGGTACAGAAGAATTTCTGACTGTTTCCGGTGCGCCGGTAGTGTCAGGGACTACACTGACAATCACGGTCTTGGAGGCAATTGCTAACTCCTATACGGTAGCGGGCGGTACGAGGGTTATGTCTATTTATGCTCCGGCAGATGTTATAGGAACTGTGGATAACTGGGTGTTAACATCTTCTGCGGGTACTTATGATAATGCTTCTTATCCGGTTATTCTTGATAATATTGGAACTGTTGAGCAAACTTGGACGTTAACATTCGCTGATGCGACGACATTTACAGTCAGCGGGGATACGCTGGGGGCAGTCGGCGGATCGGGGGCTATTACGGCTGATTTTATTCCGTCTAATCCTGCCTTTACCAAACCCGATTTTACATTGGAATATTTAGGCTTCGGTGGGACATGGGCGCCGGGGGATACTATTGTATTCCAAACTCACCCGTCTGCTGTACCGATTTGGGAAAAACGAGATGTTCCTCCGCTGGCCGCATCACTATCCGGCGATAGCACTACCCTGGTTATCTCCGGCGAGTCAAACTAGGAAGATAATGGTGATTAGCAACGCCACATTGTCCCTCAATTTTTCAGAAGGGCAAGCGATATCAACAGATTCATTGATCCTGGAGCAATCACCAGTTGGTATTGATCAAGTGACACGTTTAGACTTGGTGAAAGATATAGCTGCGCAACTCTATGGCGGCGCGCGCCCTACAATAGACTGCGGCATTACCAATGGGAAATTTGGGGTTGAGATACAAGTATATCCCTATAACTCTGAGTTAGTTTATAATATTCTATTATCGCATGGCCAGCTAAGTAAGCGGCAGATAAGGGTCGTCACAGTAATAGAAGACGTGCAATTTTTACTATCGGATAGCGAGACTACCAAATACCCTATTCAACAAATGAATTCTTTTATTTTACAAGGTACATGTTGGGATTCATCTGGGAGCGCCGTAACCGCACCAACTGTAACCTTTGATGGTAAGAATTTATGTTTGTCTAAAAAAATTTATGGGAATGTACTGGTTACCTACCAAACTATTAGGCATAGTTACCGTAGTTATATTCCTGCGTATGCTGACGATTTGGGAGGGCCATATCAATCAGTATGTATTGCTAACTGGCATGGGGGTGTGAAATTATTAGTATTGGATACGCCTAAATCAAAATTAGCTAATGATGATGCTTGTGCGTGGACACTACGTGATCGCTGGATTGTAGAAATACCCGCCGAAAAACTCTATTCCCCTACCGTTAGCGGTGTTTTTAATACGGTAGAAATAGATTATTGCACACAAAAAAAATCAAAATGAGTAATGATTCTTTATCGCTAACTTTTTCTGCGGAGGTGCAGGACAGCCAGAACGACTGGGCACGCATAATACAAAAAGTAGCGCCGGGTAACTCCGCTTCTTTGGGTGACCTGGCTCAGATGCAGGCGCTTGCTGTTACTGGTGTGTCTGCACGGGAATATATGGCGGATTGCTGTCCTTCTGCTAAAATTATTAGAGATTACTTAGTAATTTCAATAGACATATATGTGTATTTAAACAGATTAGATTTGCCCTATTCCATTTCAATTGATTGGGGGAAGATATCAACTAAATTATTATATAAGGAACCTACCGCTTTCCCCGTTATTTTTGATAATAGTCAGGAAGTAACATTTGCATCAGTATTTGAAGGGGCTATTACAGCGGAAACACCCTTTTTTCGACAAGATGGTGGCAAGATTATGGACATACTGCTAAAGATAATGCCCACTACAATTCGATTAGGGGAACCTGCTACAGCGGTTATGCGTGCAGTAGGTAAACTGGTAGGCTATAAGCATACAGTTACAATGAAAATTGAAAATAAGTCGGGATACAGAATTTCTAGTCTACATAACACAGCAACATTAACATATAATAATAATAATAATAAGGGTGTTGTTTCACAAAAACTAGAAATAATATTTCCTAAGTGCGTTCTTGATCTCCTGGATACTTGTAGCGATGGTTCTTTCAAAGTTTCTGCGCCTAAGGATGTCGTTAATAAATATATTAATAAAGTTTACTATTCAACATGTAATGGTAATGTGGTATTGATAAGAAATGAGCAAGTTAACCAATAATAGTCTTAGCATATCCTTTTCTTCCTCGATTGTTGCCGGTGAAGGTAAGCCCTGGGTGCGCCTGGAGCAATTAAATTTAGCCTCGGCTACAGCTTCTATTGGGGAGACTGCCGATTTAGTAAATAAAATTTATCAAATTGATCCGTGTAATAAGGCATCAAAACCGAAAAATTCTTCATTTATTCCTATTGATAAATTCAAATCTGTTGTTAAAAATAGTTTTGATATGAATCTATGCGATATAAGTCCCGATGGCTCCGCATATATAACAGTTAGGGTGATAATTAGTGATCCCACTATTCCTTATGTATTGCATTTTATTGGTAATGGTGTGATCACCAGTACAAAAATTATAGAAGAAGTAAGAAAAGTTTTAATAAGTGTCAAAGAGAGCAAAACATATAAATTACTATATCCGGTAACTGGCTACAGTAGTTTTTCATGGGGGGGTACTGTCTGGAATTCTTTCGGTTCTGTGGGGCTTCCACCAATTACTTTAACTAATAATATTTTATATTTCCCAGAAAAAATTACTGGTATTATTTCTGCGGAATTCCAAACTAAATATTTTCTTATTGCTATTAAACTTCCCCCGTCTAATGCTGATAAATTATTATGTTTTTATAGCGACGAAGTGGCAGCGCTAACACTAACCCGCCCGGTATCGCAGGGGACTTTGTCTGATTGGCAGAAATATTGTAATCCGCAGGACAAGTGGGTTTTCCCGATCCCGGACATCACCTGCTATGAGGATGTGGAATTATCCTGGCGATGTGAATGTGATACTAACCAAGAGAGTGGGCGATCTGTCACAACAAAGCGTGCTGTACCGTGCCCTAATGGGTACGCTCAATGGGGCATGACGCCCGGCGGCGATTACAAGATCGGCGATAAATATGAGATTGCGGGGTATGAGCATTGCCCTGATCTGACAACCAATTACGGAGCAGTTGATTTGAGCGACCCTGATTATTATGCACAGATCTGCTGCCATGCGCCGACAAATATCACGTTGCCGAAATGCTCGACCGTGACCTCAAAAAACAGCGGCGGCGCAGGGATCGAAAATGGGGAAGATTTTTACCGTAAAATTTACGGCCCGAACACTAAGTTTGTCCCTGTATCCCCGTCCGACGGCGATTGCGGGGTCACGGAGACAACACAATTGGTGATCCAGCAAAACTGCTGCGACGGTGTAGTCCCAATCTACTGGGATTATGACAACAGCGCGGAAGTGATTGCGGATAACTCTAAGGCCCTGGTTGTCGTCACCGGTGGACAAGCCCCTTATACCTGGAAAATCCGTGGTTCTGGGTTTTGGGGAAACGCAGCGCACACCTGGCGCGATGTCGAGACTGACGTCCCTTATTTGTGGATTTACACTGCTGACGCTTGCGGTCATTGCGATATCTATGTGACCGACGGGTGTTCCAAAACAAGTGGGCTTGTGAAGTCTACTGTTGGGCAGTGGACGGGTGATTGTATAGCCAATTATTGGTCTAATATATCATTGGATGTATATATACAGTATGTCTACTCCATATATTCAAATATAATTATATCCCCAGTAGTTTATAAATGCGGTATTTGCATAGGTGGCACTTATACAGTTTCTGATGGATGGTATACAACCATTGATGTTGGTACTGGGAATCCATTTATATTCGACCACACACCGGCGGGATCAATGGTTTGGGTGAATACTGATTGGGCTGTTTGGGACGATAATTACAGTGGCGTCGCTGATCCTGATTGCACTCTAGATGGTTTTAGTTATTATCCAACCCTATATTCAGATTGGATGGCTGCTACGTCAGGTATGGCTGGGCGAGGTGTACCGCCAAATTTATGGCCGGCAGACTATGCCCCCAATGGGCCGAGTGATATAGTGGATATGTTGTGCTATGACGATCCTAATGCTATTCCTTGTCAATGGGTATGTTGATATGATTAATTTTAGAGCGTATAAGGCAAAAGATTTGCAAAATTTTATATCGTTTTTGAATCAATCGGAATCTGAAGGTGTTACTGATATTAGATTTGTTAGAGAAAGATTGCAGAACCACATTAACAGTAATTATAAAGCTACACGATTATCAAAAAGACGGGCCGGGAAAGTGCAAAAGATCGAGTCGGTTACATGCCCCGAATGCGGGCAATCCTTGATGGTCCCAGTACTAAATAATGAAGGATTAAAAATACTCGGCTGCAAGAAATGCCGATACAGTGAGATCAGGTAATGGCGTTAACAGGTTGGGACAGCACTAAAAAATATTCTGTCACGATAGCAGCGGCAGACGTGCCATCTGACGAGGTGGATTTCCCGTATTTACTCAATCTATCCTCTGCCAGTGGTTTGTCCGCTCTGGACATCACTGCAATATTCACCGAGCTTGGCACAAGCAGTCTCAAGATTGCCGTAGAAGACGGTGACACCGGCAACCAGTGCTACGTTGAGATCGAGCGCTGGGACGACGTAAATTTATCCGCCCAGCTCTGGGTCAAGATCCCGTCTCTATCCAGCACAGTAGATACTGTAATCAATTTCTATTACAATTCCTTGCAAGCCGACAACACCACCTATGTCGGCGCAACAACCACGGTTCCAGCCCAAAATGTCTGGAACTCCGGGTTTGCGGCCGTCTACCACATGTCGCAAGATCCGTCCGGGACCGCCCCACAGATCCTTGATTCCACAGCCAATGCCAATCACGGCACCACCTACGGTACGATGGCAAGTACACAGTTAGTGGATGGCCTGGTGGGTAAGGCTTTATATTTTAATGGCGCTGGCCAGTATGTGGAAGTGCCTGTAAATGTGCTTGACACAATCACTACATGGACTGCCGATTTTTGTGTGAACACCACAAAAACTGGGGCAGACCAAGCTTATCTTTGGTGGTATAGCAGCACATATGGTTTTGGGATACATAATTCGGCGACGAATTTATCTTATTGGTATGGCGGCTCCTGGTACCAGGAGGCGGCCACGGCGGTCACAGATGGTATCTGGCATTACGATTGTAATAAATTTGACGGCACAGATAGCTATCATATATTTGATACCACAGTCGAGGTTGTAGACGCTGGATTCGGGGGTGCGTGGCTGGGGACCACATTACGAATTGGAGAACGGCAAGACGGATATAACGCTATTACTGCAATAATTGACGAAGTCCGTCTATCCTCAGTAACCCGCTCCGCCGGTTGGATCGCCGTCACCAACCTCAGCAACCGCGATCAACTTGGGACATGGGCTGTTGCTGTCCCTCCCCCTATTATCCAGTCATTAAATCAAGTATATTCTTTATCACTAATATTAGACTCTCTTTTAAATCAAGTATA
>VAPG01010371.1_pt1 | contig 11839 bp, 7 predicted proteins | sample 3393851 | NCBI WGS metagenome assembly VAPG01 (sample SAMN08290438, study PRJNA428436) | hydrothermal vent metagenome | isolation source: Deep-sea hydrothermal vent chimney | place: Atlantic Ocean: South-mid Altantic Ridge | depth 2194 m m
CGCTTACCTGAACAGTTACAGCCACTAAGGGGAAAGGCGGAATTTAGACATTAATCACGAACAAAATAGAGGTATAATATGCCGGGTTTTGAGGTCTTTGGAGAGGAAGAGAAACGGCAGGCCATGGATGTCTTTGACACCGGGGTGCTGTTTCGTTATGAGTTTGCCGCTCAACGGCGGGGTATTTATAAGGTACGTGAGTTTGAAGAGGCCTTTGCCAGCTATTGCGGGGTGCGTTACGCCCAGGCCGTAACCTCTGGTACCGCCGCCCTCAAGGTGGCCATGGCCGCCTTAGGTATTGGGCCGGGTGATGAGGTTATAACCCAGGGTTTTACCTTTGTGGCGACCTGGGAGGCCATATTTGATATCGGTGCCCTGCCGGTTTTTACCGAGATTGATGATACCCTGAATATGGATCCCGTTGATTTGGAGAACAAGATAAACGAACGAACCAAATTAATTATCCCGGTGCATATGATGGGTTCAGCGGCCCGCATGCGGGAAATTAAGGCGGTGGCTGATAGACATTCCATCCCGGTCTTGGAGGATACCGCTCAGGCGCCCGGGGCCTCCCTGAACGGCATCAAGCTGGGCTCTATGGGTCGTTGCGGTACCTTCTCTTTTGATCCGGTGAAGACCATAACCACCGGTGAGGGCGGCATGATTATTACCGATGATGAAGATTTGTGGCGTAATATGTCGGAATACCACGATCATGGCCATGACCACGCCGAGAAACCGGGGGGACGGGGGGCGGACAGCCGCCGTTTCATTGGCTTTAACTTCCGGATGATGGAGCTTCAGGGGGCCATCGGCCTGGCTCAATTGGCCAAGTTAGATGATATTGTTAAGTGCCAGAAGGAGAATAAAAAACTCATGCGCCAGGTGGTGAGCCAGCTGCCCGGGGTATCTTTTCGTAATCAATTAGATGAGGAGGGGGATTCAGCTACCTTTCTGGCCTTCAGCCTGCCGACAGCCGCTCAAGCGCGGGAGGTTAACAGGGTGCTGACTGAAAATGGGGCCGGCGCCATCTACTTTGCCGATAACACCTGGCATTTTTATCCTAAATGGGAACATCTGCTGGCCGGCTCTTCCGTCAGCGCTTCGGGATGGCCCTTCAAAGCCCCGGACGGCCGCCGGCGGGTGATTTATGCCCCGGATATTCTGCCCCAATCGGCCGCTATTTTAGGACGTACCCTGGTTTACCAGGTGCCAGTTAAATTAGGTGCTGCCCGCCAGGTGGAAATTGAGCAGGCCATGGCCGCGGCAGCGGTTGTTTAGCGACGGTGAATACTTAACAATAAAAAAATAAAAAAAGGCAAAGGGGGGGTACCCCTTTGCCTCAAAATGAAGATACCTGCCCGCAAAGCTTAAAATTCAAAATCTGGGGAAGTTGAATAAAATTGATTATGTTTCTGGAGGAAAGTGAACCAATTTGTATTAAGGGCTTTTGGGTACCTTCATTATTTTTGTTGCGGCCTTTTTTCTGAGAGCCGACCTGTTTTTTTATATTTTTAGGATGTGAGATCTATAATAGGCGTTGAATCTGATATTTTTCTTACAATTCTCCTTATTTGGAAGAAAAAAGTAAAAAAATAAAAAACTTTCAGCTTCTTTTTTTACTCTTATGTATTTTTCATCTGTCCTTAAAAACCATTTCCCACAAAATGGATATACAAAATAAAATACCGGCCAATAAATTTTATCCCCCTAAAATTGATGCTTCCACCTGTCTGTTCAGAAAACGGCTGGTGACAGAGACCTTGGCCAACCGGGGCGCAAAACGAATTATTATTATTAACGCCCAGGCCGGCCAGGGCAAGACGACCCTGGCTCTCCAGTTTCTGGAATATAGTAAAGCCAAATACGCCTGGTATCAGATAGGTCTGGAAGATCGTGATCCGGTACTAATGTTTGCCGCCTTGTTGGAATGCCTGATGAAGGCGGTGCCGCAATTCAGACCCCTATCGCTTTTAAACATGGTTAATGAGGGGGATTTGAACGTTCATAACCTTCCCCATGCCGTCAGTAAACTATGCGCTGAACTTGCCTCTGTGCTGCGTGAGGAGCTTTATCTTGTTTTTGATGACTTGCATCTCCTGACGGACAGCCCCGCCGTTACGCTCCTGAAGAGTTTGCTGGCTGCCTCCTTTGCCCGGCTGAATTTTTTATTATTAGGCCGCCAACCCCTGCAATTAAATATTACCTCTATTTTACCGGCTGCCGATATCCTTGAGCTTGGTAAGGAGGATATGGCTCTCAGCATCATTGAGACCATGGAACTCTTTAATCAGGTACTGGATCTTAAGCTGCCCTGGAAAAAGGCCTCTGAGGTACACGCCTTGACCGAAGGCTGGATTATGGGGCAGATAATGATCGCCTCAGCCCTGCAGGATGATGAGGTTAATATAGATGACATCTATGGCCTGGCGGCTCGTTCCGGGCTTAATGCCTACCTGAAAAATGAGGTTTTTGCCCATCTGCCGCAGGATATGGCGGTAAATATGGTCAAGCTGGCCTTGTTGGATGAGATAGAAATTCCGCTGGCCATTGCGCTCACTGACGACGCGGATATATGCGGCAACCTGAAGGGGATTGCCCAATGTAATTATTTTTTGCGAGCTCTAAACAGCGAGATGAAGGTCTTTCGCCTCCATCATCTTTGCCGGGATTTCCTGCGGGAAAAGGCGGTCGACTTTTTAGGGGCCGAGGAACTGGCCGCCGCCCTGAAGCTGGCAGCTGAGTATTATTTAGCCAAAGATTTATTAGAGACCGCGCTGTCTTATTACAGCCGGGCCGGGGCCTGGCAACAGCTTGAAAATGTTCTCGAGACTCGGGGCATGGGACTGGTGGCTATGAACCGGGGGGTTACGCTTCTTTCCCTTCTGGCCTCGGTGCCGCTGAGCGAGAGGCGGCATATGGCCTGGCTGAATGTTTTGGCGGGTATAGTCAGTATTCAGATTACGCCGGCCAATTGCCGGCCTCTTCTGGAGCAGGCCCTGCTTCAGTTTAAAGGTGATGGTAACCAGCGGGGTGAGTTATTAGCCACCTCGCAGCTTATCTGTCTGCATTGGGTATCTACCGGGGCCTTTGAAGAGGGAATGAAACTGCTGCCGAGGGCCGAAGAACTTTATGTGAAACTGGCGGACAGCCTGCCTGTTTATGATCGTATTCTGGTCTGCAGTAATATTTCCTGCGGTTTCAGCGTCTTTAAAAGTGAGATAGATAAGGCCAGGCACTATTCAGCCGAGGCCATGGGTCTGGCGGTGCGGCATGGGATGAAAAATTTTATTGCCGCCATCCTTTTTACCCAGGGCTACAGCAGCTATTTCTGCGATCAATTTCTTTTGACCTGCCAGGATATAGAGAAGGCCCAGGCCCTGCTGGCCGATCATCACGTCGGGCTTTTTAACCGTATTGCGCTGATGTCTCTTCAGGTGGATGTCCTGGGTATGTGTGGTGAGTTGGAGAATTATCGGCACCAGGAAGGAATGCTCATTGAACTCCTGGGTCAGGAACTCATCGAGCAAACCACCTTGTGGGCCTTCATGCCCATGTGGCGGACGGCCATTGCCATTGCCCAGGGGCGGTTTCAAGATGCCCTTGACGAGATCATGGGTGGTCATGGCAGCGGGATGTCGTCGATGAATCCCCACTTGCGCAGTCTGCTCCTCCAATGGCAGGCTCTGGCTCTGTCGTTACTGGGGCGTAACACTGAGGCGCTGTCAGTGGCGGAGGAATCCCTGACGCTGCGCCAGGCCGCGGGCAGCCCCTTTTTTATGGCCTATAACAGTCTGATAATTGGGGCGGCCTTCCTGCATATGGGGTATTTTGAGCGGGCCGAACAACACATCAAGCAGGTTCTTGAGATTAGCGGACGGCTTGGACACCGCTATTTTACGGGAGCGGCCTGTCTGCAGCTGGCCTATATAAGGCGCCGCACTGATGATGATTATGATTTTCTGCGCCGAGCTTTAACTATTCTTAAAGATAAAGAACGAACTTATTGCTGGGGCTTGACTCCCGCCATGATAGAAGAACTGATGGGGCAGGCCGTTAAGGCTGATATCGAGGTGGAATGGGCCCGCAAAATTGCGGCTGACAGTTTGAATTGCGCGGTAATGGACAGTGGGAAATTAATACTTCGCCTCGAAATCAAGATATTGGGCAGTTTCTCGATAAGTATCGCGGGCCAGATCGTATGCCGGACGGAGGATCTGCCTCCGGCCCAACGGCAGCTTATGGCAGTGATTATCGCCGAGCCTGAGCAGCGGATCAGCCAGGAAAAGGTGCAGTTGTTATTTTGGCCGGATAGTTCGCCGGCCAAGGCACGTTCTAAGTTAGATGTTCTTATGCTCCGTCTGCGCAAGAGCCTGGGAACCATGATAAAACCTCTGGAAATTAAGAACTATCTGAGTTTGCGCAAGGGGATTATCTGTCTTGAACGCTGCTGGATAGATGCGGTTGATTTCGCTGACAAGGCCAAAGCAGGCCTCTGGTATGCCCAGCGGCGGGAAAGATGGCGGGCAGGTAATAACTTCTATCCGGCTATGAAGTTGTGGCAGGGCTGTTTTGCCTCAGATATTTTCAGCGAGGATCAAGTACAGGAATATTGCTATGAATTACGTCTTCTCCTGGTAAAATCATCAATGAAATGGGGAGAGATTCTTATCGAAATGGGGCGTCAGGCTGAGGCTCTCGAGGTTTTGGAGCGAGCCTTTGTTTATGAGCCTCTAAACGAGCAGTTAGTGAAGATGCTTTACGGCCTGCATATGGCGGTTAATAATGTCCCGCAGGCCCAGCAGGTGGTGGAACGTTACGAAAATATCCTCCGGATGGATGATTATGAGTCGGCTGAAATCAATGAAATGCTCCGTCAGGTGGTTATGGTAACGTAGAGACAAGGCATGCCTTGTCTCTACAATGGTACATAATTTGGCATCCTAAGAGCGAAGAGTCGCTTTTAAGCGGTCGGAATTTGTAAAAAGGTCGAGCGCGTCATATATATTTCGACAAAGAACATCCGCACTCATGATGGTCTCCACCGCGGCACCCTCCCGGTGGATAACGGCAATCCCGAGGGCGGAGTGTTTCAGCATAAGACTGTCATTTCTGCCGTTGCCGATGCTTGCAACGCACGAGCAGCCAATTTCTTCTATGTATTTCTTTTTTCCTGCTATCTGATCGGACTGCTTCATAATTTCAAGCTTACAGGGAACGCCTTTTAATTGTGAGGCGGCCAGACCAAAAGTGTCCGCAGTAATAATATGCAGCATCATCTGGGCGGACAATACGGTTAACATATCACCCACGCCTTTGATCAAAACCCCATCCTCAGCGAGGGTACCATTATAATCCATTACCAGGTATTCAATGGCAAGGGTAGCGAAGCCCGGTATATCTAATGTAAACATATCTGCATCCTCCCTGGAACTTTCCTTACAATATAGCGGCTTTTAAAAATAAATCCACCTTAACTATACAGATAGGCATCCGCTCCTATGTGTTCTTCTCTATTCAAAACGCATGAAATCATAGACATCCCTAATAGTACGAAGCATCTTTTTCTGTAACTATTTCTCTCTGCTCAGGGTAGTGAAATCTTGACCAGCGGCACTTTAACCGGCACATCTATTGTTTTGTCCACGCCGATCTGTTTATGCATTATAACCGGAACTGCTGGTTTGCCGGGGACATAATTGTCCCACGGTATCATAAAGCTGGAAGTCTCATAATTGCCCGGCTGATCCGGGTAAATCGGCTGCACATAATTCCGCAGGGCGTTCAGATTATTAAAGCCCGGATTATAGTTATAATTTCTGAAGGTTTTGTCACCTGCATATGCTCCGGCGAAAGGCTTGCCGAAGCCATGAAATGGTATAACCTCCGGGGCTTCACCTTGACTGCCGGTATAGCGATGAAGGCCGTGGCAGGCAAAACAGGCGGAATAATCTGAGATAGGGGTTGTGGTGTTCTTGCTGATCGTGTGGGTGGTCAAGGCCTTGATATCCGTTAAGCCCTGGCCTGGATTGGTATTCGGATCGAAAATAAAGCTGAAAATCTTAACTCTGGCATTGGCATCAGTGCTGTAACCATTATTGGGGAAATATAAATGACAGAAATTACAGGCCAGATTCTTAGGCATATCAAGGTTGCCGTTTGCTCTGGAGGTTCCTGCTGCCTGGCCGATATCAGCCTTATGGCATTGGACACATTCGCCATTAACTGCGTATTCATGGGTTGAGGAGTCGTGATGAATGGCTGGGGTGGGGTAGACAGCCGGGTTGTGACAATTCAGGCAGGTACTGCTCAGATCGGCTCCCACGGCGGAACCGTCCGTACCGTTGAGTGGATTACCCACTCGACGGTTAAAATTATTGTGGGCCGGGTCAACATGGCAATCGGCACAATGGCCTTTGTGTACATCAGTGACGATATTCGCCCCTGAATGACACTTGTTGCATGTCCCTGACCAGCCAAAGCTGCTGGCATCATGCCCCATGCCTTTAAAACCGCGGTCATGATGATGGCACATGGTGCAGTTCATGCCGTCACGGCCATAATGTGAATCCCCGGCGCCAGGCATTATGCCGTCATTTCTGTAATGCTGAGTCTCGGTGTGGCAGACCTGGCAGATTCCATCGGCAGTAGTGTTTACAAAGCCGCCATTGGGATCAAAAAATTTAACGTCTCTGGAGCCGCTGAAAGGGGTCTTGATATTATGGCGGATTAGTTGGCCGTATATCAAGCCAAAGGTATTGCTGGTGGTGGAATTTCCGGGAATGCCGGGATCAATGGCGCCAGCCGCGAGGTCGCCGTTAATAACAATCTGAGAGGCGTCGGCGGAAACTATGCTGAAGGTGCTGTCGGCCTGCTGCTGATCATGGACAAAAATAAGGCCGCGACCCGTCCTGCTTTTATTGGCCCAGCCGCGGTCATTACTGGTCGCTCCCACTGCTGGCCAATTGGTATTAGTGGTAGCGGCGGAATAGGTTACTGTAGTCTGGCCGCTTCTGGGAGAATCCAGGGTAACACTATCAATGATGCCGGTAATAAGGTAGGGCGATGATGCCGTACCGATCCAGCTTAGTTGATCCTGAAAATGCGGGCTGTGGCATGTGGTGCAGCCCACGCCCCAGATGCCGTTGTGATAGGTAGACGAACCGATTATGGTGGCGGAATGGGCTCGGGCCAGGGGAGCCGGGCCGCTGGTATCATGACATTGCATGCAAACCGTGTTAATTACAGCATCACGTCCCGGTACAATATTTTGTTCTGAAGGTGAGTATTGCCACCACAGGGAATACGTATGGCACGAACCGCATTGGATGTTATTGGTCTCATTGTGCGGCGCATCAATTACTGAGGCCGGGGAGTTTGCCGCAGTCAATAAAAAACATAAACATAACAAAAATGCAATGTATCTACTCATGGTCAATCTCCAGATTATCTCTTTTTGTAACTCCAGCTAATTTCTTTTTATTATTTCGACAGGTATCTTCTTATTATAGAAGCAAATTTGATACCAGTAAATCATGAGAATTGGCATTGTTTTATGAAAACAATGAGTTATTGACTTTCGGCAATAGCTGCGCTGTAGCTGAAATTATAGATTGGGGGGATAAGGCCCTTTTGTTGAGTTAAATAACAGCCCGGAAGATCGATAACCTGAAAAGGTATTTGTAACTACTCACCCCCTGCGTTTGTGCGGAGCCAGGACATTTTCCTGCGCATCAACAGACATTCTACATCTGTAACTATTTTTGTTGTCTGAGATAGACATCAAAACGGTGTTTGGGAGTCTTGACGGCAAAATCCGGCCGCCAGCCGCTTAAGGGGGCAGCCAGGGCCGGCCGTTTACAGACTATGCGCTGGCAGCCTGTTTGGGCGGCGGCATTCAAGAGTTCTGCGCTGTCCAGATCTTCTCCGGCCACGGCCCGCAAGACACGCATCTCGTTCTTGACCAGGGCGCTTTTTTTGCGGTGCGGGAACATGGGATCAAGATATACTACCTGCGGTATTTCATCACCGGGGAGGCTGGGGAGAAGTATTTGGCCGTCTTCCTCGTAGAGACGGATGCGGCTGGCGGCCAGGGCCAGTTCTTTATCTTTCAGGGCCCGGCGCAGACCATCGGCTAGCAGGGCGTGAATAAGGGGGGAGCGCTCACACATGATAACCCGGCAGCCCAGAGCGGCGATGATAAAGCCATCCCGTCCCAGACCTGCGGTGGCATCTAAGACCAGGGGCTTTGCCCCGTGCTTCAGGCCCAGGGCCCTGGCCAGGGGTTGACCGCGGCCGCCGCCTCTGCGCAACCTATATTTAAAGGTCGGGCTGGAGAAATCAACCGAGATGGGCTGCAGTAACATCCCCCGGGGTGGCTGGAGTTCCAGCCGGCCAGAACAGTTAGTCAGTAAAAAATTATTCTCAAGTTTGTCAGGCATGGTTCTATGTGGTAGATAAACATGGCAATGTGCGGTATAAAATATCTGCTGATCTTAAGGCAGAACTCTAACTGAACATCACTGAAATAAACGGGCTGATATTAATAACTGAAGTGCATCTAAGTATTTACAGCTCGGCGTTTAGGGCAATTTACAGTTACACCTAAACAGAGTTACACTAAAGTTTTCATAAAACTAAAAATGAGATTAAACCAAAAATGCAGCATAATGCAAATCCCAATATAGTGGCAATTATTCCGGCTCGTTATCATTCCAATCGTTTTGAGGGTAAGCCCCTGGCCGAAATCAGGGGCAAACCAATGGTGCAGAGGGTCTATGAGCGGGCCGCCTCCGTTGAACTTCTGTCCCGGGTGGCGGTGGCCACCGATGATGAGAGAATTGCCGACTGCGTCCGCTCCTTTGGCGGCGAGGTGGTTATGACCCGCAGTGATCATGTCTCCGGTACTGACCGGCTGGCCGAAGCGGCCGAGTTGCTGAATATAGGCGAACAGGACGTGGTGGTTAATATTCAGGGGGATCAACCCTTGTTCGACCGGCAGGTGGTGCGGCAGGTGGCTCAACCGCTGATTGATGACCCGGCCCTGCCAATGGCGACCTTAATTTATAAAATCATCAGAGAGACGGAGATAAACGATCCCAACCATGTTAAAACGGTCTTTGACCGCAATGGTATGGCCCTTTATTTCTCCCGCTCACCCATTCCATTTCAGCGGAATCCCGATGAGCCGGTACCGCCCACCTATTATAAGCATCTTGGCTTTTACGCCTATCGCAAGGGCTTTCTGCTCACCTTTGTTGGCCTGCCGGAGGGTGAGTGGGAACGCTTTGAAAAACTGGAGCAGTTAAGGGCGCTGGAGTTTGGCTATCGGATCAAGGTGGTATTGACCGAGCATGACTCCGTGGAGGTAGATACCCCCAAGGATTTACAACGGGTTGAGGAGTTACTACCGGAAGAGTAGTTAGGTAATGTGAAGAGTTTAATACCAGATTGCGAAATCTTTCACGAGCCCCGGCCAGCACCTATGGGAAAAGATGATTAATGATTTTCTGCAAAAATTAGCCTCTACCTCCTTTACGCCCCTTGACCTTGTCCAGGGGCGTAATCTGCCTGAAAAGCTGGTGGATCTGGCTTTGCATGGGCCGCCCGCACGGCCGCCCCTGCCGGCGGCCGCTCTTAAAGAACTCACCGAGGCGGTTAATGGGCAAGATATCAGCGGAGTACGGGTGGTGGTCTTTGGCGGCGGCACCGGGATGTCCACCATTATCGGTGGTGACAGCCGCAGTCCGGCCTGGACCGCCAATCCCTTTCAGGGCCTGAAAAGCATTTTTCCCCAAATTAGAGCCGTGGTCTGCGTCTCTGATGACGGCGGTTCCACCGGTGAGCTGCTTAAGCATCTGCCTCTCTTCGGCATTGGTGATCTTCGTCATGTCATGCTGGCCGCTATTCAGGAGTCTCTGCTTCGTAAACGCTATAATCTTGATTCTCAGCAGGCCCTTGATACGGCCGCCGCCCTCTTTACTCTTTTTAATTACCGTTATCGGGCCAAACCTCTCAGTGTTGATGAGCTGTTGCGGCGCATCGGGCTGGAGCTTAATGCTCTGCCAGTGGCCATGGCGGAGGGTATTCTTTATCTGCTGCGTAATCTTTTTAGTGATTCGCGTTTAGCGCAGGCCCTGTCGGCACCAAATTGTCTTGGTAATCTCTTGATCGTCAGCGCTATATATTCAGGCTACAAGGACGATAATCCGCGGCCTTCGGCTGCCGCGGTACGTAACGGTCTTCTGCTGCTCACGGATATGCTTGGGGTGATCGAGGATGGGGTTATGCCATGTACCCTTAATCCCTCCAGCCTTAAAATTCATTATACCAACGGGGTGATGACCACGGGTGAATATAAATCCGGCTTGTCCCGGCGGGGGTATCCGGTTGAGCGGGTATTCGTCGATTTTCTGGGTCTTAAACCGCAGGTATTACCGCAGGTTTTTTCTGCGGTGCGGGAGGCGGATATTATAATTTTTGCCCCCGGTAGCCTTTACACCAGTATTGTGCCAGTAATGCAGGTGCCGGGTCTGGCTGAGGCAGTCAGGGCCAATGAGGGGGCGATGAAGGTGCTGGTTGCCAATGTCTGGGCTCAGGCCGGGGAGACCGATCTAACCATGGACGAGCCCAAACGCCGTTTTTATGTCTCAGATCTGATTAAGGCCTATAACCGTAATATTGTCGGCGGTGTTAACGGTCTGTTTCAACAGATTTTATTACTTGGTCTGCAGGATATACCGGGGAGTATTCTGCAAAACTATGCCGTTGAGGGTAAGGTGCCTATTTATCTGGATCGCGGCCTGGTCTGGAAAATGGGATTTGAGCCGGTGGAGGCCTGTATCTACGCGGCTGATGAACTGGCGGAAGGGCGCTTGAAACATGAGCCCGCCGCTCTGGCCCTGGCCTTCAAGGCCATGTGGGCGGCCCGTGGTCAATTGGCCGCTGATTTGCCGGATAGTAAGCGGTGGACGACGGAGGTAAAGACTGCGGCGGATTTGCGTCTGCCCGCCGCCCTTCCCGGCCCACTCATGGATAATATTTCCTGGTTCACCGAGCCTGGCTACCGGACATCCGGGGCTGCGGGAGAGATCGCCTGTGAGCGTTATGCCAGAATTAACCGCAGCCTAACGGCTTTGGATATTGAAGACCGTGGCCGAATTGCCGAGATTATCTGGCATCATGCCGATATTCCACCGGCCCATCTCGATTATATGCATGGTCTGCGTTTTATTGAGCGCTGTAACTGGCCCCGTTCTCAGGTCTGGGATAAGGTTTATTCCTTCTATGATCCTGAGGATGGTTTTTTAAATATCCGGCGGGATATTGGCCCGGAAAATTTCGAGATCGCCTTTCTGGTGGCTCTGGGGCAGTCCTTATTGGGTAATTACGCGGTTCGTAAGGATGTTGAACCATTATTGGCGAACCATGAGATAGTGGGGAAATTATTTCGTCTGGAACTTCGTCCCGCTACCCAACGGCTGAGCTGGTTTAGCGACCTGGAACTGCGTAGTTATCTGAAATTATCCCGTCTGCGGCCGTCTGCTGTTAATCCACTGATTTTTACCAGGGCGGTTAACGGTGAGGAGGGCTTCACGCCGCCGGGTCTGCTCTTTGGCCTTACCTATGCCTGGTATATTGATAATCGGTTTGCCGATCATATAGAGTATAAGATGGCTATTGCCAGGGCGGAGGTTTCAGATCTGGTGCCTGAGCAGGTCAAGACCCTGGCCCGGCGGCGGGCCATAATTGATTTTTTCCGGGAGGTTGTTTTTTGCCAGTAAATCCAGTTTTTAGTGAATATACCAGCGGCGGCCGACTTTATGTGATAGTTAGAGGC
>VAPG01011222.1_pt1 | contig 11828 bp, 12 predicted proteins | sample 3393851 | NCBI WGS metagenome assembly VAPG01 (sample SAMN08290438, study PRJNA428436) | hydrothermal vent metagenome | isolation source: Deep-sea hydrothermal vent chimney | place: Atlantic Ocean: South-mid Altantic Ridge | depth 2194 m m
CCGGATGTAAGGTGCCAGATGACTGGTTACGACCGGGCAGGGTCACATCAACTTTTTCAGCCACAAGTTTCGCATTCAGTTTTTTCGTTTCCAGAACACCCTTGCGTGTTTCAATGGCCATCTGCACATCACGCTTGGCCAGATTTATTTCCTGTCCGGCCTTCTTGCGCTGATCTCCCGGTAATTGCCCTAGAGTTTTAAGCAACGATGTTAATGCACCCTTTTTACCCAGATAATTAATTCGAAACTGATCCAGTGATTCCAGATCATCGGCATTATTAATTTCTACCTGTGCACCAGCGGTTAACTTTTGTAAGTCCACGCCTTACTCCTGTATGAATATTTTTTATTTTTACCGCAGAGATGCGGAGACACAGAGTTTATTATTTACACACGGCGGTGAACAAAAAGCTTTTCTTAGCACCTCTGCGCCTCTGTGGTAAGAAAGCTTTTAATGTTTATACCATTGCCCCAGCCACAGGCACAAAAAAAGGGAAGCACTCTCCCCTTTTCCTGTTCAGACATATTCAGGTAGATACCCGAACAACACGGTAACAATCAGGCAGCAAGTGCAGATTTTGCCTTTTCAGCGATCTGGCTAAACGCATTCATATCATTCACAGCCAGGTCGGCCAGCAGTTTACGATCAATTTCAACCTCCGCCCTGCTTAAACCATTAATTAAACGGCTGTAGGATAAACCGCATTCATGGGCAGCCGCATTAATACGGACAATCCACAAAGAACGAAATATACGTTTTTTTACACGACGATCACGGTAGGCATATTGACCGGCTTTAATAACCGCCTGATAGGCAACGCGGTAAACTCGACTGCGCGCACCATAATAACCTTTGGCTTTGGCTAAAACTTTTTTGTGTTTAGCCCTGGCCTGTACGCCTCTTTTAACTCTTGGCATTTCTATTTACTCCAGCTTAAGTTAAACGTACGGCAACATGCGTTTCAGCATCTTGGTATCGTTTTCGTGTACCGTTGCATCGTCACGTAAATGACGCTTACGTTTGGTACTCTTCTTGGTCAGGATATGACGACGGTGTGACTGACCACGTTTAAACCCGCCAGAACCATTTTTGCGGAAGCGTTTTGCCGCTCCCCGGTTTGTTTTCATCTTAGGCATTAGCCTTCTCCAGTACTTTTACTAATCTGTTTCTGCATACCCGCAGAGCCAATAATATTACAGGTATCACTTATTATTTGCCGGGAACGTTGTCACTTATCCCGACCTACTCTATTTGGTTTTCTTCGGCCCCAGAACCATCACCATCTGACGACCTTCCATATTTGGCATTTGCTCAACCGCAGATATTTCTTCCAGGTCAACAATAACTCGTTTCAATAACGCCATGCCCAATTCCTGATGGGCGAATTCCCTGCCACGAAAGCGCATGGTTACTTTGGTTTTATCACCACTTTCAAGAAACTTTCTGAGCTTATTCAACTTGGTAGTATAATCACCCACTTCCGTTCTTGGACGAAACTTGATTTCCTTAACCTGCGTACGTTTCTGCTTCTTGCGTGCTCCCTGTTTTTTCTTACTATTTTCGAATCTGAATTTACCAAAATCCATAATCCTGCAAACAGGCGGTTCTGCATTCGGGGAAACTTCCACCAGATCAAGCCCGGCGCTTTTAGCCTTTCCCAGTGCTTCAGCACTGGGCATGACACCCAGTTGCTCGCCTTCATTGTCAATGACTCGAACTTCAGGATAGTTTATTTCGCCATTTAAACGCGTCTTTTTCGGTGCAGCGATAGTTTTATTCCTCCAAAACAGCATGACCGCGGCACGCGATCTCAGATGAGAACCGGCTCACAACATCGTCAATTGACATTGCGCCCAGATCCTCACCGTCTCGTGTGCGAACGGCCACTGTATTCGTTTCAAGCTCCCGATCGCCAATAACCAGCATGTAGGGAACCCGTTGTATAATGTGCTCGCGAATTTTATAGCCGATCTTCTCATTTCTCAAGTCCAATTCGACCTTAAATCCCTTATCAGTGAGATTTTTTTGCATTTTTCTGGCAAATTCGGCCTGTTTGTCGGTAATATTGAGAATAACCGCCTGAACCGGTGCCAGCCAGAGCGGAAATTTACCTTCATGCTCTTCAATCAATATACCGATAAAACGTTCCACCGAACCGAGTATGGCGCGGTGTAACATGACCGGCACCTGACGGCTATCATCGGCAGCAATATATTGTGCATCAAGCCGACCGGGCATGGAAAAGTCGACCTGCATGGTACCACATTGCCATTCACGACCCAAACAGTCACGCAGGACGAATTCAATTTTCGGTCCATAGAACGCGCCTTCCCCTGGCTGCAAGATCCAGTTCAGCTTTTTATTATTCAGTGCAACTTCCAGTGCTTTTTCTGCCTTATCCCAGGCAGCGTCATCACCTACCCGCTGATCTGGGCGAGTCGAGAGCGCAACCTGTATATTGGTAAAACCAAAATCCGCATATACCTCATAAACCAGATCAATAAAAGCCGATACTTCATCCTGTAGCTGATCTTCGGTACAGAAGATATGGGCATCATCCTGCACGAAGTTACGCACTCGCATCAGGCCGTGCAGGGTACCGGAAGGTTCATTGCGGTGGCATGAACCAAATTCTGCCAGCCGCAGGGGTAAATCACGGTAACTTTTCAGACCCTGATTAAACACCTGAATGTGACACGGGCAGTTCATCGGTTTGATGGCGTAATCGCGATTTTCTGAATGGGTGGTAAACATCATGTCGCCAAATTTATCCCAGTGGCCCGATTTTTCCCACAGTGTCCGATCGACGATCTGCGGAGTATGAATTTCCTTATAATCGTGCTGACGTAATTTGTCGCGGATATACTGCTGTACACTCAGGTAAATCGACCAGCCTTTTTCATGCCAGAACACCATGCCCGGCGCTTCTTCCTGCATGTGAAAATAATCCAGGCGTTTAGCAAGTTTACGGTGATCACGCTTTTGTGCTTCCTCAAGCCGGTGCAGATACTGGTTAAGCTGTTTTTTATCCGGCCACGCGGTGCCATAAATACGTGTCAGCATTTCATTGTTCGAATCCCCACGCCAGTAGGCACCCGCTACTTTCATCAACTTAAACCCTTTACCCAGCTTACCGGTACTGGGCAGATGCGGACCACGGCAAACATCGAACCAGCCACCCTGACGGTAAATAGACACTTCTTCACCCTCAGGAATAATATCCTGAATAATTTTAACCTTATAAGTCTCACCCATTTGGGTAAAGACTTTTATCGCTGCATCACGATCAATCACTTCACGCTCAATCGGCAGATCACGCTTAACAATTTCACGCATACGATCTTCGACAACCTTCAGATCATCATCAGTGAACGCTTTATCGCGGGCAAAATCATAATAAAAGCCATTTTCAATTGCCGGTCCGATAGTAACCTGGGTACCAGGAAACAACTCCTGTACCGCCTGCGCCATAATATGGGCAGCATCATGGCGCATCAGACCCAGAGCTTCTTCGTCCTTTGATGTAACAATGGCCAGGTTCGTATCATCAGTAATCTCATAAGAGGCATCCACCAGCTCGCCATTTACTTTACCCGCCAGCGTCGCTTTCGCCAAACCGGGACCGATATCCTGCGCGACCGCCATCACGCTAACAGGGCGATCAAATTCGCGTTGTGAACCATCAGGAAGGGTAATAACAGGCATATTTCTCTCCAGTGGCGACCAACACTAAAGGCCGCATGATTATTATGTTATTCTGGTGTTATATCTGGCAGGCACAGGCAGATTACTCCGGGCTTCCTGCCCTCCGCCCTTCGGGTCGCCTATAAAACAGGCGTTTTAAATTGCTCCTGGCAATTTAATCGAACTGGGCAGTTCTCATCCGCCTGTGCCGACCGATGAAACTGGTAGGCACAGGCAGATTTGAACTGCCGACCTCTACCATGTCAAGGTAGCGCTCTAACCAACTGAGCTATGCGCCTGAAGAGGCGGAATAATACGTGGAAGTCGGCTTTATTGCAAATATACTATACTGACTGAAAGGAAGAGAACTATCCGCTGGGGATTGCTTTATTTACTGTCACAGGTATATCTGTGATGCTATAAGATAGCTGGGAACTGAACAGACCAGCAGAATATTCATGAAAGGCTCCGAAACACACGCCCACCACACACAGAGTCTTGCCACACGCCTTAGCCTATGGATTATCCTGCCAGGCGCAGCCATCTTTATTGCTGTTCTGGGTACCAATTATTTTCTTTCGCGCAACTTACTTGAAGAATACGTTGAACAGCTAGCGAAAAAAACGGCATCATCCACCGTGCAAAAAGTTGACACTGTATTACATACTATTTCAAGCAATGCCGATGCTCTGGCGGCGGCTGTTTCAGCGCCGGATATTACCAGAAAACATATTCGCCAGATGATAAAAGCTTTTGTGAAAAATAATAACGAAATATTCGGCATGACGGTAGCTTTGGAACCGGGCATTCTACTTAAATCCCACGGTGATTTTGCACCCTACTATTATAAAAAAGGTAACACTATTGCCTACACCAATCTGGCAAAAAATTCCTACCGCTATAAAAACTGGCACTGGTATCGTGAAACCAGAAAAGCGAATACAGCCACCTGGTCAGAACCTTATATTGATAAAGGTGGTGGTGATGTACACATGGTTACCTACTCCACTCCTATTTACTTCAATAATGGTAAAACATTTGCCGGGGTTGCTACGGCAGATATAAAACTTAGCTGGCTGGATGAAATTATCCAGAATTCCAAAATAGGAAAATCTGGCTTCGGTTTTATTGTTTCAAAAAATGACGTTATCATCGCTTATCCAGACCAGTCCATGCACATGAAAAATCTGCGTAAGACGAATATCACTACCGGGAACTGGAAAAAATACCTCGATAGTAAAGTCTCATCATCAGCCATATATTTTTCTACTGCCTGCCATTATCGTAGTGGCAACTGCTGGGTTGCAATAAAAACATTACCGAGTAGCGGCTGGAAAATTATTGTTGTTCTTCCTGAACAGGAACTGATTGCGAACATTAATGCTCTTACGCTAAAAATATCTATTATTGCTGTTACAGGGCTGATTATTTTATTTTTTGTTGTTTTTTATATTACCCGGACATTAATAAAACCCCTGGGCAGACTGGTTATAGCAACAAAAGACATTGGTGAAGGCAGGCTTGATAACAAACTGCCTGAACCCGTTAGAAATGATGAGATTGGTTCACTCACCAGTGATTTTGGCAATATGCGCACCGCGCTGAAAAAATACATTAAGGATTTGAAAGAATCAACCGCCAGAACGCAAAAAATGGAAAGTGAAATTCAGATTGCCAAAGATATACAGATGTCAATGATACCGGGTGGCGGTAATGTATCCATTAGTGAAAATAATTTCCAGCTATTTGCCTACCTGAGACCAGCATATTCTGTTGGCGGCGATCTGTACTATTATCAGAGGAAAAATGATGAACTTTATTTTATACTTGGCGATGTCTCAGACAAAGGTGTACCCGCTGCTTTATTTATGGCAAAAACCGTAACACTCTATACGCGAGCATTAAGTGAGGGATTATCACCCGGGCGTACGCTGAGTATGATGAATGAAATACTGGTGCAAAATAATGATACCTGTATGTTTGTCACGGCTTTATGTGGAAAAATTAACCTTTCTAATGGAAAAACCGTTATGAGTAATGCAGGCCATATGAATCCTGTCTATAAAGATAACGAACAGACTAAAGAGCTTGATATTGTCGGGGAAACTGCACTGGGACTGGTAGATGATATCAAATATCCTGATATCCACGTCGAGCTAAACCATGGTAGCACACTGATACTTTATACTGATGGCATAACCGAAGCACACGACAGTAATGATAATCAGTATACTGATGAGCGACTTATTCACCTGTTACAAATGCAGGAAACCGGTAATATTGAAAATACTGGCAGAGCTATTATTAAAAGTGTTGACCATTTTGCAGAAGGAACTAAACAGTTTGATGATATTACTCTACTGATTTTTTATTATAAATAGACAGACAGTCCGTCAATCATTGATAAATGAACAGCCAACAAAACATAAGCCTTTTTAGTAAAAAGGCCGAGCTTGGGAAATTGCATGAATTTCTCTACCAGTATATCAATACACATGAACTCCCTGATAGATTATTACATGATCTAAACCTGGCATTAGAAGAGACGTTTATCAATATTGTCAATTATGCCCATAATGATACCAATACGGAAAAACACACTATTTCCATTGAAATATGTCATGAAAATAATAGTATCAGTATTTTATTTTCCGATACCGGTGTAGCGTTTAACCCGCTAAAAGATGTGTCTTTATCTAATAAGTCGGCTGATTATAGTAATGGAGGCATGGGCATTGCACTGATAAAATCATTAACTGATGAACAGTATTATGTAAGAACTAACCAGACTAATGTATTTACCCTGATAAAATATTATACTCAATAACTACGAATGACTATCCCCCCCCGGAGAACATTAATGTCACTACAAATTACTATTACCCCAGAAACGAACAACAGAAAACGCATTGCTATTGGTGGCAGTCTCGACAGTAATACGTCACCCGAGTTACAACTGTGCGTTGATACTGAAATCAACGATAGCGTGCAGGACATAATTATTGATTTTAATCATCTTGACTTTATCAGCAGCGCTGGCCTACGTATTATCTTTAAGGCAAAAAAAATGCTGGAGGCACAGAGTGGAAAATTGTATCTGGTAAATTTAAAACCTCAAATTAAAAAAGTCTTTGAAATTATCAGGGCGCTTGACGGTATGAATGTTTTTAGAAGTCAGGATGAAATGGATGATTACCTGACTGCCATGCAAAATAAAGTAATCGATGGTGAATAAGTTCTGTTTCAGATTATCAGGGAACTTCTGATCCAGGGCACCTTGTAAAAATAAAACCTGATGTGTCCTTTATTCGCCTGCTTTGCGAATATCATCGAATATAGAATAAATATCACTTTCCCAGCGACGGAATAAAAGTTTGTCTTTTTTATTATTAATCATATCGGCATAGATTATTGGATTAGCCGTAACTAAAACCGTGCTATCGCCTTCTGCAAAAATAGAAATTTTTGGTGGCATATAGGCAGCAAGCACCGGGTATTTGTTAACCAGGTAATGAATTTCATCCGGCTTACCGAAAAAAACCACACGATATTTATCGGTTTTATAGCCCTTACTATTCAAACCAATATCGACACGTTGTACCCGTGTCACAATATAGCCGTGATCTATGATAGAAGTTTGCAAGGTTAGCATGGCTTCCGGAAACGCCTGCTGTGAGCGAACCATTAACAGGTCGTCGCCATACGCAGAGATAGCACTACTCAGCAGAATCAAACTAATTATACACCGATAAACATATTTCATAATGTTGCGTCCGACAACAGAGCCTTATAAACCTTATACATAGCATTACAGGACTCATCAAGCTCATGATTATTAAACAACTTACTCAGACGTCTGGGATTGATTGTGCTTAATGTTATCTTACCATTTCGTTTAACAACGGTAATTCGGCAGGGCAGAAACATGCCGACACGCGGGTCAATTTCTAATGCTTTATAGAGAAATTCAAAATTGCAGAAATGCACCACAATTTTATTTTTATCTTCTTTGCCTTTTTTGACCAGCCCATGGTCAAGGTAATCAATACGAATCAGAATAAAATTCTGGTCGGTAATAGCCTGTTTTATATTTTCGATGGTTTCAGCCATGTCATAAGGAGACACGGCGGTGAGAACTGGCGGTTCTGCTCCGGCTGCATTTAAGTCCTGGTTGCGTTGTTGCGCTACTTTTTCAAAAGAACGGATATAGGCAACCACATCATTAATGTCGTTTTTGGACAAACCAGCCGTCAACATGGATGTCATCGGGGTTCCCTTGCGCCCGTAGGTGATGGTGTGGCGAATCATCTGGTCCGAAGCGGCAGCCAGAAAACCACTGTTATTTAGTGCCGGTGCGATAATAGGCAAATTCCGTTTTCTGGAGAAGGTCACGCCGGTACCGGTACCACCACGTCCTTCTTTTCCGTGACAACGGCTACAATGTTCGGCAAAAATCATCTTGCCATGCTTGCTGTTGCCCGTTACCGGGGTTTGGTCATCCACTGGCCCCGGTTTCCCCGTCCAGTGACGCATATATTTAACAATGGCAGCTAGTTGTGCATCGCTAAGTAATTCGAACGCGGGCATAATACGACCCGGCCTGCCATGGCGAATCGTTTTTTTCAGATAAACATCGGAAACGCTATTGATGAAGGATGGAAGTGCCAGTGGAACACCAACCCCGCCTGCACCATTAATACCGTGACAGGCTGCACAGTGAATGGCAAACAGGCGCTCACCACGCGGCGCAGCCTGCACTGTCAGGCTAAAAAACAGTAACAGCAATATGGCTACTTTGTTCATACAAAAATTACCCTGGTGGCCAGGTCATTGTACGCCCGGCCAGCATATGCAAATGAAGATGGAAGACGGTCTGCCCGGCCTTTTCATTACAGTTCATCACCAGACGGTAACCTTCCTCCGCAACCCCTTTATCGACAGCAATTTTCTTTGCTGCCATATAAAGCCGGGCCACCAACTGTGCATCCGCCTCCTGTATCTCGTTAACCGTTGCAATATGTTTCCTGGGAATAAGCAAAATATGCACGGGTGCCTGTGGATTAACATCTTCAAATGCCAGTAAATGTTCATCTTCATAAATAATATTGGCAGGTACTTCTCCATCACGGATCTTACAGAACAGACAGTCAGTCATTGCTATTTCACCTCTCTATTTCATCAGGTTCATGCGAATCATTCTAATAAATTAAGCAGTTGATATGGTTGACGTGAATCAAGTTATTCGGGAAATTCTCCTTAGTAAGGAGTCTGTGCAGCCGGTAAATTGCCAGCCCATAGCCTATTTTCATGGCCTATCTTCAGACCCAATCTGGAATTACATCAGGGAGAAAGCCGTTGTCGCCCCGAAAAGGCATGAGCAAGAGTGCCAGCATCAATATATTCCAGCTCGCCGCCCAGTGGTACACCATGAGCGATGCGGGTTGCCAGTACCCCATGTCCTGTCGCCATTTCAGCAATATAATGCGCGGTTGCCTCGCCTTCAACCGTAGGATTTGTTGCCAGAATGACTTCTTCAAGCCCGGCAGATGCCAGAATTTTATCTAGCAGATCCAGCCCCAGTTCTACCGGACCAATACCATCAATCGGTGACAAATGCCCCATCAATATAAAATAACGACCACGGTAGTCGCCGATATGCTCAATCGCAAAAACATCCGCCGGGGTCTCAATGACACAGAGTTTACTACTATCGCGTGATGGATTGCTGCAAATGCCACATAATTCCGTTTCACTTAAAGTGCGGCATTGCTGGCAGTGGCCAATATTCTCTACCGCCTGTTGCAGGGCGGTAGCTAAATCAGTTGCTCCACTACGATCACGTTCAAGCAGATGAAAAGCCATGCGCTGTGCAGACTTCGGCCCCACACCAGGCAGACACTTCAATGCTTCAATTAACTGCAACAGCAATGGCGACATTATATTTAAAACCCGGATTAATAGTTAGAGTCAATAAATAAACTACCCCGCAGCAAGCTGCGGGAAATCAACCCCCGGAGATTAAAATGGTAACTTCAGGCCACCAGGCAGATTCAGTCCAGCAGTCAACCCGGACATTTTACTTGTTGATTCGGCTTCAATTTTTCTCACCGCATCATTAACGGCTGCCGCCAGCAGATCTTCGAGCATTTCTTTATCATCACCCATTAAACTGTCATCAAGCTGAACACTGCGCAGTTCGTGACGACCGTTCATGGCCACCTTTACCATACCGCCACCGGCCTGCCCTTCAACCTGCATACTGGCGATTTCTTCCTGCGCTTTTTGCATATCTTCCTGCATTTTCTGCGCCTGTTTCATCATATTGCCCATGGCACCTTTCATCATAACCGTTACCTCTTCATCACTATTTTATTGTGTTACCTAAACTCACCATTTCACAGGAATACAGAACCTGAATAAGCCGCTGTCTTTATCAAAAGACAGCACACATAATCAAGGCAAACTGTTAACGTTCCGATGAGATATCCGGTTTCACTGAACCGGGAATTATTTCAGCATTAAACGTTTCTTTTAATGTCTGTACAAAACTATCATTGTTAATGGATTGTTCCGCCTGCTGCTGACGCTGTTGTTGTTCACGTTGCAGCGTCTGCGCCGGCGTCTCCATGCCCGACTGCGGTGATGCGACAGTGGTTTTGATTATTTCTATCTGTAGCTGTGCATCAATATCGAAGTATTCACCCAGCGCCTGCTGCAAGCGTAACTTTGCTTTTGGATTCAGCAAATTACTATGTCCCTGCTCCAACTGCAACACGATAATACCTTCCTCACGACTTTTCCACACACAGTTTATTGCCAGTTGTTTGACCAGCCCGCCCAGGGAAAGTGCCCGCACAATACTACACCAGTCGGTATCGGGTGGGGGTGATGTCTGTAGCGGGGCTGAACTGTCTTTTTTATCCGGCGCAGGGACTACCGATACTGTATTTTCTACACTGTCTGGCGGGGCAGTTTCACGCACTTCGTACGCAGGTACTGGTGTTGTTGCTGACACGTCATGGCTTTCTGCAATACCCGTTTTTGCCTCGATTGCTGCGCGGGCAGATTCCACACCATTAGTTGCCGTAACAGCAGCGGGCTCGGCAGAACCCGGAGGGGATGCTGTAGTTCGAGCCTGTGTCTGCCCCGCCGCAGAGGCTGTACTACCGGCCATTTTTGCAGTGACCGGGCGAAATGCCAGCATTCGTAACAGAACCATTTCAAAACCACTACGCGCATCCGGTGATAACGGCAGATCACGCCGTCCGATCAAACCAATCTGATAAAATAGTTGCAAATCCTCGGCGCGGACCTGTTCACATAATTGCAGCAGCTGATCTTTTGCACTGACATAGTTGTCCAGTGCCTCAGGAACCACTTTTGCCAGATTCATGTGATGCAATACACTTAGTATTTCAGCAAGTACATTCTCATAGTCGGGTGAAAATTCATTCAATAGCGCAACTTCTTTCATTGCCATCGCTGCGTCATGATTAAATACTGCCTGCAATATTGTCAGTACCTGCTGTCGCGAAACCGTACCCAGCATATCGCGCACTTCCTGTTCACGAATCACCCCGCCACCAAATGCCAGTGCCTGATCGAGCAGGCTCAGGGCATCACGCATACTGCCATCCGCGCCTTCTGCAATTAGTTGCAATGCGCTCACATTAAATTCAATTTTCTCTTCACCAAGAATGTGTTGCAGATGGCCGGTTATCAGGCTTACCGGCAGGCGTTTAAGGTTAAACTGCAAACAACGCGACAGGATAGTAACCGGCAGTTTCTGCGGTTCGGTGGTTGCCAGTAAAAATTTCACATGTGGCGGCGGCTCTTCCAGCGTTTTCAGCAGCGCATTAAAGCTACTTTTGGAAAACATGTGCACTTCATCTATCAAATAGACCTTGTAGCGACCACGGGTAGGCGCATACTGTACATTTTCCAGCAGCTCGCGGGGATCATCCACACCGGTACGCGAAGCGGCATCTACCTCAATCAGATCAACATAGCGCCCTTCCGCGATCTCACGGCAGGTGGAACACTGCCCGCAGGGGGTTGCAGTAATGCCGGTTTCACAGTTCAGTGATTTGGTAAAGATACGGGCAATGGTTGTTTTGCCAACACCACGGGTACCGCTAAAAAG
>VAPG01003460.1_pt1 | contig 11816 bp, 7 predicted proteins | sample 3393851 | NCBI WGS metagenome assembly VAPG01 (sample SAMN08290438, study PRJNA428436) | hydrothermal vent metagenome | isolation source: Deep-sea hydrothermal vent chimney | place: Atlantic Ocean: South-mid Altantic Ridge | depth 2194 m m
ACTAACTTACCCATTGCTGTTTTTCTACAGAATGTAGCATGGTATGCTGGACATGTAGGTGAAATAGATATGCTGACAAATTGCCTTGGTCTATGGTCAGCGATAGGCCTAACACTAACACTTGGAATACTTGGAGATGTCATCGCAATAAAGACCCGAAATATAGTAGGCCTTTCTATTGCTCATATCCTGCTCAACATTATACTAACAATATATATACGAAGTTGATGATTCAACCAGCTGTTTCAATACAGCCCGCAGTATTTTCTGACTTATCCTGCAAAGCAGACAGACACCACCAGCTAATGACCGCCATAAATACAAACATCGCCATAGCTGTGCCCACCATAATACTGAGGTCATAACCAATCAGGATATATTTGGCAAGAATTAAACCAAGCACAGTTCCTACTGATGCCATGCACCAGAACCAGAACCAGACGTCTGGATATAATCGCCCTGTAAACAAAGCAGACTGGTGATGTACCATCCCTGAACATAAGGCAACCAACACGGCCAAAACCAGTGCTACAGCCTGCACCCCAACACCAAACAGCATATCAATATCCTGAGTCAGGAGAATAAGAATGAACACACATAACAATAAAATAACAGGGTAGAACCAGACGCCTCTGATACCCTTCGACATACTCCCTGTTGCACTTGTAAATACATGAGGAACGACAAAAGCCATTAACGCAAGAAGCATTAATATGGAGACATATTGAGAGGAATATCCTAATGAGGCCGAAATGAAATCCACTATGGCATAAAGAAGTAAGACAAAAGCAGCCGCAGAAAGAAATGACTGAAACAATAATATGGACAACACAGGTGCACGTTGGAGATCAGCGGCATCCAGATTCCTCATGGATCTATGTGAAAAAACTAAACCATATAGCCCTAACAATAGAAAAATAGCTGACAGGACAGCAGTAAATGGATGAAGCTCCTTAGATAAATGGTAAAAATCAGGTTTTATAATACTTGATGGTTCCATGTTCAAAAGTTTCTTGAACTTCCAGCTGGACGCCATTGTTAAATGTGATACTGCGGCAGATACTGTGTGCTTATTCAGTTGTTTGAAAAAGATGTATGGTGGTATATTATTGAGCGAGTCATATATAATTTTTTCAACCGGTGCAACTTTAACAAAGCGGTTTATTTTATTGAGGTCTTTAGGAGTAAACCCGTCTTTTGAAACTAGCACAAGGTAATTATATGCATCATTTTTTAAGTTGTACTTATTAAGCATTAAAACCCGGATGTTATTCTCAAAGTTTATTATTTTATCCTCGTCGTCATCTGACAATATCCGCCATACATAACTCAGTGTTTTGTGCAGCATCACCTGATCACGACTATTAATAACCAGCAAACCACCATTATTGAGGCTGTCATAAAGCTTTTGAAAAACTTCTATTGTATGGATAGCCTCATGCGAGGCAGAGGCACCTACATATGGCGTAGCCACCTGGTTAAATATTGAAAATGAAACAAGATCATAATGTTTATCTGAATCAAGTGCTTTTTCTAATTTAATATTAAGCGCCATGCTGTTACAGGGGGGGCTACCATTCAAAGGCGCACAATCATTATAAATGGATGTGGTTTCAGCGCCATACAGTTGTTGAGATATATTCGTATCGGCCCCCCTGGCTGCAGAAATTGTCAGTACCTTTGATGGTTTTTTCAGTTCAAATGGCAATATCATCAAGGGATAGTGCTCATTCCACCATGAAACAGTTGAATTGGCTTTATGCGCAAACGGCACTAAAAGGTTTGCATTATGTATAGCCCAGAAATTACCCTCATTACGGCTACGGCTTGTTGATACAATATCTACTCGACCACCCTTCCCCCAGATAGCCTCTCCGACAGACCAGCCACGCTTGCCAGGATCATGCAGTATGTTCAGTGAATACTTTGCTACAGGTTTATCAAATAATGACCAGTTCGCCAGTTGGCTGCTTAAGCTGTTATTATTTATAAATAACAGCACACCGGCAAACAAACACAATGCCGATATTTTTATCAGATTAGAAATATTTACTCGCAGGACAATTGTCAGAGTCAGTGCTGCCGAAGAAAGGATAAATACCATCCCGATACCTTGCCTCTCCATGACCATGAATGCGATAACCATAGCCGCGAAAAACCCAACAAGGACGCTGAGCATCATAGCCCTGATGAACATTGCGCCCTGGTTATTAATTATAAATATGCCAGTCAACACAACTGGAGCAATCACGCACAATAACGCGATAAAATAGCTGAATACCGTTATATAATCGATTACAAATAATAAATAACCTGATGTAATTAGAAGCCATAATGTCACTAATGCAACCGCATTTACATTTAGGTTATTTATTTTTTTGCTTACAGCAATAGCGATAAGAACTGATGCCACTTCTAAAGCGATAGCAGTAGATAAAAACTCATAACCAAGATGCAAATCAATATAAAAATTCAAGCCCATGCAAAAAAGCCCAAGCGACAATGAGGCAATTACTGTATTTACAATATGTAACATATGTTAAAACACCTTCTCTGTTTCATCTGACTTTCTTATTGCTTAATGCGCACTTTTACACACACTCTGCCAGATTCTTTTATATTCATTTTCTAATGAGGCTACAAAAGCTCTACTATCAAGTAGTGGAGAATTCCTTATATGATCACGCTGTTTCGCCCTGTTAGATTTGAGCGCCTCAACATTTTTAGCCAGCTCTACAGCTTTTTCTATATATTCTTCCTCTGAGTATGCTATCCACTCACATCTATTTACTGCAGTCAATAGGCTGGCCCCCACACGTGCAGCATGATGGGCACCGCAAAATGTTATAACAGGTACCCCCATCCATAGCGCCTCACATGTTGTCGTCGTTCCATCATAGGGAAAAGTATCTAACGCGATATCGACGTCCGCATACAGGGATAAGTGCTCATAGCGTGTAGGAGCATGACCGATTAAATTGATGCGCTTTTCTTCAATTCCAAATTGTCTAAATTTCTCAAGATAAGTTTCTCTTGTTGCTAAATCTGTTAACGATAAGTTCTTTATTAAAAATCTACTATTAGGTAACATTTTAAGTACCTCACACCAAACCTCTATAACGCTGTTATTTATTTTTGCCAGGTTATTAAAAGAGCCGAATGTAATATACGCATTTTTAGTAACAGGTGGTTCAGATACATCGGGCGAGTTTTTATCTGGCTTATATGTCAAAAAACATCCGGGTAAACGACAAAGCTCTTCACTGTAAAACTCATCCTGCCCCTCAGGATCTGCGATGCTATCTGTTATTCGATACTGGATTGCTTTTAATCCGGTCGTATTTGGATAACCTAAATATGTAATTTGTATTGGTGCCGGTTTTGTTGAAAATGTAAGCAATGAATTATTTGCTGTGTGTCCGGCAAGGTCAATCATAATATCGATTTCATCTACTTTTATAGCCTTGGCTATTTCATCTGCTGACATATCAGAAACGTCTCGCCACGTATCAAATCTTTCTTTCAGGCGCTGCGTAACAGCATCCTCCTTTTTTGATGGGTAATAAGCATATGTCTTGAATCTGTCTTTATTATGATACTCAATTATTGGCTCAATAAAGTACGCTACTGAATGCTCACAGAAATCGGGCGAATAATATCCTATACGTAAACTTTCTTTATTGTAATCAGGTACCTCATGAGCCATATAATTTAATGAGTTCTCAAAAACATGACTCCATCTATTATGCTCGTCAAACATGTCCTCCTGGGTAACATCTTCCATATAGTTAAGCGTTAGAAGCAAATTAGAGAATACACGAGTATTTTTAGGTTGCTTAGTAAGTTCAGAGCTGTACACTTCTATAGATTCTTTATAACGCCCCAGTGACACAAGGACGCTGCCGAGATTATCGGATATATTTATTTGTGGATTCAGAGACAATGCTTTCAGATAGTACTGATATGCCTTAGTCAACTCACCCTGAGCCTGATAGAAGCTACCTAAATTCGACTGGGTTTGTGCTTGGTTCGGATTAATTTTTAACGATGTTTTAAATACTTCAGCTGCTTCTTCCTGTTGCCCAGACATCATATAAGCATGCGCGAGACAATCCAGCGTTTCTAAATTATTTTGATCTTTGGCTAATGATTTTTTGAACGCCTCTACCGCACCGTCGAATTTACCCGCATCACGAAGAGCTATTCCATAATTAAATAATAATTTTGCATTTCCCGGTTGTATAGCTATAGCTTTTTTAAAATAACCTATTGCTCTTTCATAGTCATGTTTATTACCAGCAACAAAACCCAGACATAACCAGATATCTATATCTCCAGGCGATTGAATGCTTAACTTTGATAGAATTTCATTCGCTTCTTCAAATTTACTCTCGGAAAGTAATTTCTTTGCTTTTTTTAGTTTCGAACGATACAGAATATTTTTTTTAGCCATTGGAATAAAAATTTAAAATAATGCGATGAAGTGTCTACAGTATAGATACATTATAAATTAAGAGCAGAAATTACCTGATGATTTTTACAATAGTAAATATCATTCACATGATGTAATAGTATTAATAATTAAAGTTTCCAAAAAAACAAACGCTCTCGTTCAGAGAATCTTGCTAAAAATATTATAAATGTCAGGCATAATAATTGTAAAAAACTGATTGAAGCAGAGCCTTCATCTGAGCTTATAGACATGGCACTTGTCACTGCAATGGTTCCATTTACTGTCAGGTCGGTGTCTCCGCGTGCACCATCTTTGAGTCTAATCTTGAGCACGCTTCGAGTAAATTTTTCTCCTGATGATGCAGTAAAACTAACATCACCAAGTATAAAGGCACCTGTTTCACCATCATAATTAAAATTAAACCAGTGCTTATCCGGATTATCAGCTGTTGGCCCATACATATAATATGCACCGGGTATCATGCCTGCTGGAAGGATGATACCTACCTCAAGCAACTGGTCAGGCACAGCAATCCCTTCCACAGTAAAATCAAATATTCCTGAAGCTATTACAAAGTCAGCAGGCACTTCAGTCTGCTGAAGCGCAGACATGTTTCTAAATCGAAAAGTATTATCTGTCAGATATGTCACATAGTTTCCAAAGACATCGATAAGCGTAACCACATTACTTTGTTTACTATCCAGGATATCGTCATAATTGCCATCACCATTATTCGGGCCAGCATCCTCGACTGTAGCCAGCACGCCATCATCTTCTCCAACTGCGTTTCCTCTTACCAAAATATCAAACACAGACTCATCTGGGTCATTTGACATAATGGAAACTGCCGCGTTCTTGCCCCCTGGACTTACAGGTTTAAATTCAATTAAAATTCCGCAAGATTTCCCCGGCGCTATAACGGCAGCACACTCACCCTGAAAAGACACTTCAGATAAATCCTGGCCAGTTACGCTCACCGACGAAATATCCAAATCTAAGTCTCCTATGTTTATGATAAAAATAACAGCGAAGATGCTACCTGCAGGAGGAAAGATGTACGGTGAATCTGTGTTTTCGAGTACGTCTACAGTACCAAAATTAACACTGGAAAATGAAACCTGTATATCCGGCTCATCCTGTGCCGCTCCTCCTTGTCCACTTAGTAAAACTTCATGGCTACTACTGTCACTAACAATTTCAATATTAAAACTATCGTTGTATATTTTTCCTGGAACAAGAGATATACAATCATTGTAAATAATAATTTCAGTATCGTAATCAGGATCGATAGTTAGAGGTGGTTTTCCACATTCCGATCCAGGTGTAAACTGAACCATAAACGAGCACTGATCGCCTGATTGAATAATAGAATTTGCACAACCAACATCAATAACCTTAAAAGGTTTGATCACGGTGTTGGTAGTAGCAATACCACCAACCTGTATTGCGTCAACACCAGTATTTGATATTGTGATCTCTGGTTGCAGATCAGAACCCGGTGTCACCGTAGCAAAATTTATTTGAGGCGTAATAGTAAACGTCGCAGCATTACAGATGCTTACAGTAAACATCGCCAAAATAGAAAAAAATAATCGATTCATTAAAAACCTATACATAACAAAACTTATTAAAAATATAAATGCAATATACTATCAAGTTTTATGCCATGTATTAAACGCATCGCATAACATATTGATTATCAGGGTATTATTAAATACTGGCGATTACTTTTCGAACAATTAAAATCGACACTGTCAATAATTTCGACAAAATTTCAATAACCGTTTAGTCTAAATCTAAGATAAATTGTAGTAACACAAACATAATTCAATAATTATATATTGCCACTTTAGTCTGACAGGAATGGTACTTAACCTAAGCCACTTCAGCATGAGACAATAGACCTGGCATCAACTGAAAGACCGATAGGATAGCACCGTATACGATACCCCAATATTTGCCTGCAATGCATTTCTCCACACTTCGCAAAAAGCCACGATCTGCTCAAGAGAATCAAGAAAAAATCGTTGAGCCAATTAGGCGAGTGTTTTCGTCAATACAACCCCTCAACGATGTAGAAATCTCACTCATAGCCGTACCCTTCTATGTACGGCCTGAGCAATTCATTTATGGGCTTGAATAGATTACTGTAGTTTTTCCATCTTCCTGTAGAAGTATCGTATATCTCAGATGATACCGAGCTATAGCTTGGCGTGGTAATGTTTCTTTCAGAAGTTTTTTTGTGGAAATCAAAAACACTATCGGACCATTCCAGTTCGAGAAACCCCATCAACTCCCTGGTTTTACTCTCAAAATTGCTGACGATATCCTCATATCTAACTTCAATATAGTCTACAGGTATAGTCTGCTTATAATGCTCCCAGAGTCCCATTACATCACTGTAAAATTTCCCGGTATTTTCCATGTCTGTGAAATTAAGCATCGCCTCGTTCGGAACAAACTGTTTAATATAACAACTCAGACAAGAGTCGCGAGGATCCCTTATTGCGACTATAACTTTTGACTCTGGAAATATCCTGTTAATCAATCCAATGTCTATTATATTGAGTGGAAGCTTATCAAGAAACACTTTTGAAAAAGGATCATAATTGCGATCTGTCAACTTCTTAGCCAGGGCGAAGTAACTGTCTCTCAAGAGGCTTAGCTGTTCACGATTGAGATCCTTCAGTTTCTCTGGATAACTGCTAGAATCAGCGAATATCTCTGGATGAGATGACTTGAGTAACTCGATAAGCGGCTTTTCATCGCTGGGAACGATTAAGTCGTTTGTTGCTAGAATCTGCTCTATAAGAGTTGTACCAGATCTCGGGAAGCCAACGATAAATACAGGCGAATATTCATCACCTTGAGAGACTCCTTCGGTCCAGTCAGCTATCACCTCCTTTCTGACGCATGATTTATAATTCGATATTAGCTTGAATAAGCCGGATAATTCATACGCTTCCCGTTTTACTGTGGATGAAGTCGACTGGTTAGCTTTAGTATATTCCTTGATCGCCTTGTCATATTGACCCGTCTGATCAAATATGTCACCTAATTCACCAGCAATTGCAGAATATTGAAATGGGCTTATTTTTTCTTTCAGTAGTGAATTCAACATATCTATTGCATTCTGAATATCGCCATTACGTTTTTCGAGCTTTGCTATCGTGAAGCGTAACTTGAGGTTGTCAGGTTCAACCTTTAATGCATCAGAGGATGCTGATATAGCTTCGGCACCCTTATTCAATCTCTCTAATGAAAACACTAAATTGACATGCATTTCACCAAAGTCCGGTATAATCTTGATTGCATCACTGGACAGCTCTGCAAGTTCACGATACTTTCCCGAACTGGTCAGAATTTCCGCCAGTGCCAGATAGGCCTGACGGTAATCCGGCTTATACAAAACTGCATTTCTCAGAGAGCGAACCGCTGATTCCGGGTTGCCCATATCATGGTAGGCCAGTCCTAACTGAAAACAGGCGGCAGGTGCCCGTGTTCTTAATTTAATCGCTTTTTCCAGATATTTGATTGCTCCTAATTTATCATTTTCCCTGAATGCAATCACACCGAGAAAAAAACAGGCGTCAAAATCAACAGGGTTCGTCTGCAGTATAAGGTCGAACAAGTTGCGCGACATATCATACTGCCCTGACTGGAACAGTTGCATCGCCTGTTGTTTATCAGGGTTAGGGACAGGATGATTCATAACTATTCTCGTATGTATAATCGTTATTGGTTGTAATCAGACAGCGTTTCCATGCTTGTTGTGTATGTGCATGTAAATTGCGCAAGTTCTAACGTAAAACTCTCTGCATTGCATAAAGCTGTATTAGACATTTTATCTTGCTGGTTTCTCCGGTTTTCGACCAGCATTCCCAGCGAAGACGAAAGACCAGAAACGATATTCAAGCTTATATTATCAAAGACTACACAATACTTGTCTTATTATCAATTTGAACAAATCCGACCTCCGTCTTGCTCGGTAATATTGCCTGCAATAGCCAGCCTGTTTCACTACATATATATGCGTTAGACTGGTGTATTCAGATAATTCAAATGAGGCTGTAAGCAAATTGTGATTTTTCACAGAATAATCGCCAATATCCTAGAAGTGACTACCATTACATTAGTCTGATTAATATTTGTGTCAATACGTAAATCTGGGGACATTACTTAATTCGTCTGAATTAAAGGGTGTTCTTGTTAAATGCTGGCTATATCTGGCATATAAAACAATAGGTTGCTATATTTAAATATTCTCTTGTTTGGGCAGTGATCACAAATGCAAACAGTAGCGCGTCTTCAATTTTGGCATATTCTAAATGCTTTTGTTTCTCTTAAATTGTATTATTGTGTACGATGATTTTCTTGTTCAGTTAACAATAACGCACATCTAAGAAAAATATGTTGGATACGAAAAACCTACACTTAGCAACGTTCAACAAGTGTAAAGAATTCCTGACGTATCCTGCCCTAAACCCTACATTCTGTATGACAATCTTTACACATTAAAAAACAATGAAACACTAATATTTAATTATCTCATTGATACTTAAAATTGTTTTTACTCTGGCGTGTTTTTTGCTTAATTCTAAAGTTAAGAATAATATTTAATTGGTTATTTGGAATTTTAAATAAAAAAGGTGCTGGTGAAATGAGAATAAATATTAAGCTGCCGTTGCTGATTACTTTAGTAATGGTGTTTTCAAATACGAATAGTTATGCCGAGCAGTGGGTAAGAACCTTTGATGGTTCAACCACACAAGGATTTGCAGGAACCATCACCCTGGATGACTGGGGGTTCATTGGCCCACAGGGGCGTCAGGCAGATAGTTTTGAGCCATATGGAGGTGCTTTCGGTAATGGCATGTATGACAGTTCGGGCGCTGAGTTTTGTATAGCTGATCCTGCAGCTTGTGACATAGGTCAGATGCAGCATGTAGTCGTAAGTGGGCCAGACGGGATAACCCCCGATGCGCCAGCGTTTATCGAGGATGATTTTACAGCTAACACTGGCGATTTCGAAAATGCGAATGTCGATTCACTGACAAACTTTTATTACTGGGGCTGGACTTCGAAGGCCGGCTCGACCTTCAATAATATGCTGATTGATTTTAATGGCAACTATCGTATTGCACAAAACGATATGACTTTTGAGTTTTATGACATCATTGATTACAAGCAGGTTATTGCGGATGGCGAGGTACGAATAGGCGATAACCCTGATAGTGATCCCGATGCAACGCCTCCTATTATTTACTATAACTCTCTGAATTTTCAGCCATATGCTATAAGTGATGCTATAGGCTGGTGCGGTTCTATATTGACATCACATCCTAATGCACATGAAGCAATGGCTGGTCAAGTAAAGTTTGACATTGTTATGGATGTGTACATCAGAAATGCAGATGGTACATTCTTATATTTAAGTTCAGAACTTACACCTGATTTTGAGATGCGCAGCTTCGGGGATATTGAAGTCAGTTTGGACAACGGTACTGATAGACCACAGATCATGAATGCACGAGCAGTTGTTAACAATACCGATCCTGGTGTTCCCAACCAGTCTGTAGGACCAGATACACCAGTGGGCGACCTAAGCTGGCACAATAAAGTTTCTTTTATGGGAGCTAACGTTCTCCAATCCCAAAACTGGTGTGGAATAGAAAGCGCACAGTGGTTAACTGGTGCACGAGGCCCTGGTGTAAAAAGATATGCTGAATTTCGTAGAGATCTTACCAGTCAGGTTGCCTGCGAAGCAGAAAGCGGTGTCTGGGCTTTCAATATTTTTGGTGGTTATGGTTACATACTACGCGCAGACGCCGGACGTTATATCGATTATTTTGATGAATCCGTCTATGGCCCTGACCCTATGACAATTGATCTGGATGGAGATGGTGTTCTTGATATTGCTGATAACTGTACCCTTGTAGAAAATCCTGGTCAGCAAGATACGGACGGTGATAATTATGGTAATGCCTGTGATGCTGATTTCAATAACGATACTCTGGTTAACTCTCTGGATATAGGCTTATTTAAGCAGATGTTTTTAATGCAAGGGGATTTAGAGGCAGATCTTAATGGTGACAATATAGTCAATTCATTAGATATCGGGCTATTTAAAGCACGTTTTTTACTACCTGTCGGTCCATCTGGCACTGCTCAATAAGGAGAAGACAAAATGATTACTTATAATAAAACTTTTTCTGCTACTGCTGTTTTGATAACAGCGTTATCGGTGATTTCATGTAGCCAGTCACCTGGTGAACAAGCTGCGAATACGGATATAACTTTATCTGAAGATACTTCTATAGTTACAACAGATGCTGCCATTACAGGACCTTATTTGGCTTTATCAAAAAGCAAAGTAAATGTTAACGAAGGTGAGGCTTTTACGCTCGATGTTACGGTGAATGACTTTGTGATATCCGAGGGTGGGGGCGTAAGCGTATTTTTTGACCCAGCTTCTGTTCAGGTAACCGCAGTTAGTGTTGACAATGATGTTTGGGATTTCGTTAATAAGGACGGAACAATAAATAATGCCAGGGGTACGGTCTCAGATATTTTATTTAGTAGTTATCAAGGTGTATCTGGTAATGCAAGAGTTGCCACTATTGAGTTTAAATCAATTAAAAAAGGCACAACTGAGTTAACTCTTAAAGAGGCGACTGCCAATCCTTTTGCCAGCAATGGGCAAGTTATGGCTGTCTCATTTAAATCGACTACTGTAGTCGCCAATTGATTATAGAAACTTAGGTAAGAATTATGAAAAATATTAAAAAAATAATGGCTATATTTTTACTGTTGTTTAGTGGCTGCGTATCAGCAGCTACAATCGGCTGGGATACCGCACCAGCATCAATAAATGTAGGTGATAGTTTCTCGCTCAATATTCTCGGCAGTGGTTTTATCAGCAATGTTGATGGCGGCGGTGTGAATTTCTCATATGACAGCAGCATTTTGAATGTAACATCAGTATCAATTGATGGGAGTGTTTGGGACTTTGGTAGTGCAGGTATCAGTACGGGGGTAATTGACAATGGTGCAGGTACAATTGATGGAATCATGGTAAATACTTTTAGTGATGTGATTGGCAGTTTCGATGTAGCCACCATTCAGTTTCTGGCAATTGGTTCAGGTACTAGCGCTCTGAATTTGGCTGAGTATGCACTTAATCCATGGGCGAGTGGTGGTTCTCTAATAAATCCCATTATGGCAGGCAGTTCATTGACTGTTTTGCAAAGCGTACCCGTACCCGCAGCCGTTTGGCTCTTCGGATCTGGTCTTTTAGGTTTAATTGGATTAGCTAGACGTAAAGCCTAATACTAATTCATATCATGATAGCGGCAGTCTTTAT
>VAPG01024296.1_pt1 | contig 11795 bp, 8 predicted proteins | sample 3393851 | NCBI WGS metagenome assembly VAPG01 (sample SAMN08290438, study PRJNA428436) | hydrothermal vent metagenome | isolation source: Deep-sea hydrothermal vent chimney | place: Atlantic Ocean: South-mid Altantic Ridge | depth 2194 m m
ATATTATAAGCTTTCTTTCTACATTTAGAAACATTTATTGTTTCTCCTAAAATAATAGAACTGACTTGATTTCCAAAAGATATAATTACCTTCGGCTTAATTGCTTTTATTTCTTCTTTCAACAAATTAAGGTATTTTTCAAAAACAAAATCAGATAAAGGTCTAGCATCTAATTGAGTAGCTTTGGATAAATTTGTAATGTAAAGTTTATTTTTTATAACTTCATCATAAACTTCATTACAAAAATTATTATCCCATTCAATAGCTTTTTTATTTTGTATTTTTTCAAGAATATCTGAGCCGAAAACATTTATCCGATTCAAGACTTTCCAAACTTGTTTTGTCCCCAACCATTGAGCTTTCAGACCCTTCCATTTTTTATCAGTCGCAATATTTCGAGCAGTTGGGTTCATAAAAACGAAACAAATTTTAGGTTTATTAACACAACCCGTGCCATAGACAGAATTTAAACTTTCATCTCCGTGCTTCTTCTGTAATTCATCAAATTTTTTATGTAATTTTTTTACTTGCATTTTATTTCTTTTGCTCTTAGTGATGTTATTTTGTTCATGCTTGAAAATATGTGTTTACTGCGAATTCAAATTGATTAATAAAAATCTTTTTGAAATAATTTATATTATTTTGTTCATAAAAAAGCAAGAGAGCTTTCTTATATTCAATCTCATTCATATCTCTAAAAGATAGCGGACAAATATTATTATTTATCAAAACTGCAGTAGCAATCATTCTACTAGTTCTCTTATTTCCATCTTCAAAGACCTGAATATATGGCAATAATATTAATGTCAAAAAAGTTTTGGCAAATGGGTTTTGTTGGGAGTTAACCAAAGTAATAAACTTTTCTAAAGCTTCTCTAATCTGAAATTGATTGTCTGGTGGTGTATATTTTGTTCCTGTAATACCAACCGCCCTCTCTCTAATACCACCAGATATTTCTAATTTTTCTGTCAAAATGGAATGAATATTTTGTATTTTTGAAATTGACAATTCATCAAAGATTTCTTTGTTTTCAATAATATAGTCTATGCAGTTTTTATGATTCAAAATCATTTGAGCATCCATCTTTGACTTATCCTCAGCCAAATTCCCATATTTAATTAAAAATTCTGATTCCAATAAAGTATATGTGTTACCTTCTATTTGAGAAGATTTCCAAGATAATTCAATAGTTAATCTTTCAAATTCTTTTTTAATAATAGTTTTTGATAATTTAGAAATATTTTCTTGATATTTTTTATTTAATTTTTCCAACTTATTCAATTCATCATCAGTAAAGATTTTTTCCAAGTTATTAAAAACAGAAAAATCAAAATTTTCCTTTACATCCCTATCTTTCGGTCCTAAGTCAAAATACTTTTCAACATCAATGAATTTCGCGATTTTATAATATTTTGATAAAACATATTTCGTGGCTTTTCCCCCTCCTATTTTTTTTAAAAAATCTTCCTGTATTAACTTAACCAAATCACGATTTACGGTAATTTTTGATACTTTTTCATAATCCTTCTGCTTTTTTAAGAAATCGAAAATATCAGAAACCCCTGCTTTATTATCACCCAAGGAGTCTATATATTTCAATATTTCTTTTTGCCTATCATTTTGTTTCATTTTATATGCCTAATTATATCATAAATGATATACAAACCAATTTTTTTGGGTTAAAAATGATAGGAAAGCATTTTATTTCTCATTTCTTTATTTTATCCGTTAAAATTCTCCTTTAATCAAATTATTCCCCGTCAGCTTTGAGGTTCTCTTCCCATTGAATTATTTTTAAATTTGGCCATTTTTTAATCCATTTTCTTACTTTTTTGTCATAAACCTCTTTCGTAATTAATTGTTTATTTGGTCTTACAACCAAATTAAAGATATCGTCTAAACCATACGGTGCATATATCTTATAGACATCATTAGCTTTATCATATCTTACACCAATACAAGAAGATATTGTCGGCCATGCTTTAATGGAATCTTCAACAGATTTATGTGGTTTAATTTTATAACCAAAGTGTTTTTCAAACCACAAATGGACCCTTGCTTGATTTCTTATTTCAACAATAGAAGATATGTCTTTAAATAACTCTTTTCCTTTCTGAATATAAAAATTCTCCCCCTCATAAGAAATATCTTCTGCATCATAGTAAACCAAATCGTAATCCTCTATACCATATTCCTGTTCAAAACCACACAAAACATTCCAAACTGTTTGATTAATACTTCCTGCCCCAACATACCAATTTTTTAAACCCAACTCATCAACCCGTTTTAAAACTGTCTGCAAAGTTTTGTTTTTCTTTAAAATCTCTAACAATTTTGCTTCTTTTTTTATTTCTTTGTCTATCTCTAATTGATTTACAACATCTAATCCATTTTTTACAAGAATATCTTTAATTTCTGAATATTGTTCAAATAGATACTGATTACTATCATCAACAATAGAATAATTAAAATTTATTTGAAAATATTTTTCTTTTTTAATTTCTTTTTCAAATTCGTCTAAATTAAAATCTTCTTTCGAATATAAATTCTTTTTAAAATCTTTGAAATCATAAATCTGAAAATTAGAAAAAGCTCTTAGTAAATCAAATAATTTTTTATTATAAGAATCTGAATAAATTACAAAAGTAAAATATACAACCTCATTATAATTTCCAATTTCACAAAATTCAGTTGTAAAAGTTGGGATACTTCCTTCAATTAGAGTTCCTTCATTATTATAATTTCCAAAAGTCTTTTCAACCCCACCAACAACATCACCTTTTTCTAAAAATAATTTTCTTAATTCTTTAATTTTCATAAATTTATCATTACTTAAAATAAATTCAAATTTGGATGAAATTCAAGAAGACTAGGAGTAAAAATATGGGCCGTACATCTAATACGGTGAATGTTTTTGCGACGAAGCCGACGAAGAAGTTCGCTGAATTTGGATTTATTTACTCTTTTCTTTTGAGTTAACAACCATAGTAGTCTCAATAACAGTATCTGGTATCAACGAAATTGAATCAATACCACAACTAACTAAGAATTTAACAAATTCTGGATAATCGCTTGGGGCTTGTCCACAAATTCCAACTTTTGTTTTTGTTTTTTTAGCTTTTCTCACAAGCTCTTCAACTAACCATTTAACCGCTTCATTTTTTTCATTAGACACACCAGCAACCTCAAGAGTTCCTGAAGCATCTCTATCAATACCCAAAGTTAGCTGAGTCAAATCATTTGAACCAATAGAAAATCCATCAAAAATCTTTGCAAAGTCTTCAGCTAAAATAATGTTTGAAGGAATTTCCGCCATAACATATATTTCCAAACCATTCTTTCCTCTCTTCAACCCATATCTTGCCATAATCTCTTGAACTTTCTTTCCTTCTTCAACCGTTCTACAAAAAGGAATCATAAGTTTTGTATTAGTTAATCCCATTTCATCACGAACTTTTTTCAATGCTTTACATTCCAACTCAAAAGCAGGTAAAAACTTTGGAGAATAATATCGTGAAGCACCTCTCCAACCAATCATCGGATTAGATTCTATCGGCTCATACGCCCTACCCCCAATCAAGTTTGCATACTCATTACTCTTAAAATCAGAATGGCGAACAATCACTGGTTTTGGATAAAAGGCGGCTGAAATCATTCCAACACCTTCCGCTAATTTATCAACAAAAAACTCTTTTTTATCCTTGTAACCGAAACTTATCTTATCAATTTGTTTTTTAACCTTTGCTTCCTGCTTATTATAATTTATCAAAGCCAAAGGATGAGCTTTAATTGTATTGTTAATAATAAATTCAAGTCGAGCTAATCCAACTCCATCATTTGGAATAAAAGAATCTGAAAAAGCAATGGAAGGGTCACCGATATTCATCATTATTTTAGTTTTTGACCTCTTTAATTTGCCAACATTTATTCTTTTTGCTTCATATTTAAGCAATCCTTTATGGACATCTCCTCTTTCACCACCAGAACAATCAACCGTTACTTTCATTCCCATTTTTATTATTTTAGAACCGTTGCTTGTTCCAACAATACAAGGAATTCCCAATTCTCTGGAAACAATCGCCGCATGACAAGTCCTTCCCCCTTTATCAGTAACAATCGCAGAAGCAATTTTCATAATTGGCTCCCAATCTGGGTCTGTCATAGTTGTTACCAAAACTTGTCCTTTCTTAAATTTACTAATATCTTTAACATCCATTATTCTATTTACTTTTCCTGAGCCGATTTTTTGTCCGACACTCTGACCCGTAACTATCACTTCCCCTTTTTCTTTTAATTCAAATTTCTCTATAAAATTTCTATCTTTCTGACTCTGAACAGTTTCTGGTCGTGCTTGAACAATGTAAAGTTTATTTTCTTTACCGTCTAAAGCCCATTCCAAATCCATTGGACAACCATAATACTTTTCAATTTCAACCGCCCATTCAGCTAATTGTTTTATTTGCTTATCGGTAATAGATTGTTTTACTTGATCAGCTAAACTTACCTTTACATTTTTAACAGGGTTTTTTAGATTATTTGTATAAATCATTTTAACACCCTTTTTATTTATTGAGCGAGATATAATAGATTTTGTCGGTTTAAAATAATAAAATTCATCGGGGATTACTCTTCCCTGAACGATATTTTCCCCCAATCCATATATTGAACTTACTAACACAACATTTTCAAAACCTGATTCAGTATCAATAGAAAACATAACTCCTGAACTTGCCAAATCAGAACGAATCATTTTTTGAATACCAACAGAAAGAGAAACACTAAAATGGTCAAACCCTTTATCAACTCGGTAAGAAATTGCACGGTTAGTAAACAAAGAAGCAACACATTTTTTTACAGCAATTAGTAAATCCTCCTCTCCCTTAACATTTAAATATGATTCTTGTTGTCCCGCAAAAGAAGCGTTTGGTAAATCTTCAGCTGTGGCAGATGAACGAATGGCAACATCAACATTTTCAACCTTATATTCTTGAGATAGTTTTTTATATGCCGAAACAAGATCATTTTTAAAATCATCTAAGAATTCTGTCTCTAAAATCATCTTTCTAACAATAGCCCCTCGTTTCATCAAATCATTTATGTTATGTGTATCCAATCCTTTCAAAATTTTACGAATTTCTTTTTTAAGATTAGTTTTACTCATAAAAATTTTATAAGCATCAGCAGAGGTAGCAAAACCATTTGGAATATTTATTCCCTTTTTTGTAATTTTTTGATACATTTCTCCAAGAGAAGCATTTTTTCCCCCAACAATTGAAACATCTTTGTTTCTTAACTGATTGAACCAATATATATTTTTCATATTTTTATGAGTGAAGTGAATTATCCTTAATTTGTTTTATAAAAAATAAATTTTTGTTTGGCGGAATTTTTTGTTCGCCCTAGGGCGAACAAAAAATTCCGCCAAACAAAAATCATTCAATTAAAATTATTTTTAAAAACACTTCGTATTAAATTTATAAATTTACCACTTCTATTATACAACATTAAATAAAAAAAATATTAACATCAAAAAGTTAATAAACTGCCTCAGTCTAAAAAACACCGAGTTAGTTTTAAACTAAATCTAAAGACAATAAAAAAGTGGGGTATCCAACAACCCACAATAAAGACAAAAAACAAGGTGAGATTATTTAAAAGTGATTTTAGTTTTGTATGACACAAACTAACAAATAATGGTCAAATTTATTCTGTGTGTTTTTGAGAACATTGGAATAAATTTTGTTGTTATCTTAATTTCTAACGGCTCGTTTTGAAAACGAGCCGTTAGATTTTCAAAACATTTCTAAAAAATTTGTTTACACTTTTCCGCCACTTTCCAGCTCATTATAAAAATCTTCTCTTTCTTCAAAATTCGGTTTGCCTTTCAAAATCAAATAAAAATCTGCTACATTAGAACCTGTTCTTCCTGTATCTATATGCCCTCCCGCCTGCTTAAAAAACTCAAAAGAATTATTTTCTTTTAAATAATCATCTAAAATTAACCCCTTATCTAAGGCTTCATTATATAAGTTGATATCACCAATTGCTCCCGCCGTATTGCTATTATCCCAACCATCAGAAGCGGCACCAATAACAACCATATCGGGGACAAGGTATGGCAAAGCTGACAAAACAAATTCTTGATTTCTCCCTCCCAAACCATTTCCTCTTACTTTTACAGTGGTTTCTCCACCCCAAATATGGCAACTCATCGGTAAATAATCTTTTGTAACAAGTTTTTTAACAACAGCCCTAACTTCCCCTTCCAATTTAGAATTTTCAACATAAGCATTATATCCAAGTTCTTCCGCTTTCTTTTTCATTGCTTCTAAAGCAATAAGATTTGACCCCAAAAGAATGTTAGTTACATTTTCAAAATATTTTTCTTTTTTAGGTGTTTCTATCAATAAAATTTTCAAATACTTCATTGACTCCCCCATATTATATTTTTGAATAATTTTTTCAGCATCTTCCACCGTTGTCTTATCCATTACCGTTGGACCAGAAGCAATCACACTCAAGTCATCTCCTGGAACATCTGATAAAATGAAAGAAACAACTCGTGCTGGGTAAGCTAATTTAGCAAATTGTCCTCCTTTAATAGATGAGGTATGTTTTCTAACCGTATTCAATTCAGTTATGTTGGCTCCTTTCTTCATTAACTCTTCTATAAATTTACTCTGGTCCTCACAATGAACTTTATAAGGTAAACTTAACAAAGAAGACCCCCCTCCAGATATAACTGTTAAAATTAAATCTTTTCTAGTCGCCTCTTTCAAAATATCAACTATTGAATTTGTTACAAAAACATTTTTTTGAGAAGTTAACGGGTGTGTTCCATCTTCAGATAAAAGATGTTTAAATTCCTTTTTTTTAACATCTAAAACAATTCCACTAGTAATTTTATCTCCCAAAATATCTTCAAAAGCAGTCGCAGAACTTACGGCACATTTACCAACAGCAATAAAAAAAATTCTTTCATAATCATCCAAGTGAATTTCTTGGTTATTAACATAAATAGTTTCCTTTTTTAAAATAACTTGGGCTTTAATTAACCTCTCAACTATTATAGATTCATAACCGACCTCAAGAATTTCCAAAGCATCTTCTCTTAATTTAGAAGTAGCTAAATTCTCCATATTTTTGATTATAGGAAATTCCATAATCTTAATTCTACCATACCCTGAAATACAAAAAAAATTATTTTATACACCTTGAATTAGTGGAACGTCCGACGTCCCACCAAATTATCAATAAAACATTAAGAAAAAGATATTCAAATAGTAGTGGGCGGTAATACCGCCCACTTTTTTAAATTCTTGTTATGAAGTTAGTTTTATAACTCAAATTTACATACCGAAAAATGCTTTATAAAATAAAAAAAATAAAAATAAAAAATAAACCACAATCATTACTTTAGCATCTTGTTTTGTTAAAATTTGGTCATCTATTAAAACATAAGTAGCAACAATAGTTGAAACAAATAAACCAATCACCAACTCACTTCCTACCGAAACAATGGCGATGGAATGACCAGAAATAACAGAAATAAGAAATAGAGGAATTCCGAGAGCTACCAAAATATCAAAAATATTGGAACCAAAAACATTTGCCATAACATCATCAGCCCTTCCTTTTTTGGCGTTAACTCCAGAAATTATAGTATCAGGAATAGATGTCGCCATCGCCACAACAGAAAAACCAATAATAAACGGCGGAATATTTAAAACACTAGCAATGACAATCGCCGCTTCTGTAAGATAATAAGATGCAACTCCCATTATCAACATACTTACCGAGGCAATAACGATATTATAAGTAACCGAAATTTTTTCTCCCAACATTTTAATATGAGTATCTTGATATTTTTTAGTCTGTTCAATAATTACATCTAAATACCAAAAATATATACCAATAAAAATAATAGACAGGGCAATTCCCCATTCAGTTGTATAAATAATAGAAGCCAAAAATACAATTACGGCAAGATTATAAAAAATAATATCCCTTGCCATAATTTCTTTCCCGACTTTAAAAACAACTGGGGAAAGAAACACAGCAATACTGGGGATAATTAAAGTATTAAACATTACCGAACCAGCGATTGTTCCAACACCAATACTAAATTCATGGAAAAAAATAACAGAAAAAAGGGCAATCATCAATTCAGGGAAAGACCCCGCAACCGCATCTAAAGTTGCCCCCTTAACTGAGCGCGACAAATTATAATAATCCCCGATTACAGAAGAAGCATTCGCAAATTTTTTTCCAGTATAATATATAACTAAACTGGTAATGATTATTATTAAAATACTGCCAAACATATGGTTAATTATAAAATAGAAAATGTAAAGTAGAAAGCGGAAAAACCCCAGTAGCCGAAGCACTGAGGTTTTACTTTTTTTATATATAAGCGATTCTCTCTACCTCGTATGTATCGCCTCCTCCTGAAAGAACATATTTTTCAACAATATAAGGATTCTCTCCCTCTGACAAAGTATTTTCAACCTTATCGTAAATGTGCCTATCTCCAGTAATCGGGTCAACAAAAAAATTCATACCAAATTCCCGCCCCTTAAGTTTGGGGTCTATGAATACTTTTTTTGAAATCCAACAACCTTTCTTTTCATACATCTTTAAATTTTCTAACATATTTTTTTCTTTCTTTTTTAAAGATGATCTAAAAAACTCTTTCATTATCAACCCAGTAAGAAAGAAAAAAATAACAACAATAATTAAATTCCACATATCAAAAAAAGTCATTTCAAAATCTCCTTTTTTATTTTTTCTCTCTATTACCCTAGATTACACCAAAACACAAACCTCAATCTGCCAAAATCTTACCTTAAACAATTTTAAAAAACAAGTAAACCCTGACGCGAAAGCATTGGAGTTTGGTATTTTATTTTGACACCAAATAATAAATTGGGTATCAATCTCCAAGCCAAATTAACCTCTGTAAACCTCCAAACACCTCAACCCGTTGAGGTGTTTGTAAAAATAAAAACTCCCAAAAAATGATGCCATTATTGTTGATACTTTATTATTCCTTGAATTACGAAATACAATTCTACTACGAATTTCTCGGTATTTTCCGCCTTCACTTCAAAAAAAATTTTTATATTGCTTTAAATTAAAAAAATAATTTAAAGTTAGCACAGCTAGTGCTTCAATTTTTTTGAAATAAAATTGAAAAATCCGCTAAAATTCTCGTAACGAATTCTATTTCGTAATTCAAGGTATTATTCAAACATTATTTGAAATTTAAAAAAACGGGTTTTAAAAACCCGTTTTTCACTTTGTTGATTTATTGAACATCTCTGAAGAAGTTTCCTGAAATACCTCTGTCTCAAAAAAATATTCATCTGCACCGTGAAGCATAACAGTCCTAGAAATTTCCATTATCTCGCCAATTTTCATCTTCAAAATCTTGTTTTTAGTTTTTTCGTTTACAAACTTTTCTTCCTCTTCATAATTCATACCCGTACAAAATTCTTGATATTTATAATGCATATACTCGTGAATAAAAGTATCGGCTATCAGAAGAAAAAGATTCAAACAAATTACATCATCCCTGTTATTAAGAAATCCAAATGTATTTTTATCAATCCAGCCAATTTTAATTTCATGGCTACCACTTTCAATAAAATCAATAATTTCTTTCATTTCAAACCCTCCAAAAAATTATATTCTTACTTCAGTCTACACTTTTTTTATAAAAACTCAACTTTGCAGGGGGTCGGACCCCTGCAAAAACAAGCGGGCTAACCGTAATTCGTCATAACTAAACTCATCACCTAAAATTTCTTTTACAGGTGTTAGTTTTGTATCGCCTGATTTTTTAAAAGCCCTTTTGATTTTCTCCAACCGACCCTTTGAAATCCCTACATCCAAATAACTTAAATCGGGCTTATTATTACTATCTTCAAGCAACTTTTCCAAGTGTTTTATAATTGTTCCCTCCGTCATATTTCTTTCTTTCGCCATTTCTTTAATTGATAATTTATTATCAATTAAAATTTTAGTAATTTCATAAGTGGAAAGTTTTTCAATTTTTGCTTTTTCTTTCTCTTTTTCTGTCGGTTCTATTTCACCAAAAAATTTATTTTGAATTTTTTTAATTTCTTCACCACTCATCTCTCTCAACTCACCTAAAACATTTTCCGAAGCTCTCAAAAGTTCTTTATCCAATTCTAAAATTTCTTTATTTACCTCTAAAGCAATTTTATTTAAACCCATTAAACGCAATCCTTCAAAAGTTTTAATTCTTGATAAAGCAACATAACCCATTCCCTCAACGAAAGATTTTGAAAGGTCAATTTCAGCGGCGTCTAAACTCATCCCCTGACTTTTGTGGATAGTAATTGCCCAAGCCAACCTCAAAGGAATTTGCTTCAATTCCGCTTTTACTTTCCCATTATCATCAATTGTCCAACTTTCAGGAATAACCTCAATTTCTCGTCCAGCATAAGTTTTAACAATTGGAAAATTTGAATTACAAAAACCAATTACTTTTCCTAGTGTTCCATTTGCATATTTTTTATAATGATTGTTTTTCAAAAACATTACAACTGCTCCAACCTTTAAACGCAATTCTTCTTGTGCCAAACAACCTTTTTTAAGACTTTCCACTAAATTTTTCTTTCCTTTTGTAATCATCTGATAAACCTTTAAATCACCCTCTACTTTTTTCAATTCTTCTTCATTTATTCTATCAATATCCGCATTATGAGTGTAAAGTTTTGTTGGTAAAATTTCCCCTTTAATTCTTTTTTTATATCTTGTGCGAAGTGGGGCAAGAACATCTTCACCAACATTATTATTTCTGATATTATTCAATACCTCAACTAAAGTTCCACTTTCCTGCCTATATTGTTCCTGAAGATAACAAACTTTAAGATTCATATTATTCCAAATTTCTGATTTATTTATAAAACAATACTCATCAGTATTTTTTGTTATAGGAGGAAGTTGAAAAAAATCACCAGACAAAATTATTTGCACCCCACCAAAAGGAAAATTATTTTGTTTAAATCCCCGACAAACTTTATCAATCAAATCAAGTCTTTGATAATCAAGCATAGAAACCTCATCAATAATTAAGACCTTCATATTTTCAAACCTTTTTGCTAAATACTGTTTTTGCAAAAGAGCATCAAGTTCCCATTCGTCTAAATCTTTTTTAATTCCTATTCCCACCCAAGAATGAATAGTAGCACCGTTCATATGAGTAGCCGCAATTCCAGTAGAAGCTGTTACACCAACATTCACACTTTTTTCTTTCAAAAATTTTATATATTGATTAAGAAGATGAGTTTTGCCACTTCCCGCCGCACCGGTTAAATAAACATTATGCCCCATTTTTAAAATTTCTAATGCTTCAGATTGTTTCATAAAGATAGTATAAAGTAAAAAGTAGAAAGTAGAAAGTTATTTAAAATACTCCAAATTACAAAACTACCTTCTAATTAAATTTTAAAGATTAGATTTTTAATCTTTATTTTTAAAAATCTTCCTACTTGGTGACTCAACCACCAAGTAAAAAAATAACCTACAAAAATGACAAAAAATATCTACAATAAAATTGACAGAAGCAAAGCTTCTATCAATTTAGATTTTAAAAAAGTAATTTAATTTTCTGAAACAAAATTAACAACACAAAACTACCCCTTTTAAGAAATATAATTTCTCAAATATACTAGGTTGCTTAAATAATTCCGAAATATATTTTCTAAAATTTTGAGCGAAAAACGAGCTGGAACGCGAAACATATCTAGATATGTTGAGCGTGAAGC
>VAPG01007455.1_pt1 | contig 11769 bp, 9 predicted proteins | sample 3393851 | NCBI WGS metagenome assembly VAPG01 (sample SAMN08290438, study PRJNA428436) | hydrothermal vent metagenome | isolation source: Deep-sea hydrothermal vent chimney | place: Atlantic Ocean: South-mid Altantic Ridge | depth 2194 m m
AAAGCAGCATAATAAATATCTAGCGTTTTTCCTGCCCCAAAAAAATATGCCAAAGACCTGTCTCTTAAAAGGGCAAGAATATGAGACATAAAAGCAAATGCACCCAAAAGATAAGCGGCCTCATGGAGCCCGCTTATCTCTCTATTTAATAAACCCATTATTCGTTTTACCATTTCTAAATAACAAACTTCTTTAAAAAACTTTTTCTATCATTAATTAATTTTCAAAAAAAATAGTAGAAAAATTTTTCAGGAAAGTGTAATTTTATTTTGTAACTTTTTCTCCACTCGTCTTATCCACGTTCTGAACAATTGATGCCTTTTTAAATCCATAAAAAGGAGAGTGTCCTTTTTCTAAATTATCCAAAATGTATGTAATCTTTTTATTCTTCGGATTCATCATTTTTAAATCCTTAAATTGAAGAATGGCATCTTTTGGTCTCTTTAAATCGTAATAAGTCAAACCCAGCATATATTTTGCATTTGAATAATAAGGTTGCAAAATAACAGCTCTTTCCAAAGCAATCATCGCATTTTTATAATGCTTTGTATTATATTCAAGATTTCCAAGAGCAAAAACTAGTGCAGGATTTTGAGGATTTAAATTGATTGCTCTTAAATAAGCATTGACAGCTTGTTCATAAGAACCCTTAACGCCGATAGTAATTATTGCTTCATAAACCCTTCCCAACGAAACCCAGTTTTGATAATTTGTTTTATCAACTTGAGTTGCTCTCACTGCATTTTGAATTGCTTCTCCAAGAATTTTTTGAAATTTAGTCTGTAAATCTTTCTTCTTTATTGTTTTGTCTGCAAACAATTTTTGCAATTTAACCAAAGATAATTCTGACAAAAATCTATAATAAGAATCTCCATTAGAAAGACTAGCTGCTTTAGAAATATATTCCTCTGCACTATCCAAAACGGCACCTTTTTTATTTAATTCAATAAGTCCTTTTTGCGAATAAGCTGCTGCCAAAACTTTTCTCGTTATGGTATAACCACTTACAATAGTAATGAGCATCAAAAAAATCAAAACTAAAACCAAAAGAAAATTACTTTTTTGATTTTTAGCAAAAGAAACTTCTTTTACAACTATCACATTATTTTGAATTAACAAAGCAATCAAAACTCCCGTAAATACAAATGTTAATACCATAATGGTATGAGATGGAATATAAACAATAGAGAATAGCCAAAGATAAACCGTAGTCAAAAATGCCATTGGTAATAAATAACCCTCGGCTCTATTATTTTTAGGAATAAAGACTGCCTTAAAACCAGCAGTAAACAACAAAATCAGGAAGACTATCCACAAGACAAAGCCCAATAAACCAACTGTTACAATTGAAGAAAGAATAAAACTATAACCACTGTTAAAATCAACATTCCAAAATTGTGTGCTGTTTAATGAAGCTGGCTTATACATTAACCATTGATTTACAAATCTGTTTGGTCCAACCCCCACTAAAACAGATTTACTTTTCAATGTTTCTTTAGCAATATCCCATGTTCCCAACGGAGTTAATTTCAATTCGGGGCTACCAACTTTAAGGTAAGACCCAAGCGTTCTACCAAGACTAACCCCGCTAGCTGTATTTTGATTTCCGTAATTACCCAATACAATAGCTACTGATAAAATAACTACTAAAAATGAAATTATTGGTAACCTTTTCGTCTTCAAACTAGAAGGAGCTTCAAGCGAAAATTTATTGGCTGAAATAACATAAGAAACCAACACAAATGAAAAAATTCCTAGAACCATCCAAACAGGATTGAAATTTACCAATGCCACAAAGAATAATGAAATAATAAGAACTAAATAACTGAGAATTTTTATTAATTTACTTTGATTAACAAACTCAATTGTAACCAAAGAAAGAATTGCGGTAAGTCCATAAAATATAGATAACTCATTCCATTTCCCAATTAAATTTGAAGCGGAGTTAATTAACACCCCAAAACTCAAAAAATCCGCACCAATCAAAAGTCTAAGCCCTTGATAAATAGAAACAAGGAAAAAAGAAACAAAAAAAACAAAGAATAAATAATAAGCCCTTTCTTTTGTATTGATAATTTTAGATGTCAAAAACATCAACAAAAACAAAGCTAGGACATAAAAAGATGTTCCAATTTCAAACCCTTGCCCCATAAATGAAGTAGCAACGGCTCCAGAAAGTATAGTTGATAACAAATAAACAAAAGGAATTGCCACTGCTACCAATAAAATGGGACTTCTAGAATAAGTAAATTTTGAATCTTTTAAACGCTGTAACAACCAAATAATTGACAGAACCACAACCGCTAACGCAATCAACACCGCCTTACTCAAGAAAAAAGAAAAAGAAGGAAAGGGTATAAAAAATATTGGAATTAACAAAACCAATGCCATTAATATGAAAAATGAAAATTTTTCATTACTAAACTTTGAAGAACCTTCCTCAGATTCTTTTCTTTTAAAATTAAACATATTTTTATCAAAATTTAATAAATAAATTTGTTAATACTTTTTAACATAAAACAAGATACCATTTACATTATAAAAGCATAGCTAATTTACTTAACATTATTATGAACTCATTATAAACGAAAAAAGAGTTTTTACCAAATTTAATTTGTTTATAAATTTTATTGTCTCATTATTTTTACAAAAAAAATCTGGAGTAAATTGCCATTATTTTGCTTACTATTTATTTGTTCGTCTTTGTTTTGTTTTTTACGAGGAAAATTTTACAGACAAAATTTTTAAATTAGTGGGGTGTCCAACATCCCACAAAAAAATGGCGGTGCAACCGCCACTTCAATTTTTAATTTTTTGTCTGTCGTTTCACTTTTTATAATTCAAAGTTTTTTAAACAAACATAAAAAAGTTTTTTATTCTGACAAAAGACGCCTTTCCAAATCAAGAGCTTTTTGCAAATCACTAATTTGCTTTTCTTGCTCTTTTATTATCTTTTTTAATCTAGAAACATCCCTTCTGTGTAATTCCTTCATCTCAGAAACAATCTTACTCATCTGAGGATTTTCCCGCATATCTTTATACGCATTATGAAGGGCAAAAATATCTGCCGTCTTCCGACTATACCGCTTTGGTCTTATTTGACTAGAATCAGACATAATAAACACTCCTTTGTTTTGTTTGATTTTAACTATTTTTCTCAATTTCTAATTCTTCCAATATCAAACTTATCACAAATATCAACGATAATCAACAGACTTCTTACAAAATCTCTTTTGTTAGAATTTACAAAATTTAGATGAAAACATTTTTTTCAAGAAAAAACTTATTGAAATAAGGTTTTTGGAGAAAAAAATGTTTACGCTAAATTTTCAAAATTATGGACAAAAAAGGATTATATGTATTCAAACTTTCAATCATAAAAATTTAAATACAAATTTATAAAATCGGAATTATACTTTATCCCCAATTCCTCCCCACCTTTTGAACCTTTACAAAATTGGTTACAGCACACTTATTTGTTAAAATGCACCTATGACAAAAAAAGAAACAAATATAAATTTAAGAATCCCCCCTCAAGACCTCAATTCTGAAAAAGCTCTTTTGGGTTCTATTATGTTAAAAACCGAAGCTATTTTTGAAATTATGGATTTTATAAATGAAGATTGTTTTTACGCAGAGAAAAACAAAATTATTTTTAAAGCAATGATGGAGCTTTTTTCAAAAAAAGAACCAATTGATATGTTAACTCTTTCAAACAAACTGAAAGACAAAAAATCTTTTGACCAAATTGGAGGCAACACTTATTTGGTTGAATTGGTAAACATCGTTCCCTCTTCCGCAAATATAGAACATTATGCAAAAATCGTTCACAAAAAATATATGATGCGTCGGTTAATTGAATCGGCAGAGTTGATTTCTGGTTTAGGATACGACGAAAATAACAATCTTGAAGAAGCTCTGGACAAAGCAGAAAAAAGCGTCTTTGAAATAGCCACTTCAGTCGTTTCAAATAAATTTATTGAAATTAAAGATGCCCTCGGAGAAGCATTTGAAAGACTCAACCGTTTACACGAATCAAAAGACGAATTGAGAGGAGTCCCATCTGGTTTTAAAAATTTGGATAATAAATTATCAGGATTTCAAAAATCAGACCTAATTATTCTTGCTGCTCGCCCATCAATGGGAAAAACTGCCCTTGCTCTTGATATTGCAAGAAAAGTTGCAGTCAATTATAAAATTCCAGTAGCTATTTTTTCTTTAGAAATGAGTTCCCAACAATTAGTTGATAGAATGCTTGCTGCCGATTCAAAAGTTGATGCTTGGAAATTAAGAACGGGTCGCCTAAATAGAGAAGAAGAATTTGGACTAATTCGTGAATCTTTGGACCACCTATCAAAAGCCCCTATTTATATAGATGATCAACCAGCAAATAATATCCTTAAGATGAGGTCTATTGCACGAAAGCTAAAACGACAACACGGTCTTGAAATGATTATTGTTGACTATCTTCAACTAATGGCTCCAACTCAAGCAAGGGCTTCCGATAATTTAGTTCAACAAGTTACCGAAATTTCACGATCTCTTAAACAACTAGCCCGCGAATTAAATATTCCCGTTATTGCTTTATCTCAATTAAGCCGTGCAATTGAATCAAGAGGTGGTCGCCCAAAACTTTCTGACCTTAGAGATTCTGGGTCTATTGAACAAGATGCCGATGTGGTAATGTTTATTCACAGAGAAAAAAATGATGACGGAGAAAAATCAAATGTTACAGAAATTCTTATTGAAAAACACCGAAATGGTCCAACGGGAAAAGTAACTCTTCATTTTGACGACAAAAAAGCAACCTTTCAAGAAATAGATACTAATACTTTTGATGATTTTAGCATATCTGGAGAAAACGAGGAGGCATTTTAATTTATCCTAAAAAACGAAAATTTAATAAAAATAAAAACTAAAATTATGAATGACATAGATAAATTAACGGAATATTTTTCTAAATTACCTGGGATTGGACCAAGACAAGCAAAAAGATTCGTTTACTTTTTATTAACTCAAAATAATTATTATTTAAAAGAATTTTCTGAAAATATCTTGAAACTAAAAAAAACAGTCAATGTTTGCGAAATTTGTTTTTGCTATTTTCAATCAAAAAATCCAAAGTCCTCATGCAGATGTGATATCTGCCGTGACGAAACAAGAGACAACTCCGTTCTTATGGTAGTGGGAAAAGACGCAGATATGGAAAATATAGAAAAAAATAATATCTACAATGGTAGATATTTTATTCTCGGAGGTTATCTTCCTATTTTAAAAGAAAATGCCAGCTGGGTTCGCTCAAAAGAATTGTTTGGTTTAATTGAAAAGGAAGCTAAAAAAGGAACTTTAAAAGAAATTATTTTAGCTCTCAGCTTAAACCCCGAAGGAGAAAACACCATTCATCATATAAATCAAATTTTAGAATCTCTTAAAAAAAAGTATTCTCTGAATATCACCGCGCTAGGAAAAGGGCTTTCCACTGGGACGGAATTGGAGTATTCAGATGATGACACCCTAAAAAATGCTTTGAAAAATCGCTCATAATTCAACAATAATTGAGGGGGGACATCTAATGTCCCCAATTTTATTGGGGGATGTCCAGCGTCCCCCAATTTGAGATCCAATGCCCCCAATTTATTTTTTTATTTTAGACCCTAAATTACGAAATAGAATTCTATTACCACGAATTTAGTTTTGTAATTTAGGATACTTTAGATTACTTATCATATTTTGTAATCATCAATTTAAATTTATAATTTTTATCTACGCTTCGTATCCAATAAATCATCAAAACTATCAGCAACAAAATTTGATAACCGATATAACCATATTTTCCTTCAAAAATTAAAAAATTTCCCACTACTAAAAGTAGTAAAATAAAAAACGGGCAAGAAAACATCTTAAACATAATTTTTTCAAAAATTTTTCTTTTTTTAATATTCTCCATATATTTTATTTCCTTAAATTCTATTTCACAATTCAAGGTTTATTTAACAAGTATACTAACAATTTTAAATTACCTCAAATTACAAAATTAATACTGTTTCTACTACAAATTAATTTCGTAACTTAAAATGATAAAACTTTTAATCTTCACTACTATTTGGTTTATCTAAAGACAACGGCTCAATCTCTGAACTTTCTCCCGTTATCCTTGCTACATCTTTATCAACTTTCTTCAATTCTTTTCGTGAAGTATTCCAATGATTTACCGTCGTTGCTAGTGAATTGCCTAATTTTGTATGGAAACTGTCATAAGCCTTTATATGAATTTGAAGTTTTTCAACATTTTTGATAATAGTTTCCACTGACTTTTCAATTTTAAATGCTTTAAAGCCTTGCAAAATCGTGCTCAAATAGGCCACAAAAGTTGTCGGGGATACAATAATTACCTTTCTATCCCGATAAGCATATTCAATAAGAGATTTTGTATTTACCTTAATCGTTCCCACTTCATTAACAAGTAAATCATAATAAATTGCTTCCGCGGGAATATACATAATTGCAAAAGGCAAAGTCCCCTCTTTCGGTTTTATATATTTTGAAGTTTCATCAATTCTCTTTTTTAAATCATTTTTAAATTCTTTTTCTAATTCTACTTTTTTACTCTCATCTTCTTCATTTATAATTCTATTATAATTATCAAGTGAAAATTTTGCATCAACAGGAATAATGCCGTCCTTTGTTTCAATCACCGCGTCAACAATGTCTCCATCTTTAAAACCATACTGCATTTTATAAGCAGTCGGAGGCAAGATGTTACTCAAAATCAATTCTAAACCTGCCTCACCTAAATTTCCTCTTTGCTTTTGATTTTTCAAAACTTTTTCAAGATTTTGGAGTTGTTCTGTCATAGAAAAAACCTGTTTGTTAGTTTCTTTTATTTCAGTCATTTGTTCAGTTATATCTTTTATAACCTTCCGAGATTCACTAAACTGATTTCTGACAGATTCATTCATCATCTTTGAAGATTCGGATATTTTAGTATCAAGAGTTCTTGTTAATTCATTTAATTGATTTTGAATGAGTAAAAAACTTTTGTCTTCTTCTTGTCCCTTTTCCTCTTTCCCCACTAATTTAAACAAAAAATATAATATCACTCCAACAGCGATAATCAATATTGCAATCAAAATAATTAAAAAGATTTCCATTAGATGAATAATAACATTTTGTTTTATTAAAAACAAAATGGTCGCTTGCCTAATTAAAGACAAACGACCAACAAAAAAAAATCTCAATCAATCTGTGCGAGGTCACTTAGAGCTGTTTCTCGTGTGGTAGAATCTTGAGAAAATTCTATCAAAACCATGATAGCTTGATCAAAATCAAAACCATCATCAAATAGGACGGGTTGCAAGGTCTCATCCATTCCGATTAAAGAAATAATTCGTGCTGCACGGAAACGCGCATAGTGATATTTTTTGCGAGTTAAAATTTTTATTAAACCAGGGTAAATTTCACTCAAAACTGTGCAACCCACCAGACCATCAGTCACAAGCCTATACAAGATTGTGCAAGCTGTGTCTACCAAGCTTTCCCGTGTCATGCCGTCATCAATGATTTTCAAAACCCAAAAAATAATTCCGTGCGAAGAAGTCGGCCAATTGGTCTCAAGAGCCTTATCTAAAAGCTCAAAATCTTCGTCCATTCCTCCTTTCATTCTTTCTACAAAATCTCTTTCACCCAGACCCATAAAGTTTTCTAACCTTTCGTCCACAATTTCCTCCCCTTTTTAAATATAATTTAAAAAAAACAACTTCCCAAATTTCCACAACGGAGTATAACACAAAGTATCTGTTTGGCAAACTTAGATCTTAGATTAAACCTTGAACCTAGAAGTTTTCTGGGTTCATTTAAATAATTCAAACGCTTTCTTTATCTATTATTTAATTTTTCTTCTAAGATGACAGCAACCGAAAACTGTGATTTTATTTCAGGATGTTTTTTGATTTTTGCTCAAATTGTTCTGGATTCAAGGTTTAATCTAAGAAACGACTGCCTAGAGGTGAGAGTTTTGCTCCCAAAAATTGGATAATAAATTTTGAATTAAAATTATCTTTCAAAAACAATATATTTTGTTATTTCTATGACAAACAAGTTAAATAAACCTATTCCCATTAACGACAGCAATTCAATCCCATTTAAATCAGTCAATGAAAGCATTTTTTGAATTGGATCAAAAAACAATGCTATCAATAAGAAAAAAATACTAAATGCAAGGGCTAAAATTAAATATTTATTTGAAAATAAATTTTCTTTCCAAATTGGCTTATGTAATGATTTTATAGACAAGGCAAAGAAAATTGAATCAATAGAAAGCGCTGCAAACATCATTGTTCTAACTTCTTCTATTTTTAAATTAAACTGTGATAAAAACCAATAAAGCAACAACAAAAACATTCCCGTTACAATACTGGTAATTGTTACCATTTTTTTTATTTTACTGGACAAGATATTTTTACTTCTAACAGAACGAGGATCCCTCTTCATTAAATCTGATTCTCCTGGTTCAAAAACAAAAGCAAAATTCATTAAACCCTCTTCAATGATATTTGACCAGAGAATTTGGGCTGGTAAAATTGGCAAGGGAAATCCCATCGCCAAAGAACCGCCAATCAAAAATATCTCACTGAAACTTGTTGAAAGTAGATAACCAATTATTTTTTTAAGATTATCAATTATTCTTCTCCCTTCCTCAATTGCATAAGTAATAACAGAAAAATCTCCTTCTAATAAAATTAAATCAGATGCCTCTTTAGCAACTTCAGTTCCACTGTCCATCGCTATACCGATATCCGCACTTTGCAAAGCAGGTGCATCATTTACCCCATCACCTGTCATTGCGACAACCTCCCCGTTCTTTTGCAAAAGATTAGACAATCTCATTTTTTGTGAAGGTATCATTCTAGCAAAAACATTTGTTGTTTTTAATGCTTCCCACAATTCTTTGTCTTTCATTTTCTCAATATCTGTGCCTGTTAAAACCCTACCTCCTTTTTTCATTATTCCAACTTCTTTTGCTATTTTTTCAGCTGTATTTGGGTTATCCCCCGTAACCATTATTACCCTTGCCCCAGCCCCCGTTACAGTTTTAATTGCTGATTTAGCATTGAGCCTTATCGGGTCTTCAAAAGCCATAAAACCAACTAAAACAATATTCTCAAGAATATCTTTAGCATTAGTTTTTTCTTTTTCTGGGATATTACCCCAGTCAGTTTTTTTATAACCAATCGCTGTAAGACGCATTCCCTCACCACCTTTTTTTGCCTGAATTTTAACAAATTTCTTAATTATTTCAGGTGTAATTTTTTCTTCTTTTCCGTCAATATAAATATAAGTTGATTTTTCTAAAATAAGCTCTGGCTTACCACTTATTATCAATTTATTTAAACTAGATTTTTTGAACTCATTTAAAGAAGCACTGAAACCATTTTTAGATTCAAAACCAAGCAAATCTATTCTTTTATTTTTTTTAAATAATTCGCTCTGGCTTACCCCCACCCTCAAACCTGCCAACACAATTGCCTTTTCTAGTGGTCGTCCTCTCACAACCAACTCTTCTCCCATTTCAACGAAAGCATCAGAAGATACTACCGCCATCTCTAAAAGAATTTTATTATCGCCAACATCAATTTCTGTTTTATGTGAATTTAATGATTCATATGTAAAAATTTCCTCGAGACGCATTTTTGCTTCCGTAATTGTTCCTGTTTTATCAGTCAAAATCACAGTCGTGCTTCCAAGAGTTTCTGCTGCTAATAAATTCCTAACCAAACCTCCTTTCTTCAAAATTGCACTCATCCCAACAGCTAAAACAGAAGTAACAGCTGCAGGCATTCCTTCAGGGATAACCGCAACGGCCACAGCAATTGAAATCAATATCATTTCAGACACTGACTCTCCCCTTAAAAGCCCTAAAATAAAAATAACGACAAGAGAAATAACAACTAATTGTGTTAAGTATCTAGCCAATTTTTCAAGATTTTCTTTTATGGGAGTTTTTTCTTCTTCAATTTCCGTAAGACTTTTTGCTATTTGACCAATTTGAGTATTATTACCAATTTCAACAACTATCCCTTTTCCATATCCAGCTGAAATAAGAGTTCCCATCCAAACCATATTTGATTGTTCTATAATAGACAATTCTTTTTTCTTTATTTGTTCGCTATCTTTGGGCATATTAGCCCACTCACCTGTCAAAAATGACTCATTTATTAAAAGATTTTTTTCTTTTACCAATCTCACATCAGCGGGGACATACATCCCTGCTTCCAATATAACAAGATCCCCTTTAACTAAATCTTTTGCAAGAATAATACCTTTTTTTCCACCACGAATTACAGTAGCGTATTTTTGTTGAGATTTATTTAATTCTTCAAATGCTTTTGATGCTTTATTTTCTTGAAATGTCCCAATAATAGTATTTATTAAAAGAGCTAAAAAAATAACAATTGTGTCTGTATATTCTTTCAAAAAAATTGTTGCTACACCTGCAACCAAAAGAATTAAAATAAGAGGACTTTTAAATTGAAAAAGTATCTTTTCCAGAATTCCCCAATTCTTTTTCTTTTCAAAAGAATTTTCTCCATATTTTTTTCGTAAAGTGGAAACAGACTCATTTTTTAAACCATTCTCAACATCCGTATTTAACTGTTTAGCAACATCCTCAGCAGATAATAGATACCAATTTTGTTTTTTCATTCTATTTAGTATAAAGTAGAAAGTTAAAAGTTGAAAGTTTATAAAGTTGTTTTGAATTACAAAAGTGTGTGAAATTCACGACCGTAAATTTTATACACTTTTATTTTTGTTCCTCTCACTTCACTCCGCTCCTTATCAGTAAGATACTTAGAAACTCCGTTCTAAATTGTTTTATAAAAAATTTATCCAGCTTTTATTTACGATCGTAAATAAAAGCTGGATAAACATTTTAGAAATAACAGGTTAGACTTTTAAACCCCATAGCAAACAACCCTCTCACCCACTTCATATCGGTAGGATATTTAGAAAATTCTTTTTAAATTATTATTACCCTTTACATTGCTATAGCAGTGTAAAGGGTAATAAATTATTTTGGAAAATTTTGTTCCGTAGCAAGCTGGGGGAAATAATTTAATTCAAGCGGTTTTTTCACTTTTCTCTATGTTATAATGTTCATAACTTTATGAAATAAATAAAATTATTATGATACTTCAAAATCAAATTAGAGAAGAATTAAAAGAATCAATGAAAGCTAGAAATGAATTAAAAACACTCGTTCTTAAAAGTTTGCTTTCCTCTTTTACAAATGAATTGGTGGCTCAGAAGAAAAAACCAAGCGAAGAATTGCCAGATGCCGATGTTTTGGGTGTTATAAAAAGAGCAGTTAAACAACGAAAAGACTCAATTCAACAATTTAAAAACGGTGGCCGTGAAGATTTGGCGGAAAATGAAGAAAGAGAATTGGAAATTTTAAATGTTTATTTACCAGAGGTGATGAGTAAAGAGGAAATTTTTAAAATAGCCAAAGTCAAAAAAGAAGAGCTGGGTATAAACGACAAATCTAAGATGGGGATGTTAATGGGAGCTATTATGAAAGAATTAAAAGGTGAAGCTGACGGCGAAGATGTTAGGAAAGTCGTAGATGAATTATTTTCATAAAAAATAATTATCAACAAATTAACAAACTTAATACCATATCTAAAAAACTAGACTTCTTTATACCATCTCCCAAAAACCTAGCAACACTTTTACCATAATTTAGGCTACGACTTCACAAAAAAATTTCAA
>VAPG01008375.1_pt1 | contig 11760 bp, 10 predicted proteins | sample 3393851 | NCBI WGS metagenome assembly VAPG01 (sample SAMN08290438, study PRJNA428436) | hydrothermal vent metagenome | isolation source: Deep-sea hydrothermal vent chimney | place: Atlantic Ocean: South-mid Altantic Ridge | depth 2194 m m
AAGCAATTTTCTTCCGACTTCCGGCTTCTGACCTCTGACCACCTGCAATAATAATTACATAATACATCAATCTTCCACTAAATTCGCAGTAGAACCTGTTATTTTGATATGGGTGAAGGGTATTTAAGGTGTGAAAAAAATTCCGGAGAAAGTTATTCTAAAGATTTATTTTCCCCTGATTTATCCATAACAATCGTTTGCGTAGCTGAGGATTTGGTCTTTTCCCTTCTGAAAATAAAATATTTTTCATAACGTTAAATATCAGTATAACATTTGTATTATCAATGTTTTATGTATGTCAGGATATGCGGCTTGGTAAAAGAAAGGACAAGGCTGATGATAAAAAAAGTAAGAAAAAACTTGACTTTCTCAAATAGTTTCTATTTTTACCCCATCAAAATAACAGAACAAATGAACAGGGTCTTACATAGAATTTATATCATTATTTCTATTCTCGTACTTGTGGGTAAAACCCCATAAACCGGAGGCCTGTATGAATGATAAAAATATATGAAGCTCTCCGGTAATAATCGGGGAGCTTTTTTTAAACATAAAATTATGGTACATCCGTTAAGAAGTCTTACTTCCACATCCGGTAGAAACATGGCCGGAGCCAGAAGCCTGTGGCGGGCCAATGGCATGAAGGAGAGTCAGTTTAGCAAACCTGTTATTGCCATTGTAAACTCTTTTTCGCAGTTTGTTCCGGGTCATGTTCATTTGCATGAAGCCGGTCAGCATATCAAGAAGCTTATTGAAGCCGAAGGCTGCTTTGCTGCCGAGTTTAACACCATTGCCATTGACGATGGTATTGCCATGGGACATGCCGGAATGCTTTATTCCCTGCCTTCGCGTGACTTGATTGCCGACAGTGTGGAATATGTCTGTAACGCCCATACGGTGGATGCTATGATTTGTATCAGCAACTGCGACAAGATTACGCCGGGGATGATGATGGCGGCCATGCGGCTGAATATTCCTGCTGTTTTTGTTTCGGGCGGCCCTATGGAAGCCGGCACCCGGAATGGGAAAAACTATGACCTTGTGGATGCCATGGTACTTGCTGCCGATGAGTCGGTGAGTGATGAAGAATTGTATGAGGTGGAGAAAATTGCCTGTCCTACCTGTGGCTCCTGCGCGGGAATGTTTACGGCCAACTCCATGAACTGCCTAAACGAGGCACTTGGTCTGGCACTTCCCGGAAACGGCACTGTAGTGGCTACGCATAAAAACAGAGAGGTTATGCTTGAAAAAGCCGCCAAACTTATTGTTGAGAATACTTTCCGCTACTACCGCGATGGAGATGATAGTGTTTTGCCACGTTCCATTGCTACACGAGAGTCTTTTATGAATGCCATGGCAGTGGATATTGCCATGGGAGGCTCCACTAACACGGTTTTGCACCTGTTGGCTATTGCCCACGAGGCTCATGTGGAATTCAGTATGAAAGATATCGATGCTTTGTCACGAAAGATTCCCAACCTCTGTAAAGTTTCTCCCAGCTCGCACTATCACATGCAGGATATCAATCGTGCCGGTGGTGTTTTGGGTATTATGGGTGAGTTGGAAAAAGCCGGCTTGCTGGATACTTCCGTGAAAAGAGTGGATACGCACGACGTGAAAACAGCCATTGATAAATTTGATATTAACAGCGATTCACATACAGCTGAAGCCAATGAAATTTATTCCAGCTCACCTGCTTTTGTCCCCAACCTGCGGATGGCTTCGCAAAACAATCACTTCAAAACACTTGATTTAGATCGGAAAGAAGGTTGTATTCGCGATTTACAACATGCTTATAGTCAGGATGGCGGTTTGGCAATACTGTTTGGAAACATTGCCCGTACGGGAAGTATTGTAAAAACTGCCGGGGTTATACCTTCCATGTTAAACTTCAGCGGAGAAGCAAAAGTTTTTGAGTCACAGGAAGATGCTGTAGAAGGTATTCTGAGTGGGAAAGTGGAAAAAGGTGATGTGGTGGTGATCCGCTACGAAGGGCCCAAAGGCGGACCCGGGATGCAGGAGATGCTCTATCCTACCTCATACCTAAAATCGAAAGGGCTGGACAAAGATTGTGCCCTGATAACCGATGGAAGATTCTCCGGTGGTACTTCCGGATTATCCGTTGGTCATGTGTCGCCCGAAGCAGCTGCCGGCGGTGAGATTGCGCTTATCGAAGATGGTGATATTATTGAATTTAATATTGCCGGAAGGAAAATTCATTTGCAGGTGTCGGATGAAGAACTTGGCATCAGAAAGAAGAAACAACTTGCCCGCGGCGACAAAGCCTATACCCCATTAACCCGTAACCGGAATATTCCGGCTTCGCTGAAAGCGTATGCCAGCTTGGTTAGTTCTGCTGACAAAGGTGCTGTAAGAGTTATTTAAAAAATTATTCCAACTTCAAATACTTATTGATAATCAGTTGCTTATGAAACAAGTGAAACAAGCAGAAACCATGAACGGCGCAAGAGCCGTGGTACAGTCGCTTCTTGAAGAAGGCGTGGACACCATTTTTGGCTATCCCGGGGGAGCTATCATGCCCATTTATGATGAACTTATGGAAGTAGAAGAAAAAGTAAGGCATATTCTTACCAGGCACGAACAGGGAGCTGCCCACGCTGCACAGGCTTATGCACAGGTTAGCGGCAAAACGGCGGTCTGCTTTGCTACTTCCGGGCCTGGTGCTACCAACCTTGTCACGGGTATTGCCAACGCATACCTTGATTCCATACCGGTAGTTTTTATTACTGCACAGGTGATTTCCAGTCTGATTGGCAGTGCTGCTTTTCAGGAGACCGATATCCTAGGGATATCCACCCCGGTGACAAAGTGGAATTATCAGGTCAGAAAAGCCGAAGAAATTCCCGGCATTATTGCCAAAGCATTTTTTATCGCCGGCACAGGAAGACCCGGGCCGGTATTGATCGACATCACCAAAGATGCTTTGCTGGATTCCGTTGACTTTTTTTATGAAAAATGCACCTGGATACGCAGCTATAATCCTAAATTGGAACAGGTGAAAGAGTTTGTAATCCAAGAGGCCGCAGAACTGATTAACAAAGCAGCGAAGCCGATGATTCTGGCCGGCCATGGCGTGCTGATTGCCAAAGCTGAAAATGAGCTGATAGCACTTGCCGAGAAAACAAAGACTCCGGTGGCTACTACGTTGCTGGGGCTGTCGGCTTTTCCTTCCAACCACCCGCTTTTTGTGGGTTTCCTCGGAATGCATGGAAGCTACAGCTCTAATGTTAATACCAATGAAGCTGACTTGCTTATTGCCATTGGTATGCGCTTCGATGACCGCGTTACCGGAAAGCTCTCAGAATATGCCAGACAGGCAAAAATTATCCATATCGAAATTGACAAGGCTGAAATTAACAAAAATGTTCATGCTGATGTAGAGATACTTGCCGATGCCAGAGAGGCGCTGTCGAAACTATTACCGCTCATTAAAGAAAATAAACATGATAGCTGGTTGCAGAGTTTCCGAAAACTTGATGAAAAAGAGCAACAGGTAGTTGTGGAAAAAGAGACCAGACCCGAAAATGGAAAAATCAGAATGGGGGAGGTGGTTCGGATGGTTTCTGAGAAAACAAACGGTAATGCCAATGTCATTACCGACGTGGGACAACACCAAATGGCGGCTGCGCGCTACTACTGTTTCAAACGTCCCAACAGCCTGATTACCTCGGGTGGGATGGGAACTATGGGATTTGGCCTGCCTGCTGCCATTGGAACCAAGATTGCCATGCCGGATAAAGAAGCTGTCCTTTTTGTGGGTGATGGTGGTTTTCAGATGACCATTCAGGAACTGGGGACAATTTTGCAGTACAAAACAGCTGTGAAAATTGTCTTGCTCAACAACAACTTTCTTGGGATGGTACGCCAATGGCAGGACCTGTTTTACAACAAAAGATATGCATCTACCGAGCTTGTCAATCCGGATTTCGTTAAGATTGCCGAAGGATTTAATATCCCCGGTAAGTGTGTAAGCGACCGGAAAGATCTTGATGCTGCCCTGGATGAAATGCTGGCTTCCGATACAGCTTATCTGCTGGAAGTGGCTATCGAAAAAGAAGGAAACATCTTTCCCATGATCGAACCTGGTAAATCTGTTTCCGAAGTTATTCTTGAATCCCATAATCATTAAGTATTCCCATTATGAAAAAAGAATTCACCATTTCCCTGTTTACCGAAAACCATATCGGTGTGTTGAATCAGGTGACCGTGATATTGACGCGAAGGCAAATCAATATCGAAAGTATTACTGCCTCCGAATCGGCTGTTAAAGGCGTCCACCTCATTACCCTTGTTGTGTTTACAACGGATGAGATGGTACAAAAAGTGGCCGGCCAAATGGAAAAGCTGATTGATATGCTGAAAGTGTTTGTTCATACCGGAGAAGATATTATCCACGAGGAAGTGGCACTATACAAAGTGCGTACCGAGGAACTGATGGCCAGCAACAAAATAGAGCAGATTGTCAGAAAAAATCATGCCCATTTTCTGGAAATTACGCCTGATTATGTGGTGATAGAGCGTACTGGCCATAAAGAGGAAACCAGCGAACTGTTTGATAAACTTCATCCATACGGAGTTTTGCAGTTTGCCCGTTCCGGAAGAGTAGCTATCACCAAGCAAATTAAAGAACTGGTACAGTATCTCGAAGAGATGGATGCAGAAAGAAATAAACAGTAAATCTTTACAAAAAAACAAATCACAATTCATCAAATGACAAATAAATTCCAATTTTCAAAAATCTGTGTGGAAAAGTTTGGTATTTCTTTCATTCTGTCATTCGGATTTATTTGTTTTTTGTAATTTGAGTTTTGATATTTATCTGATTTAGAAATGTTAAACAATAAAAAAATTACCTATGGCAAAAATTAATTTCGGTGGCGTGGTAGAAAACGTCGTTACACGCGGAGAGTTTCCTCTGGAAAAAGCCCGCGAAGTGTTAAAAGATGAAACCATAGCTGTACTTGGCTACGGTGTTCAGGGTCCAGGCCAATCGCTCAATCTGAAAGACAACGGATTCAACGTGATTGTGGGCCAGCGTAAAAATTCTCCCACCTGGAGCAAGGCCGTGAAAGATGGCTGGGTGGAAGGAAAAGACCTGTTTGAAATTGAAGAAGCTTGCGAAAAAGCAACTATTATTCAGTATCTGCTTTCGGATGCAGGACAGATTGCCCAATGGCCAACGGTGAAAAAGCACCTGACTTCAGGAAAAGCGCTTTATTTTTCCCATGGCTTTGGGATTACTTTTAAGGAACAGAGCAGCATTGTTCCGCCAAAAGATGTGGATGTGATACTGATTGCTCCCAAAGGATCGGGAACTTCGCTGAGGCGACTTTTTGTGGCCGGCAAAGGACTTAATTCCAGCTATGCTGTTTATCAGGATGCTACCGGAAGAGCAAAAGAGAGGGTGCTGGCACTTGGCATAGGAGTTGGCTCCGGCTACCTGTTTGAAACTGATTTTAAGAAGGAAGTGTACAGCGACCTTACCGGTGAACGTGGCGTGCTGATGGGCGCCATCGCCGGAATCATGGAGGCACAGTATAACAAGTTGCGCTCGAAAGGCCATTCACCTTCGGAAGCTTTTAACGAAACCGTTGAGGAACTCACCCAAAGTTTGCTGCCACTCGTTGGTGAAAACGGAATGGATTGGATGTATGCCAATACTTCCACCACGGCACAAAGGGGAGCCCTCGACTGGAAAAACCGTTTTCGCGATGCTGTGGCTCCGGTTTTTGATGAACTTTACGATAGTGTGGCCAGCGGCAACGAAGCCCGGATAACCATCGAAGCCAACCGTCAGCCTGATTATCGTGTGAAACTGGAAAAAGAACTGGCAGAAATCCGTGAATCAGAAATGTGGCAAACTGGTGCCGCTGTTCGTAAATTACGTCCGGAGAACAGTTAAACCTGTGCCACATGACTATGTAAAAGCCCTGAAAATTATTGAATTTCAGGGCTTTTTGTTTGATGCGTTTGTCTGGGACAACTTTTTGTTTTATTTCATGGCAAACCTGAAATAGCATATCTTTGGAAAAACTAATCTGTTATGAAAAAAACCGGCCGTATCATCTAGCCAGGCCAAGGGCACTCACATTAAATAGTTTGAGTGAATAATTGCCGCTATGAGCCGTATCAGATTGTGCCCAGTTGACAGGTGCCAAAGGGTTGATATTTATATTATCGCTGGTTTTGATAGAACTCCAGTTCACTGGTTCGGGATGGTTGACAGGAAGTCCAAAAGGTACTTCCCATTCTTCAAATCCGGGGTTTTCTATTGTGTCTGTAGTTTGGGCCTGTAGTGAGAATATTCCAAACAAACCTACTGTGAAAAGGAGTACAACTTTTTTCATAATTCGAATATTATGACGTAAAAGTAGTAAAAAAAGAGTGTAATTAAAAGGGGTAAACAATTATTAACAAAATCAAGTGGCACTCTATCTTATTGTCCGTCTGTTTTAGTTCCTTTTTTCCCACCAAAATTCAGTATGGCTGATAAGTACAGGCTCACGGAGAGGTACTGAAATGAGGCTGTATTTTGCAAAGGACCCTGCAAAGGAATTTTGTCAACAGGATTATACTCCACCGGATTGGAAAAATTGGCTGCTTGTTTTTGGTTCCGGACACGGCTAAAAGAAAACTCTACTCCCGATATAATCTTTTGTCTAAGGATGGTAAGTTCGGTACCACCTGTCACATGGTAATTATTTGAATTGGTGTTTGGAAGTGTACTATAGTTGCTATAAGTGCCTAAGTTATAGTCTTTCAGGTAATTAAAGTCAGTACGGAACCCCAACATAAACCCCACCTTTTTAGTAGGTTTCCAGCTGAAGCCAAATGCAACATTGGTAAGTTCTTTTGAACCTGAAGCCACGGAAAGCCACCTGTGACCAAATTCCTCAATGGATGTTTTCGGATTGGGGTAAGCTTCCATCTTCAGATAAGGTTTTAGCCGGAAGAAATGTTCCATACTAAAATAAATACGACTGTCTGAATGGGGAACCTCATAAACGAAGCCAACAGCAATGGAAAAGGGTAGCCGCGAACGCGAAAGGACATCTTTTCCCTCTTTTGTCAAAAAGACAACATAATCGGGAAGCGCTATGCCCTGATATGTTATGTTGGTTTGGCTTTTCAAATGCAGGAGTTTTTTGCTCATCGAAAGTACGGTAAACGAGGGCGTAGTGATGTTTATTCCAAATCGCCATTGTTTTATCCGGTAATTCATTCCAATTTTAAAGATAACCCGGAAGTCGTTGTAGTTGGCAAGTATCCGGGAATTATAATTGGCTGAGAAAATACTGGTACTGACTTTGTTAATAGCTGAATTCTCGATATTCTCAAGGTATTGTATGGCTACCGAAGAGACAAAGGCACTGATGCCCACATGGAAGTTTCCTGATATTTCATAGGATGCGGCAATCCCAACCCAAGTGTCATCAAAACGGTTGCGGTAATCAAAATAGGCGTTGTATTGTTCCTCTCCGGGATGGCTTTTTAGAATGTCTATCTTTTTTTGTAACGTATAGTTTATCTCTGTCCGCTCATAGATGCGGGTGAAAACTGTAGCACCGAAAGTGAATTTGCCTTTGGTAGGCTTGTAAATATAGGTGATAAACCGGGGCTGAACCACGAAGGCTAAGGATCCGGGGCTGATACCGTTCCCCAGAAAGTTGTCCAACTTGTAAGAACGTAATGAGAACATTGCTGCCGAAAGAGACAGATTGGAATTGTTTCCTGCTTCTGAAATATTGGCAGGATTATAATATATGGAGCTGCTCCCACCGTCGCCGGCAACTACAGCACCTGAGAGCATAGAAGAAACCGAGTTGAAACTTTGTGCCCAATAATAATTGGTGAGTTGTGCCTGTGTTGTCAGGGGAAATAAACTTCCCCAACCAAAGAGGGCAAAAAGAAAAACATTTCGTATGGAGACTTTCAAAATACTGTTGATGTTATGGTTACTAATTTTTAAATAAGTCCCGGAGACCTCTTTGCTATTCTATACCTGAAAAATGTTTCATAAACTGAATGCGTTCGTAAGCTGCCGGATTTTCTGTTTTAGCAACACTTAGTTTTCCTCTGAAATCATCAATGTTTATGTAGTTGTGCCTGTCCATCCAGCTTTCCAGTTGGTCAATCATGCTACCAATCTCTCTAAACCCCTTTTGGTACAACACAGAAGCAATTTGCACAACGTCAGCGCCAACTAACAGCATCTTAATCAACCCGGTTCCATCATGAACGCCGGTAGAAGCGGCAATATCACATTCTACAATGGGCGAAAGCATGGCAATCCATCGCAGGGGCAGAGCAATTTCGGAAGGTGAGCTGAAAACAAAAGAAGATTTAATCTCTTCGTGTTCGATATCAATATCAGGAGAATAAAACCGGTTGAACAGTACCAGCGCTTTTATGTCTGTCCACGAGAGGCTTTTCATTGTTTTTGCCAGCCCGGAAAAGTAGTAGCTCAGCTTTATCGCTACGGGAATATTGAGTGCTTTTGTAATCTCGCGCGTAACATCAAAATAGATTTTTTCATTCTCACTACTCTCTTTGTTTGGGTCTGAAGGCAGGACTGCTATGTTCAGCTCCAGACCATCAGCTCCGGCTGATTCTATCTTTTTGGCGTAATCTATCCATTTAGTATCTGAGATACAGTTGATGGAGGCAATGACCGGGATGGTTACCGCTTTCTTTGTATTTTCAATAAGCCGAAGGTAAGAATTTATATCATTTTCGGCAGTGTAATTCCGGATATAATCTTCAGCTTCCGGATACAGGTTTTTATATTCGTCCTGCATAAGCGTATGGCTGGCACTGTAATGGATTTGCTCTTCAAACAAGGATTTCAGTACCACAGCTGCTATACCATTCTTTTCCAGCTCAATAATGTTTTCCACTGAATTTGTCAGCCCCGAACTACCGGCAACAATAGGATTCCGAAGTTTCAGTCCCATGTACCGACTTTCTAAATTAATCATCTCCGTATAAATTTGGTTCGCAAAAAAAGGTCTTCGTAAAGATAAAACAATTTGTGATATGGAGTTGCCTTTTTCAAAGTCATTTTTAGGAAAGTGCGGAAGTATGATTCTTATGGTCAGCCTTTTCCTCACGATTTCGAAACCGGTATAAGGTTATTTCTCCCCATAAATCTAAAAATAGAACAGACAAAAATTGTTGAAATGCAAGGACTTTAAATTGATATATTTGTGAATGAAATATAAAAGATTTTAATATCATGTCGGAATTCATAAACAACTCGGAACAAAGGATTAAGCAGTTGCAGGCCTTTTTTTATGGGATTATTCATCAGCGGGAAAAAGGTGCTCAGCTCATCAAAACGTATGCGGAAGCCATCGAACAGGTGCAACCTTCTGATGTGGTGGTAGTGGTTGATACCCTCATGAAAGAAGAGGTTTCTGGTGAAGAACTCCAAAAACTGAAAAAAGGGATTAACCGTTCCCTGAATGTGCTGTACAAAGGATTGGTTTCAAGAGAAATACCCAAATATCAGCATAAACCGTTTTTCGGTATTCTGCAACTGGAAAACAATGCGCTGAACGATCTCCTCATTGCACTGCGGCCTTTTATCAAAGCATTTAACGAAAAGGATGCAGGCCGGCAAAAAATTACTGAATCCCTTTCGGAGATCAAAAAACGGGTGGAAACTTTGCAGGAATTCAACCTGCACTATGTCAAAAAGGAAAATATCCTGTTTCCTTATATTGAAAAACACCTACCTGAATATGGCTGTTTACCGCTTATGTGGTCGTATCATGACGATATCAGAAATCTTATTAAAGATACGGTGGAGATTATTGCTGCCGGCAGTACCGACCTGAAACGGTTGAACCGTTTGCTCGGCGACCTGTTTTTTAATATGTATGCCATCCGCTTTCGCGAAGAATATGTCCTTTTTCCGGTGATATTCGACATGATTCCGGAAAAGGAGATTCATGAAATGCTTGAGCAGGCCTTTGATGTGGGATTCGCTTTTGTTGAACCACCCTCAAAAAGGATATTAGAGAACAACCCGGCTGCAAAAGATTCTTCAAAGAAAAGTGATTCATTTTTAAGCATGGATGAACTGGGCGACAGGCTACTGGATTTCGATACCGGCCGGTTAACCATCAAACAGGCAGTTATCATGCTAAACCATCTGCCGGTAGATGTAACTTTTGTGGATGAAAATGATGAAGTTCGCTATTTCTCCACGCCCGGAGACCGGATTTTCCCCCGTTCTAAAGCCATTATCGGGAGGCTGGTGGAAAATTGTCATCCACCCTCAAGCGTACACGTGGTAAAAGAATTGATAGATTCTTTCCGAAAAGGTGAAAAGAAAAAGGAGAGCTTTTGGATTCAAGTGGGGAAAAAACTTGTCCTGATTCAGTATTTTGCATTGCATGACAAAGAAGGGAGCTTCCGCGGTACACTGGAAGTAAGTCAGGATATTTCGGATATCCGGAAACTAGAAGGCGAGAAAAGATTGATGGAGTAATTTTGCTTTTACTATACAATGAAGCCTCCTAAACGGATTCACTAAACGCCCAAACAAACATCTTGTTCGCAATAACGAATAGGGGAATAAATGAGTAGGATTACAAAATGCCTACCATCAGATTATTCAATCAGGCTGCCGCTATAGCTTATTTACCAGCTTCAGAAGGTGCTCAATGTCAGCATCAAAACCGGCAGCCATTTCGGCTGGAAATTCCCCGAAGCCATTCATCCGTTTGGAGAGCGAATCATTCAGAATTTCCCAGGCTTTGGACTTACGTGAGTTAAGAAAATGGCTCTCCACCATTACCTGTTTGGTAAGTTGATATTTGTCAGCAAGCCGGGCAATATCTTCCTCAATTTCATCCACTGCCTGTAAAGTTAGCTTCCGTTTCTTTTCGTCCAGGTCTGTTTCAACCTCCTGCATAAGCAGTTGCCTGTCTGAAGTCAGTACCTCTCTGACCTCTTCGGCCAACTTCTCAAGAAGATAGATGGAGGAAGAGAAGGAACGTTTATGGTTGGGCTGTAACTTAATATTTTCCATAATATTTATTTTTCGAGTTCAAAACCAAAATCGCGGCCTTTATCCACTGCAGGGATTCCCTTTTTCATCCATTTGGGCTCCGAAGTACCTTTCAGATAGTAATCAAAAAACTGTTGAAACCGCCGGGTAAGGTCTTTTTCGTCGGAACGACGGCTCAGGTTATGCGGCTGGCCATTATAAACCAGCATCCAAACCGGTTTATTCAGGCGGCGCATGGCGTTAAAGAGTTCGACGCCCTGATACCACGGTACGGCATTGTCTTTGTCGTTGTGCATGATGAGTAGCGGTGTATGAATACGTGGTACAAAGAAAAGCGGCGAATTTTGTATGTAAAGTGGTAGTTTGTCCCATAGCGTGCCGCCAATGCGACTTTGGGTATGTTCATATTGAAACTCGCGGCTCATGCCCGATCCCCAGCGAATACCACCGTAAGCGGATGTCATGTTGCTCACCGGAGCACCGGCCTCTGCACAGCGGAACATGTCGGTCTGTGTAACGAGGTAAGCCGACTGGTAGCCGCCCCAGCTTTGTCCCTGCATTCCCAGTCTCGAACGGTCGATGAACGGATAGCGATTCAACATGACCTGTGTTCCACTGATGACACAATCATAAGCACTGGCACCGGGATAACCCACTTTGTATTTAATATCGGGGATAAAAATCAGATATCCGTTGCTGGCATAATAGGAAAAGTTAATGAC
>VAPG01021952.1_pt1 | contig 11742 bp, 10 predicted proteins | sample 3393851 | NCBI WGS metagenome assembly VAPG01 (sample SAMN08290438, study PRJNA428436) | hydrothermal vent metagenome | isolation source: Deep-sea hydrothermal vent chimney | place: Atlantic Ocean: South-mid Altantic Ridge | depth 2194 m m
CGGAGCTGAATGCAAAGACTACTCAATAGAAAAAGTGCAACGAGTTAGTGGCTGAAAATCCCCCGCCAAAAGTTTTTGCCAATTAGATTTTATCATTTAATCAGGATACTGTTGGCTATTTTGCGGAGGTCGTGGTTTTCAAAGTACGCAGATTTTTTGCCATTGGATTTTTGTTCGCTGTTTTTGTAAATATCGGAGATACTGTTGTTAGCTGAGACGACCAATGTATTGGAGAGATAAGCCCGCCCTTTGTTTCTTTTTCTTGAGATAAAAAGGGCGATGAAAACAAATAAATAGGCGAATTCTTTTTGTAAAATATGTTCGGTAAATTAATCACAGCAATTGTTATATTATCCTTGTTGTTTTTGTATGCGTTTTCGGCTTATCAGGCCATGCCACGGTCGCCGATAAAATTAACAATAAATCAATCCTTGCCTAAACAAACTTCTAAAATTGAGTATGGCACCGTTCCTGTTTTTGGCAAAAATATGAGATTTAATCATAATATGATTTCTTATTTCATAGCAAAAAATTGCTCAAAGCCGAGGAGGGATGCGATGGTTGAAGCGTTCATTCTGCTTGCGAACAAAGTTAAAATAATTTCTTTTTATGAAGTCAAAAAGAATGCAGACATTGATGTGAATTGTCCAGATACTTATATTAATATGGGGAAAAATATGTTTGCGGCAGGAGAAGGCGGACCGTCAAAAATGATTAATACAAGTTTATTTAAAACAATAGAAAAGGGGACCATCCATTTATACGACGACCCGAGATGTAACTATCCCGTCGTGGAGATACACGAATTGCTGCATGTTTTCGGTTTCGCTCATTCTCACAACCCGAATAACATAATGTATAATACCTCAAACTGTGACCAAAAAATCAGCAAAGATGTAATTGATTTATTGAGAAAATTATATTCAATTCAGGCATTACCAGACGCGACAATAACGGCACTTAACGCGACAACAAAAGGTAAATATTTGAATTTCAATATAACAGTCTTAAACGACGGACTCCTGAAAATCAAAGACATCAGTTTAACAGTCAGTGCCGACGGTGATGAAATTCAGACAATAGACCTCGGGGCAATAGGTATTGGCTATGGACGAACTCTGAACGCAAAAAATGTCAGATTGCCATTATGGGGTGTCAAGAAAATTGATTTTATATTAGATAAAGAAAACAAAGTTAAAGAATTGAACGAGAATAATAATTTCGCAGAAATGATTGTTGGCACCAACAAAACTTAAAAAGTTAGAGCTGGTGATTTTTTAATGGAGGACATAACTGAAAAACAAAAAAATAATTCTTTAGGCTATCTCAATATTCTAAAGGCGTTAATGGAACTCCCATTTCAGGTCGGAAAAAATTTATTATCCGATTTTCTCGTCGGTAATTACAGTAATAAATCCATCACCAAAAATAGATTAGACGAGTTAAACAATTTCGGCAAACTATCGTGGAGCAAAGATAAAATATTCAGAGAAATTGATAAGTTGATTGTGAATGGTTTAATCGAAATGGTCACAAGCGATTACAGCAAGTTCATAAAAGTTTTATCGCTGACGATAAAAGGAAGAAACGAAATCACTCACCCAACACTCTCTGAAAAAAAATTGTCAAATAAGGTAGATTTCAAAAAAACAACGATAACCGACGACGATAAAAGGAGATTTAAAGAAGTGGGAAATTTTCTTGATAAGTTTAACGACGAGCAAAAAAAAGCGATTATTTCTGAAAGCCCAAATATACTTTGCGTCGCTGGGGCGGGTTCAGGAAAAACCACAGTCCTGACCAAGAGAATAGAATTTTTATCAAAATATAAGGGAGTTGATACTTCAAAAATTCTTGCGATTACATTTACAAAAAAGGCAAGAATAGAAATGGCAAAACGACTTAACAGACTCGGTTCTAATGGCGTTGCAGTGCATACATTTAATTCATTTTGCGAGGGTATATTACGAAAACACGGAACAAAAATTTATGGGAGAGAAATTAGAATGCAGAATTACGGGGATAAAATTCTTGCAATAAATATGGCCCTCGCTTCAATTGGGCTGACTATGGAAGACATCATTAGTGAATATTTCACCCCAGCCCAGAAAAAATTCAAAACAGCAAACCAAATGTCAAATAGTTTTATGCATGACTGTTTTTCAGTAATGGATTATTTTAAAATTACGGGAGAAGAATATGATTTTAGTAAAAATGCCGACGACAAAAACAAAAAGAATGCAGAAAGAATTTATAAAATTACAAAATATCTGAAAGAACATTTATTGACACAAGGACTGAGAGATTTTACAGATCAAATTATTGACGCGATTAAATTTTTGAAAAACAGTCCAGAAGATATTCCACAATTTGAATATGTTTTAGTTGATGAATATCAAGATGTGAATGCGACACAAGTAGAATTACTTAGACTACTTAACGCACCAAATCTATTCGCAGTCGGAGATCCCCGTCAGTCAATTTTCGGTTGGCGAGGTTCAGACATAAATTATATTATAAATTTTGAAAAAGACCATGGCAACACTGAAATCATTCATTTAACAAAAAACTACCGAAGCGCCAAGGCAATTGTCGAGTTTATGAATAATTCAATTAAGGAAATGGGGCTTCCAGATTTAGAATATAACAAAGAATCAGAGAATATGAAAATCAGGATTTTAGATTTTGATAATGAAGAGGCAGAACGGGCATTTGTAGTAAATAATATTATAGATGAGGATGTTCCGAATAATGAGATTTTTGTTTTAGCGAGGACAAATCGGCAACTTATGGAAATGTCACAACTTATGAAAACAAAGGGAATTAGCCACGTTGTTAAAACGGACGAGGTCAGAAACCCAGTGAATGCAGCCGAGGGGGATGTTATTTTAGCGACAGTGCACGCCATAAAAGGATTAGAGGCAAAAAAAGTTTTTATAATAGGAGCAAACGAACAAAGTTTTCCGTGTAAAGCAAGTGACCACCCAGCGATTGAAATGGTAAAAACTGATGATTACAATAAAGAAGAAGAAGAGCGAAGATTATTTTATGTGGCAATTTCAAGAGCGAAGGAAATTCTATTCGTGACTTATTCAGGGAAAAAACCAACTTACTTTATCAACGACGAGATGAAAAGAATTGGCTCTTCCGATTTTACCAAACAGACAAAAATTACACACAAAGGAATTAATCAAAACATCGTTGAGGAATTAAAAAGTTGGAGAAATGCGTTGAGCGAAGAAAATGCAATTCCTGCATACGGAGTTCTTACAAATAATACGATTGAGGAAATCGGACGGAAAATGCCGACTACCGCTGAAGAACTTTCAGAGATCGGCGAAATTGGACCATCTAAACTTATGAAATATGGAGCGAAGATTTTAGAGATTGTTGAGGAATTTAAACTTCCTAATCAAGAATAGTTTTATATAATCCAATCGCATAAAATTATAATGAGTGATATTAGTATAAACCTCAATCCAAAAGTGCCTTCGCTCCCAAAGTTTGAGGACAAAACCAAAATAGATGTTCGGTATATGGTCATTATTCCGTATGTTTCTATTCACATATACTACGACGCAAAACTTGGGGAAGTAATTTATGATGTTGAAGAGCCAATAATTTCTGAAGAAGAAAAGGCGAATCTGAATAGTATAGAACAGGCGATGCGGGAAATTGTAAATATAAATATGGTTGATGGTGAGAAAACACAGGAGAGTCTTTTGAGTTACATTGACAAAACAGCGAGGCTGATTATTTCAGAATTAAGTTTATCTGTTGAGGAGGATTCATATAAAAGAATATTTTATTATCTGTATAGAAACTTCATCGGGCTTAACAAAATTGAGGCGATGATGCACGATTATTTTATTGAAGATATAGAATGCAATGGAGCGAACGAGCCGATTTATATTGTTCATCGGGTTTTCAGAAATATTAAAACAACTGTAAGATTTACCGAAATGGATGAACTTTCCAATTTTGTAGAGAAGTTAGCACAGAAAACAGGTCATTATATCTCTTACGCCTCGCCAATTTTGGACGGGAGTTTGCCAGACGGTTCAAGGGTTAATGCGACTTATACACAGGACATTAGTTCAAAGGGTCCGACATTTACAATTCGTAAATTCACAAAAACACCGTGGACACCGACGCAGTTACTCGGTTTTCACACGATGAGCCCAGAGATGCTTGCATATTTTTGGATAGTTTTACAATATCAATCAAATATGATGATTGTCGGCGGAACATCCTCGGGGAAGACGACACTATTGAACGCTCTTGCTTTTTTTATTCCCCAAGAGAACAGAGTTGTATCCATTGAAGATACTCGGGAATTAAATTTACCGAGAGAGAATTGGTTGCCGTCGGTTGTTAGAACAGGAATATCAAATCAGGGAGCAGGAGTGATAGATATGTTTAGTTTGCTAAGAAGTTCTTTCAGGCAGAATCCAGACTATGTAATCGTCGGGGAAGTGCGAGGCAAGGAGGCATCTGTTTTATTTCAGGGAATGGCATCCGGACATGCTTCAATTTCAACGATGCATGGGGATTCAGTTGATTCAATAATACGAAGATTGGAAACTCCGCCAATTAGTTTAAGCCCGATGCTTGTAAATGGATTGGATGTTATGGCAATTATGACACACGCGATTGTAAATGGGCATGAAACACGACGACTAAGAGAGATAGTTGAGGTTATAAGAGTTGACGCCGATGGGACAACGACGACAAATACGCCATTCAGATGGAGTCCAGCAGATGATAAATTTTATTTTAAAAAAGATAGCAAAATTTTTGACAAGATTTCAGAAAAATACGGGATTTCAAGAGAAGGTTTGCAGAAAGAATTTGAGATTAGAGCAAAATTAATATATGCACTTTTTCAGAACAAAGTATTGGGATATGAAGATGTTCAAAGGGTTATAAATGATTACTCAAAAAACCCAACCGCAATTTTGAAAAAATATGGAGTTGCCTAATCCCACCTCATAACATTAATAAATGAGGGTTTCTTTAAAATTTTGAGGTTGAAATGGATATTGAATTTATAGGGCAGTTAGTTGATTCTATGAGCGACGCACTATCAAGGTTAGAGCAAGCAATCAAAACAAAAAATACGGACGAAGCAAATAAACTGAGAACTTTTATTTTTGATTTGCATAGTCAGATTTCTACGACGATGGGGGCAAAAAATGTTTGAGGCACTGAAAAAGAATCTTGAGCAAGAGAAAAAAATTATTGCGGATATGCATTCAATCCAAATCACAATGCAGAATGACGCTTCAAATCTGGAGTTTTATGTTACAAGTTTGAGTGCATTAGCAGAACAGTTGTTGTTGCTGAATAACACTGTTCCGGAATTATTAAAGGAATGGTCGCCGATAAAAAATTTAGGCGGAGCAAATAAAGTTGTCGAACCAAAAAAAACTGTCGCAATAAGTTATATTTCTCCGACGACAAAAGAGAAAAAATACATTACAATTAACAAAGAAGATAAGAACAAGTTTTTGGAAAAGTTGAAACTATCAGAGGGAGTATTTAAGAATATGAAAAAAGCAGAAGAAGAAAGTTCCTCAACTATTATTCGTAAGCCGAGCGTTTATGCAAGGATTTCAAATAAATTTTTTAGGAAATATTCAGAGAAATTAGTTCCACAATTTGATAGTCTATCCAAAGACCTAAGGAAAGCAAATAGTAGATTTTTACTATCAACTTATCTGTCAATGGCAATTATGTCAACGCTAATTTCTTTTTTTGTTGGGCTTGTGTTTTTTGGAATATTGATTCTTATAAATCCCGATTACTGGAGATTTTTTATGTTGCCTGTTGGTTTTACAGGATTGACTATGGCTGGATTTTATCTTTACCCGTCAAGCGAAGCGAGTTCCGTTCAGAAAAAAATTACGCAGGAATTACCTTTCGCTACAATTCATATGGCGGCGATTGCAGGTTCAAATATTGAGCCAACAAAAATCTTCAAAATTATAATAATGTCCCCAGAATATCCGAATATCGGGAAAGAGATGAGGAAAGTAATTATTCAGGTTGATGTCTACGGCTACGATTTAGTAACATCGCTAAAAAACGTTGCAGCGAGGACGTCAAATAAAAAATTGTCAGAATTATTTTCTGGGATAGCAATAAATATTAGCACTGGTGGGGCATTGAAGAATTATCTTGAAAAAAAATCAGAGAATTTTCTCGTTGATTACAGATTAGAAAGACAGAAATACAAAGATTTGGCGGGGACATTTATGGATGTTTATATTTCAATTTTAATCGCGGCACCCCTAATTTTAATGATGATGTTTATAGTTATGAATGTCGCAGGCCTCGCGATGAATGGTCTCAGTATTAACTCTTTACTTATTCTGAGCGTCATCGCTGTCATCGTTGTAAATATTGTTTTCATCATAGTATTAAATATAAAACAACCCAAAGTATAATGAAATTAGAAAAAATGCACTGGCTCGGAATTGCGGTAGGACTGATATTAGCGGGCGGGTCAATAGCGATATTCAGGGGCGGAAATCTTATGTATTTTTTAATAGTTGTCTCAGTCGTCGTCGGGACATTGCCATTTATGGTAAGTTTTCTTTTCAGACAAAATAGACAAAAAGAGAAAGAAAAAAAGTTTTTAGCATTCACAAGGGATTTGGTAGAGATGGTTAGGTCGGGGACACCAATTAGTAAAAGTATAACCAATTTAAAAAATAGAAATTATGGCTCTCTAACTCCAAATGTAGAAAAATTGGCGAACCAGTTATCAATAGGGATGACTTTAACGAATGCTCTTGAGAATTTTGCGAAAGACACAAAAAGCAGAGTTATTTCAAGGTCGGTTGGATTAATCAGCGAGGCTGAAAGGGCTGGCGGACAGATAGAGACAATTTTGGAGTCTGTCGCAGATTCAATCAATCAAATTGATCAGCTAAGAGAAGAGAGAAAGGCGGCCGTTTCAAATCTGGTTACACAAGGTTATTTAATTTTTTTCGTGTTTATTATAATTATGCTTGTTTTAGAATTTAAAATTTTACCATTAGTTTCTGATTTAAAATCAGGGGAAGGTTTGAACATCAGCGTCAATAGTATGAACCCAAACCAATTTGCGATGCCATTATTCGTGATGCTCCTCGTCCAGTCTTTTTTTGCTGGGTTGGTAATCGGCAAAATAGCAGAGGGTAGCATAAGGGACGGCTTCAAACACTCTTTCATATTATTAGCACTAACTTTATTAGTAACAACCGGGGCGAAGGTGTTATTCGGGTAATTATATAAACGACATGAGCATATTATAAAAATGAAGAGGATTGAAAATAAAAGAGGTTTTGCACATTTTGAAATGGTAATTTCTTTCGTATTTTTTATGGGATTTATGGCATTCCTTTTCACCGTTTTATCTTTTAATAATACGACATCAATCCCAAGCACAATAAGCAAAGGGCTTCACGACAATTTCGTAAAAATGACATCCACAAATTTATCAACAATATTTCTCAAAGCAAATTATACTGGGCAAGATGATTGTTTCTATATTAATTTACCGACGAATCTTTTCTCTAACGAAATTTTAGACGGAACAAGTCATATAACAAATCTTGATGGTGCCAATATCAGTTCCGGCATCGTTGGCAATCAATTAAGTATAGAAAAAAACGGGGTATTTTTTAATGTGAAATTTTCGCCCGAGTTTCACGACGAGGGTTTGACGGAATGTGCGAAATTAAACGATTTTGTTTTGGGGCAACCAGTTGATATGAAAGTAATGTCATATAGTGCTTTGGAGAAAATGCAAAATGAATATTTTAATAATTATAAAAAACTTCAGGCAGAGTTGGGAGTGCCACCAACTTTTGACTTTGCAATTGATGACAATGCCCTCTCAATAAAAATGGAACCAAAACAAATTCCAAATTCTGTTGATATTATTGCGAAAGATTATATGATTGAAGTTTTAAAAAGCGATGGGACTTTAACTAATGAGAGATTTATTTTGAAGATATGGTAAATAAAATAACATACAACAAAAGAGGATGGGTGAAAATCCTTGAGGCGACAATAGCGGTTATGATTGTAAGCGGGGTGATGATTGCAGTTTATTCGCAACAGCAAAAAAAGGGACCGTCGCCAAATGAATATTTTTATAATTTACAAAGACAAATTTTGTCAGAGATTGCGTCAAGAAGCGATTTAAGATTAGAAGTTTTAAATACGGTAGTTAATGATGCGAGTGATACCAATTTTTCTTCGGTAAACAATTTTGTCAGCGGAAAAATTCCACCCGCCTTCGGATATTTTTTGAGGATTTGTAAGTTGGGAGATAATGAAGATTTCTGTAAAATGGACACAGCAACATACATAAAAACACAGAACAAGAATATTTATGTTGAGGAAATAATAATTGCTTCCGATTTGGGAAACACGACGATAGAAAAAATTTATAATCCCAAAAAGGTGAGATTGTTTGTCTGGAGAAAATAGTTTCACAAAACCAGCGACAAACATTTTATATATCTTGATTGTCATTCTTATATATGCCATTTGATGTTATTATTGGGAGAAACGAGAGCGACAAGAAAGATTTTGGGAAGCGTGGCTTGGCGTTCATCGGTAAAAGTTTCGTAACAATGGGCAATTATACCTCACTGTCAAACCCAATTTATATGGATGTAGCACGAAGCCATGTCATTTTAATTTCAGGTAAAAGAGGTTCGGGTAAATCTTACACGATTGGAACGATGGCAGAAGCACTTTCAAATTTGGGCGCTGAAGAATCGGGAAATATTGCATCATTGATTTTTGACACGATGGGAATTTTCTGGACGATGAAATATAAAAATATGAAAGACACGGCACTTTTAGATGAATGGGGACTTTCGGCAAAAAATATTCCGATGAGAGTTTTCGCCCCATTTGGTTATTATCAGGAATACAAAGATAAGGGTGTGGATGTCGACGCTGAATTTGCGATAAAATTGTCCGAGTTGGAACCTTCGGATTGGGTAACCCTTTTTGATTTAAAATTTATTGACCAAACTGCGATTGTGATTGAGTCAGTAATTACTCAATTAAAAAAATCTAAAAACAATTTTGGATTTGAAGATATTGACCATTTAATTAATCGTGCCGAGAATGTTAGTCAGGACGTAAAAAATTCGGCGATGGCACTTTTTGACGCTGCCAAAACATGGAAAGTTTTTGATGAAGAAAAGGGAACGCCTATTCGTGATTTGGTTTCTGCGGGAGAAACGACCGTAATAGACCTTTCTATGTATGCTTCTCTGGGGGCATTTAATGTCCGAGCTTTAATTATAGGTTTGGTGTCAAAGAAAATTTTTAACGAGAGAATGTCTTCAAGAAAAGACGAGGAGATTCAGTCTGTCCAGCACGGAGTTGATTATGCGAGATATAAAATTAGAAGAGAAATGCCATTAGTTTGGATTTTTATTGACGAAGCACACGAGTTTTTGCCAAGAGAAGGGAAGACCCCAGCCACCGATGCATTAGTTCAATTATTAAGAGAAGGACGACAGCCTGGCGTTTCAATCGTCCTCGCGACGCAGCAACCCGGGAAAATTCATACAGACGCAATTACCCAATCAGATATTGTAGTGTCCCACAGAGTAACGGCAAAAATAGATGTCAATGCCCTAAACGACATTACACAAAGTTATATGCACTCAAGTATTTCAGACAAACTTAATGGGTTACCAAAGTTAAAAGGCTCTGCAATAATTTTAGACGACAATTCTGAAAGAATTTATCCGATGAGAGTTAGACCAAGATTCACATGGCACGGTGGTGAAGCACCAACAGCGATTAAAAAAATTGACGAAGAATTATAATTTATCTTCTTGTTTTGTTCCTATTATTCCTGCCGCTTCCCCTAAATCCATCTTTTCTATTCTGTGTCATATTTCTGCCTGTTGGATTTCTGCCACGGCTGCCAGATTGTCTTCGGGGTCCAGGATTTCTACCTCTCCCAAAATGACTTTTCCCATCAGAGTGTCCGCCACGAGCACTCCGCCCATGGAAACTTCTGCCCCGTCCTCGTGGAGCATCAAATTTCACAGCAATTCTTTCAAACCTCGGAGTCATAACTCTTTCAACAACCATCCCTTCATTATGTCTTTGTATGCTCGAAAAAGAATCATAGTCACGACTTGCTAAAATATTTATTGCAATTCCTTTTGAACCAGCCCGAGCAGTCCGCCCGATTCTGTGAATATAATCCCTATGGTCTTTTGGCAAATCGTAATTATAGACGTGTGCAACTCCTGGGATATCTAAACCCCTGGCAGCGACGTCGGTACAAACAATTACATTAACCTTAGAATCTGTAAAACTTTTCAAAATACGCGTTCTTTTATTCTGTTCCATTCCACCGTGAATTGCCTGAGCACTAATCCCATTCTCCTTTAAATTCTTCGCAACAAAATCGGCATTTCTTCTGGTATTACAAAAAATCATATCAAGACTTGTCGGCTCGGTTTTAAGTAGATGGACCAATAAAGAAAATTTTTCGCCATCACGAACATCATAATAAACCTGTTTAAGTTTTGAAGTATCAACATGATTTTCAACCGAAATTTCCACAGGAGATTTCATATATTTATCGGAAAATTCCGATAAGTCGCCACCGATTGTTGCTGAAAATAAAAGCGTTTGCCTTTTCTTCGGGCACGCGTCAACAATTTTCCCGACGTCGTCCTTAAATCCCATATCCCACATTCTGTCTGCCTCATCCAAAACTAAAAATCGGACTTTAGACAACCCAATAGAATTACTTCTAATGTGGTCAAGTAAACGGCCGGGGGTAGCGACGACGATGTCCGCATAAGCCAATTTTTTGGTTTGATTAACCATTGAAACTCCGCCATAAACAGAGACAACCTCCAGTTTTTTGTAATAAGAAAATTCCTCCAAAGCACAAGCAACCTGTTCGGCAAGTTCTCGTGTCGGAGTCAAAATCAAAGATTGAATTCCTTTGCCTTTCTCTGTATTTTTAATTAGACCAGCACCGAATGCTAAAGTTTTGCCAGAACCCGTCGCCGACCCAGCTATGACGTCTTTTCCTTCAACAACTAACGGTATAGTTTTTTTCTGAATTTCTGAGGGCTCGCTAAATTTTTTATTTGAAATTACTTTCAAAACATTTTCGCAAAGACCCAATTTTTTAAATTGTTCCATTTTAAACTAAGAGCTTAACTCTATTCTAATAAATTCCCAAGAATAAATCTCAGACGCGAATCCCCGTGACTAACGCCTAAGGACTCCAACTTATTTATATAATTAAATCTGAAAATCGCTTTATAAAGCTATCGCCACCTGCCAGTATTTTTAAATCTTCAAATCCTTCAGGGCGTCTATTATTTTATTCTCATAATCCAATATTTGCTTTTTAATCACTTCAGGTTTTTCATATTTCACTTCTTCGTATTCAATCTCTTTATATTTTGAAATACTCAAATCAAAATTATTCTCTTTAATCTCATCAACTGGGACGAAGAAGGCTTTCCTCTTTCTATTTGTTGGTTTTTCTTCATATCGCCTTTTGAATTTTGTAAGAATATCTGGAATATCATTTTTTATTTTTCTAATTCATCTCTTATTTTATTTATTTCATTATTATTTAAATTCTCTGAGTATGATTTTATCTTGACATTAAATTCCTCCACATCATTTATCTTTTGTAAACATTTTTCTTTTTCGGTTGGTTCTGTTCCGACTATTGGAATA
>VAPG01004604.1_pt1 | contig 11736 bp, 15 predicted proteins | sample 3393851 | NCBI WGS metagenome assembly VAPG01 (sample SAMN08290438, study PRJNA428436) | hydrothermal vent metagenome | isolation source: Deep-sea hydrothermal vent chimney | place: Atlantic Ocean: South-mid Altantic Ridge | depth 2194 m m
GAAATAAGTATGGATTCAAAAGGCAGGGCGTTGGATAATATTTATGTAGAACGATTATGGAGGAGTCTAAAGTATGAAGATATATATTTAAAATCATATGAGACGGCAAAAGAGTTAAGGGAAGGTGTCAAGAGATATTTCAGCTTTAACCTGGATTATTGGCACGATATCTGCGTTTAACTGGCCCATGAAATTCATACAAATAAAAATCTAATCTAATTTCCTTGTTTCAATTTCCCGCACCAAATCGTCTACAGAATAATCCTTTTGCCATAGAGATCTGTCTTGTGTATAATTACCTTTGCCTTTTTCAAACTGCTGCATAAATCTTATTAATCCGGTAGCACCAAGACCCTCTCTTAAACATTCATACCCTGCACTTTGAATTTCCCTATCAGTCTTGTAATCAATTATTCTCATAGATCGCCTCCTCCAACCATTTTAATGGATTATAGACATTTATCTTTAGTTGCGTTATATTTACTGCTTTTTTTAAAAACTGATCATCAACCGTTAATAAAACATCGGCATTGTTCTCTGCACTCGCCAAATGTAACGCATCAAAAGAAACAATTCCTTTGCTTTCAAATAATTTTGCTCTCTCAATCATCTTATCGGTAAGTGATATCTTTAGCAGCATCGGCGGATATTCAAACCCGCGAACATACGTGAAGGAAAAACCCGGTGTATCTCCTTTAATGCCGACTAATTTTCTTTTGGAAAATACTATATTTATGAAATTGTCCGATGTGACAACCGAATTACCTCCATATAGGGAGGATGTTGTTCAGGTTCAAATAGACGCAATGCGGCAGAAACAGTATGAGAATTTTGAAAAATAGCATTTTTGGCAAAAGGCGATAAATCGTTGTTATGCGTAATGCTGCAATCCCTGCTGGCTTTACCTGATGCTGCAAGAAAAGGTGAAACAAGCGCACATCCGCACTCACCCGATCCGTTACATCCTATTGTTTTGGCTGTTAAAGTACGTCCTTTATATTTACATCGACCATTCTCTCCCATTCGTCAATATGCAAGTTTTTTATAAATGATAAAGGCATCAGCCCTGCGTCATTTACAAGAATATCAATATGTCCACCACATGCCAATGAGTCTGTTTGCAGCTTTATTCAGATCATTCATTTTTATAACATCACCCGGCAGAACAACAGCATTCGCCGGTTCTATCTCTTTCTTCAGGGCAGTTAATCTATCAATGCGTCTTGCAAGTAAGCCTACTTTTATTTTTGCAAGCAATATGGCAGTAACCATTCCTATTTCAGAACTTGCCTCCGTGATTAATGCAACCTTATTGTTTATAATTACCTCCTACAGGTTGTTTGATACATGGCATCCATCCTCATTATAGCTCATATTTTGTAATTTACGATTGAAACATAAAGAAAATTGTGTTACGCTCAACGAGATTACTGCATAATATCCAGATTATTTGCACTATCCGCTGATAAATAATTTTTTTATACCAGCAATTTTATACCAAAAATGCACTAAAAGGTTCGTTTAGAGGAGTAGTAATGTGAGAATTGCCCAGATTGCACCATTATATGAGAGTATTCCTCCCAAACAGTATGGCGGAACTGAAAGAATCGTTTCTTATCTTACCGAAGAATTGGTAAATATGGGATTGGATGTTACGCTTTTTGCAAGCGGTGATTCGGTTACGAAAGCAGAACTCGTTGGCATTGTTCCCGAGGCTACAAGGATAAATGAAAGGGACCCCATAATTTATCATTTGCTTTTGATTGAACAGCTTATGGAGAGAATTGAATCGTTCGATATAGTTCATTTCAGCATAGACTGCATTCATTTTCCCATTGCAAGGAGGCTTGACGTCCCTCATATAACAACGCTGCATGGCAGGCTGGATCTTCCTGATCTCATACCATTTTACGAGGAATTTAACGATATACCGGTTGTTTCCATTTCAAACGCCCAGCGAATCCCGCTTCCTTTTGCCAACTGGCAGGGTACGGTCTATCATGGATTACCTAAAGATTTATACAAATTAAACGAAAAGCCGGATAAATACCTTGTTTTTCTCGGACGCATCTCAATTGAGAAAAGACCCGACAGAGCAATAGAAATCGCAAAAAAAAGCGGAATAAAACTTAAAATAGCGGCAAAGATTGATAAAGTAGACAGGGAATATTTTGAAAATGTAATCACGCCTTTGTTGGACGACCCTATGATAGAGTTTATAGGTGAAATATGCGAAAAAGATAAACAAGACTTTTTGGGAAACGCATTGGCACTACTATTTCCCATCGATTGGCCTGAACCGTTTGGATTAGTCATGATAGAATCGCTGGCATGCGGTACGCCTGTAATTGCGTATGGAAATGGTTCTGTTCCTGAGATTATAGATAACGGCATAGATGGTTTTATAGTCAACAGTATTAATAGCGCTGTTAAGGCCGTTTCAAACATTGATTTAATAGATAGAAAACGATGCAGACAAATTTTTGACCAACGTTTCACATCAAGGCTAACGGCTGAAAACTATTTGAATATTTACGAAAAGATCATTCAAAACAATCAAAATAGAAGGGCAATTTATGGAATATAAAGATATAATAACGGTTGATGATAAATTTTATATTCTCGCAGCTTCTCCCTTTATAAACGACAATATATACAATTTGAAATATGGTGATATGTTTGCAATATTTAATAGATATGGTGATATTCATCATTATGGACTGAGACAAAATGGAGTTTATTACAAAGATACCCGGTTTTTGTGTAGATACGAACTGAGATTTGATACTTTTATACCGCTTTTTTTAAGCGCCATAGAAAGATCGGATAATACGCTGCTGAGAACAAATCTCACAAACAATGATATAAAAACGGAGAAGCTTGTGATACCAAGAGATATTATGCAACTATCTCGTTCCAAATTTCTATTTAAAAATGGGTTATACGAGCATATAAAATTGTTCAATTATGGACAAGTTGATGTAAAAATACCATACCATCTTCATTTTGATGCTGATTTTGCCGATATTTTTGAGATACGAGGTTCGAAAAGGGAAAATCATGGTAAACACCTCAAAACTGTAACTAATGATTCTTTTGTTGAGCTTGCTTATGAAGGACTGGATAAAATTGTTCGCAAAACAAAGATAGAATTTTCACCATATCCTACCATTCTTTCCGAATCTACTGCATTTTTTGATCTGTTTCTTGCTTCCAAGAAAGAATTTGATATTTATATTACCACGAGCTTTATTATAGAAGATGAACAACCTGATATTGCAAACCTATCTTATGCCGCACCGTTTAGAGCATATAAGCCTATGGAGAATGAGGATAGGCAATCTTATAATACCTTAAAAGAAGAAAAGCATAGAGATGTTAAGTCTATGTATTATACCTCTTTGAATAGTGTGGAAGAAGAGCTGAAAAAATCGGAAGATCAAGATTGCAAGATCTATACATCAAATGAACAGTTCAATGATTGGATAAATAGATCGTCGGTTGATATTCACATGATGATTACACATACAAAGTATGGTGAATATCCATATGCAGGCGTTCCGTGGTACAGCGCTATTTTTGGAAGGGATGCTCTTGTTACAGCGTTTGAATATTTATGGGTTAATCCTGATATTGCAGAAGGAGTCTTGAGAACATTATCATATTTTCAGGCAAAGACAATTTCAGATAAACAGGATGCAGAACCAGGAAAGATACTTCACGAAGCTAGAAACGGAGAGATGGCAAACCTTAATGAAGTACCTTTTGGAAGATATTATGGGAGCATTGACAGTACGCCTCTTTTTGTAATGCTTGCCGGAGCTTATCATAGAAGAACCGGAAATACTCCTTTTATTAGGTCTATATGGCCTAATATTACCATGGCTATTGAATGGATGAATAAATACGGCGATAAGGATCAGGATGAGTTTATTGAATATGAATCACGTAGTTTCGATGGTCTAAAACAGCAGGGATGGAAAGATTCATCAAATTCTGTATTTTATAAAGACGGTATGATAGCTAAGCCATCTATAGCGCTCTCTGAAGTTCAGGCTTATGCCTATTCTGCCAAGAAAGAAGCCTCAAGATTGGCAGAACTGCTCGGCTGCAGCGATTTATCATCGCAGATGAAAAATGAATCTGCAAGGCTTAAACAAAAGTTTGAGGATGCTTTCTGGTGTGAGGAGATTTCTTCGTATGCACTTGCTTTGGACGGAGATAAAAAACAGTGTAAAGTTAAGACATCCAATGCAGGGCAATGTCTTTTTTCGGGTATTGTAGCAGAAGAGCATGTTGATAAACTTGCAAAACTGTTATTGAGCAAGGAATTTTTTTCAGGATGGGGCATCCGTACATTATCAACAAAAGAGGTTCGTTATAATCCAATGTCATATCACAACGGAAGCATATGGCCGCATGATAACGCATTGATAGCATATGGATTAGCTAAATACGGTTATAAAAAAGAGGTGTTGAAGATTTTGACAGGATTTTTCGATGCAAGCATCTATTTTAATTTGCATAGGATGCCGGAGCTGTTCTGTGGCTTTGACAGGCATTTATCTGAAGCTCCAACACTTTATTCGGTGGCATGTCCTGTGCAATCATGGTCGGCAGCATCTTCATTTATGATGCTGCAGGCAGCTCTGGGAATGTCTATTGATGCTTTATCGTCAACAATAACCTTTAATAATCCTGTCTTGCCTGAGTCATTAAAATGGGTTAATCTTAAAAACCTTCGTATTAATGATCAATTTGTCAGCCTTCATATTCAACGTACAAACATGGATGTAACAATCAGTGTAGTTCGTAGAAGTTCCGATATTAAGATTGTCGTGATAAAATAGAGCGGTTAAGAGTTCAATAAGAAAGCAAAGAGAATCGTAAAAATTATCGGTTTAATGATTAGAAATTTTAAAGATATAAGATCGATTAGCTCCCTTGCATAAGTAGCGGGCAATGTAATTTGAAATACCTCTTACCTGACTTTCTATCTTTGGAAGTCTTTATTGAATATTTTTGACACTTTCATCCGAAAGATACAGCTTGCAGCTATTCCGATTATCGTTCACCATGTTTCACCTCATATTTAATTATTATCACTACGCTTAAATTGACCACTGTGTTTTATTTAGGTTGCGCATGGAAAGCAACTTCGCTTGATTGAACAAATATCATGTCTTCGCAAAGTTAGATAAAATATTTGAGTCTATTTACAAAACGAAATAAAAATGTAACAGCAATTATTACTCAAAAACAATCCATAAAATAATGAAACAAGACATTGAAAAGCACAACAAGCAATACCAGAAAATTTAATTTAAAACATTAACAACCGCACACGACAGATTTTTGATAATCGACCATAAAACTGTCTATCACTTTGGGCAAGCCTGAAAGATGCCGGTAAAAAATGGTTTGCCTTCTCTAAACTTGATATAAATGCCAATGATATTCTTAATAAATTATGAATGAAAAGAAAAATTCATAAATCAAAATTTATTTCTATGGAAGACAGAACTATGAAATACTCGAACAAAAATATTTTCCCATTGAAAAAAAGGCGATATCACTATTGTGATGAATGATATTCTAAAAAGGAAAGCATTAGTCAAATACAAAATGTTAAAAACAGGCATGATGCAGGAAGTATTAACAGGAAAAAAGAGATTGATATGAGTGAAGAGATAAAAAATACTGAACTGCAAGAATTTTCAAATTTTGTCATTTTCCAAACCGAAAACGGTAAAGATGAAATCCTTGCGTATAAAACAGCTTTATTCATATTATCCCTGCTTTAATTCTTCATTTTCGCCTCTTTTGCTCTTGGCTTTAAAAGGGATAATCTTTGCTAATTCACCTTCTATTTTTCTGCTTTGTTCCAGTATTTCAAGACTACATTGCAATCTTAAAAAATACCCTTTTGTTAATCCAAAATACTTTGTTAGTCTTAAATCTGTATCCGCTGTTATGTTTCTTTGTCCTCTGACAATAGCATTAATTCTATTTGAAGGTACTCCAATTGCAACCGCAAGAGAGTTTTGTGATAGCTCTAATGGCTCTAAAAATTCTTCAAACAGAACTTCTCCGATATGAGGCACCGATATATATTTTTCATTCATAATGATTTCTCCTTAATTATAAGTTGTATTTATACTATACACTACGTACAACATATAATCAACCCTAAAGGGTTGATTATATGAAGAAATAATAAGATAAAAAATAAAATCTTAGTGATAGTCAACTATTTCAACGTTATAGGCTTCATTTTCTTTCCACTCAAAACAAATTCTGTATTGCTGATTTATTCTTATTGAGTGTTGACCTTTTCTATCACCTTGTAATTGTTCTAAAAAGTTTGCTGGCGGTATTGTCAAATCAAATAGCTCTTCGGCAATATCAAGACTACGCAGTTTGATCAATGCTCTACGCTGAATTTCGTATGGTATTTTCTTTGAAAACAAGCCATTGTATATTTTGTCTGTCTCTTTGCATTTAAACGATTTAATCAATTTCAAACCCCTTAATAAATCCTTATTACAATTATTTTACAACAAAAATGCTTTGACATTTTTATTTTATTTTAGGTAATCAAGCATTTCGTTAAAAATTGTTCTACCTAATTGCTTTGCCGTTTCAGAGTCTGTGGACTCTTCTATAATTTCAAGATTATCCTTATACACATAATCTTTTAGATACTCAACTTGAGCAGGAATAGAATAGCCTTCCTTCTCTTGCTCCTTGCTTGTTTTAAAATCATTTTTCATTCATCCCCATTAGTTAGTAAATTGTATATTTATAAATTAGGTCAATTTTAACTCAGTTTTGACAAGGTTGCTGCATTCTTAATATAAATTAATTATTCACGATATTTATATTTACATTAAGCGGCATTATTCATTAGCCAAGTTCTAAATTTGACTATTACAGGTGATTATATTAGTCCTTTCTGTATCACCTTTCATACATACTTGTTCAGTACAGTTTATGCAATCTCTATGAAGTTGACATGGCGTCATTGTATAATCGTGAATACATACACCAAATCATACAAGATGGGCTGTCCTTATTTTCAATCCGGCAAATCTACAGCTAAACCTCTTTTTGCATTTATTGGAGAAGTAGTACTATGCTTTGGTATTCCAGCTGTTAAGCCGGATTCAACTAACTTTATAGGGTTATTAAGAGTGAGTGTTTTTAAGCCGAAGTTAGGTGTTTGAGATAAAAATGTTCTTGAAAGCCATACTAAATAATCTTTTATAGCTCTAATTCTATGAGCCGTTGTATTTGAAAGGATTTGTGCTTCTAAAGATCTCAAAGAGCATTCTTGTGTTAAATCCTTAAATGGTAACTCACAAGTATCACAGAGACTTTCAATCTCATGCAATTCTAAGAGCATTCCTTCTTCTAAACGTTTATCAAGATTAACCTCTTCATTATAGGGAGTCTTTCTCCTGTTGAATGTAAAACGGTTTGAATGTTATATATAGTCATACTTGTTTCTATTTATTTTGTTGCATATTATAATGTAAAATGTAAATAGGCTGTGATATTCTAACTATAAGGACCTGAAATATAATTTTGCATATTAAGTTTACATTATTAAATCAGTGAATACTAGAACGGAACGTCGTCCTCTTCCTGGTGCCCTGCGCCTGCATTGCCCCCTTTATTGGCGTCATAGTTGCTACCTTCGGAACTATTGTTGCTATATCCGGAATCATCCGCACCACCGCTTGAGGCACCTCTAGCACCAAGCATTACAATATTAGTCGCAACTATCTCTGTGATATACTTTTTGACACCATCCTTATCATCATACGAACGGTTGTTAATTCTCCCCTCAACGAAGACCTGCTTACCTTTATTCAGGTAATTAGCGATGCTCTGCCCCAGCTTGCCGAATACAACAATATTATGCCATGTCGTTCGTTCATTTTTGGAACCAGATTTATCGTTAAAATACTCTGTTGTCGCTATGGAAAATTTTAAAATTGCTAACCCGTCCGCCGTATAGCGAAGCTCCGGGTCTTTACCAAGATTTCCAATTAATAATGCTTTGTTCAGACTACCCATGATACCCCCAAATTTATTATTTTTTTATAGACAACCAGACTGCATGGTATATAATAAGTCAAGCAAATCTGTTTGGCAAGTTAAAATTACCTTAAGTTTTTGTTGCATTTATGTTACGATTTTATTACATTTTTATTACAAATATCAACCATGTATGTTTTTGATTCACTATTTACATATTTAGTAATGCTTTACTTTTTTAGATATTATGATATAATTCAGTGTATCAGTATGTTGTATTGTACAAACAGTAAACCCCAAAGTTATTAATGTAATTGACTATGCATATGGGCGTTTTTAAAAATAATAGCGATAGCGGCGCATCCCTTCTAGAGGTAATGATTGCCATGATTATCCTCACCGTGGGTTTTTTAGGTGTAATGGCGTTGGCGGTTGCGCTTACAAATAACAACGCCACGGCAGGCAAGATTAACACAGCGACAATGATTGCACAGGCAGAGGTCAGCCAGCTTAACTGCCTTGGGGTAAGCGGTATACAAAAGAATTTTCCGCAGATAAATCCGTGGACATACAGTTATGTTGTTGAGCCTTCGGTCTCTACGCCGGATGGCAGAAATAGCGTAACGTCCTGCATCAGTTCGGCTTTAGCAGTGGGGGGTAGCGCTCCTAATTCTTCCGCGCCTAAGGGTTTAGGTGTCACGCTTCCCTACACCGTCACAATAAATTTTGCAAATAATATCAATCCGGCTTCTACAACCGTTATTAACGCGCAGATTGAAGTGAGCTGGCAAGACACAAGGCAACACGTGATAGTAATGAACGATATAATTTCATAGTAATTTATGCGGATATTGCAAAATGAAGCAAAGATCAAAAAAGGATTGCATAACAAAAAAACCGCTGATTTTTAGAATAAAAGGACTCACGGCGGTAGAGCTCATTATAGCCCTATCTATTTCTGTGATAGTCGTTGCTGCTGCCGGCTTTATTTTGCTCACGCAATCCGGGATTATTAGGTTTAACAGGTCTGTTTCAACAGAGCAGCAAAGACTTAATGTAGCCTTCAGTTCAGTCAGGTACTCTCTGAGAATGGCAGGGTTCGATTATGGGCAGGGATATTTCATCCAAGTAGGGTCTGTCCCCGCCGTACAGGTAGTAAAAGCATCGTATCCGTCTAATCCATATGAGGTCATGGTAAGTTACTCCACTATTGTTGACGGTTCAAATCCCTGTACATTGCTTCCAGTACCCAATGCCGGTTCAAATTCAGCATCGTCGGAGTTTAATCTAAGCAGTTCCTGTAATATAGATAATTTTTATATCGGTCAAATATTAAACATTACAAATCCTGTTCCGCTCGGCAATAGCCCGCTCCCGTCCGCACCTATAATTTTTTGCATAACATCAGTTCAAAAAAATCCTAATATGATACAAGTGAGCCCGGGCAAGGGGGGCATGTGTGCGGCTAACCCTGTTCCCCCCAAAAACATCGGCGGCGGAAGCGTATCATCAATAAACCAGACGCTGTTTTACTGGGGCAATGCTAAGTATAATTTTAATTCTCCGTACAATGTTCCGGGAAATTTATATGAATGCAAGGTTAATCCCATTGTTATCTCTCCGGTAATCCCTACTTGTATTGCCAGTACTACCATTATGCTCAGCGACTACATTAATAACTTTACGGTTTCGACACTACCAAACCAATTAAATCAATATAATCAACCTTACGCATACAATATTTCTATAACAGGTGAATCTAATGTGGCATTATCAGATTCACCTGCCTATAGCGTACATGTTCCCTTTAATTCTAATAAGAACGGGGTTAATGCAAAGGGGGATGCAGGGCAGATAGTAGGGGACAATGTACTTAAAGTCCTTAATTCCAATGTCTTTCTGAGAAATGTTTATTACGGAAAATAGATACTATGGAAAAATACAGGCTAAAAGCCACTAGTTTCAGGACTATAGGAACAGTTAGAGGTAATAATCGAGGCATTGCTTTGGTTACTGTGCTATTGGTCATTGCGATACTTGGGATATTGGCGTCGGTAGCGATTGAATCTACCGGATCAGATGTTATAAATGCCGGAAACTATATGTCCTCCGAGCAAACATTGAACATATCAAATTCGGCTATGAATATTGTTTTGTCCCAATTAAATACAAATCAACAGACCAATTTAGGTGTTGGACTGCCGACTCCTGCCGTTTATTACTATACATCCGGCGCAAACAGTGCCCTTAAACAAAGTAGCAACTACGTCGCATTGTCGGCTTCAAATATTGACCCAAATTTTTCGTATATTCTAAGTTTTATATCAAATGGCGGAAATTTCGGCTTTGAATACACCGGTGCATATGGAAGTATCCCCGGCTATAGTTTAAATTACTATTTCTACAACGGGGAAGTCAATGTAATAGCTCAAAATCAAAGCGCATCAAAAACGGTTAAAACCGGCATGACATTCAGCTATGGACCGCTTCGGAAGGGATATAACCGGTAAGGGGTCTAACCCCTTCCTGTAATTGCGAACTAATATTAAAGGTATATCGGAGATGAGAAAATGAAACAATTAAAATTCTTTAGCGCGATAGTCTTTGCGGTTATTTTAATAATGTTTTTGGGTTTCAACGCCTTCACTGAGCGATCTTACGCATCAGACAAATCCCTCCTTACAAATCTTAATAATCCCAATGTATTAATATTTTTGGATACCTCGGGTTCAATGATGTGGAATGAGAGGGTCAAATGGAAGAATTCCAGTGCAAGCGGCTATGACAAGCCTGAATCGTGGAGCGGGGGCGGCAGTTCTTTCGCTTGGGCGCCGGGTTCTAACAGTATATTTTCTAAGATATATAACGCCAAGATGGCTATAGCCGAAATAGCCCAGAGCCCATCATTTTCAAATCTTAATTTTGCGTTTGCCACGTTTGACCAGGTGCCGTCAGCAAAAAGTGGTTCTTCTAGTACAAATCAGTGTATATACAGCAACGATCCGAGTTTTACAAACCCTTCCTCCGCATTATACTATCCCGGAACAAACGGCGGGACGGGAATCCCTGATGAAACCGGTGCATATACAAGTGCCGACTATCCGTTTACACATTATGCCTATAGTGAGAATTATGCCTGCAACAGCAGTGCTAACCAAGACGCACACTTCTACAATAATGCAACTAAATCTTTTTACAAGTCTTTAGGGTATTTTGTTTCATATGATTATTCCGATTATATAGGCGATTTCGATTATGCAACGCAAATTTCTCCATGGTCGCTGTATGTCCCCCTGACTATAAACGGAACGCTGTCTCAATCCCATACCCTTACGGTTGCTTCTAATCCAAACAACTCGACTGACCCTTATTTCGACCCTGCCGATATAGCAGGTCCCGCTATTAATTATGTTTTATGGCATGCCCCGGACTACGGCGGCCTTAGCGACCCTGCGGGAAACAGAGTTTCGGGGCTTAAAGGGGGCGGCGGGACGCCCACATACTCCGCCGTTGAAAATATGTTCAATTATTTTACGAATTCGTTAAAATCGGATAACGCTGCCTCATGTAGGCGCAATTTTTCTATTATTATCACCGACGGCGAGGCTAACGGTTATAATGCAAGCAAGACACCACGGGCACTTTATGACTTATACACAACCGTTGATACCACTTATCCTATAGAGACATTCA
>VAPG01039328.1_pt1 | contig 11726 bp, 8 predicted proteins | sample 3393851 | NCBI WGS metagenome assembly VAPG01 (sample SAMN08290438, study PRJNA428436) | hydrothermal vent metagenome | isolation source: Deep-sea hydrothermal vent chimney | place: Atlantic Ocean: South-mid Altantic Ridge | depth 2194 m m
TCATGTAGGGTTTGCAAAAGGTGATTTTGTTACAGGCCTGTTAGAATGGAAAGAGTTTCAAAAATCGAATGGTAAAGGTTTGATGAAAGTGGACGGAACAAAAGTCCCCTTATCAGCTTACTTGGGAGTTTTAGGGCTAACCGGATTAACCGCCTATTTCGGATTAACTGAGATTGGCATGCCTAAAAAGGGAGAGACACTTGTTGTATCGGGTGCTGCCGGGGCCGTGGGAAGCATAGCAGGGCAAATGGGTAAAAATATTGGGAAAATGGTGATAAAAATATAAACTCCTACAACCATACACGAGCAACAATTCAGCCATCTCGCCTACGAATGAAGGAGTCTTAAGAAATGCTTCTTGACTAAATTGTCATAAAACTTGATGTCTTCCCTTTTACAGATTGGTAAACCTTATAAGGTGCACGCTTTTGTCCGGGCATTCCGGGCGTTCCCGTTGGCATTCCCGGTAATCCTATTCCATCAATTGCAGGTTTTTCTTTCAGTAACTTTTCGACAGCCGCTACGGGAACATGTCCTTCAATAAAGTAGTTACCGACAATCGCAGTATGACAACTTTGTTTGTTTTCCGGAACTCCAAATTTTTCCTTTATTGCTTTCATATCATACTCCGGGACCACCGTTACATCAAATCCCTGTCTTTTCATTTCATCAGCATATCCGTCACAGCAACCACAGTTTGGTGACTTGTATATTGTCATCTTTACACCGCGCACCGCGATATTTTGATTGGTAGTTGTTTTAGCTTCATTCTTACTCTTTAAAAAATAAAAGCCACCAATGGCAATAGCAACGATAACGATTACTGTCAATATCCGTTTATTCATTGTATTTTTCATAAATATTAAATTAAAAGTTTCATAGATTCTTTAAGAAGATGCAAATTTACACCTTATAATTAGGAAACACTGCCACAATTCTTTACAAAAGAAAGAATATTTTTTGGCTTTAAGCCAGTTTAAACGCCACTTTCACCTTATCCACATAGTCAAGTTCTTCCCAGGCAAAAAATTTCACAAGCTTGGCGTAAATTTTTTGTCCGTTACGTTCTTCTTTGAAAATTGTGGTTTCATCTTCATAAAAAACTTCCTCTTCTTCCGTTACCACATCTCTTCCGAAATGACCGTAAGAGGCGGTTTTTTCAAAAATCGGATTTTTCAGTCCGAAACGTTTTACGATGGCAAATGGGCGTAAATCAAAAACTGTTTCGGCAATACGAGCAATCTGACTGTCTTTCATAATGTTACCGTTTTCATCTTTCACTTTGGCAGTGCCGTAAGTATTCACGTAAAAGCCCACCGGTTTGCTCACGCCAATGGCATAGGCCACCTGCACCAGTATCTGGTCAGCCACGCCGGCTGCCACCATATTTTTGGCCATGTGACGGGCAGCATACGCTCCGGAGCGGTCCACTTTTGAAGAGTCTTTTCCCGAAAAAGCACCGCCACCATGTGCGCCATGACCACCATACGTATCCACAATGATTTTTCGGCCGGTGAGTCCGGTATCGCCGTGAGGACCGCCAATTACAAATTTCCCTGTGGGGTTAACGAGAAGCCTGAAACCGTTGAAAAGGTATTCGGGAAATTTATCTTTGATTCTTGGTATCAGATATTTTTCCACATCTTCGGCAATCTTCTGCTGCATAGCTTTTTCTTCATCAAAATCATCATGTTGAGTAGAAATAAGCAGTGTGTCAATCTTAACGGGCTTCCCATTATCGCTATACTCTAATGTTACCTGCGATTTCGAATCGGGACGAAGATAAGTCATCACCTCCCCTTCGCGACGAATGCCAGCCAACTCCCACAACAACTCATGGGCAATTTCTGAAGTCAGCGGCATAAGTATTTCCGTTTCGGTGGTGGCATAACCAAACATCATGCCCTGATCGCCGGCACCCTGCTCCTCTTCCGTTGCACGTTCCACGCCCTGGTTAATATCAGGAGACTGCTCATGTACGGCAGAAATCACGGCGCATGACTTGCTGTCAAATTGATATTCGGCTTTGGTGTATCCAATTCTTTCAATGGTATTCCGCGCAACTTGCTGTAAATCAATCCAAGCTTTGGTTTTCACCTCACCGGCTATAACTACCAGTCCGGTGCTAACCATAGTTTCGCATGCTACTTTTGATTCGGGATCCTGGCGTAGCATTTCGTCCAGAACGGCATCCGAAATCTGATCGGCTACTTTATCGGGATGCCCTTCGGAAACAGATTCCGAGGTAAAATAATAAGACATATTTCTAATTTTTTTAATTAAACATCAAACAGTGGCGTTCGACGATTGACGGCAGGTAAAAAATTGGTTTAGCATTTTTTTATTGTGGTTGCAATCAATCAAATCCTTCCACTACATAATTTTTTATGAACGTGTGACAAAAGTACAAAAAACAAATCACAAACCGCAAAACTCAAATAATTTTCAATGTTCAAAATAATAAAAACCCCAAATCGAAGCTATCCATCACTTCCTTACGAACCCGAATCTTTTGTCAGTAATTGGAAAACATCCTCCATTTTTTCTTTGTTTTTTGAAAGAGAGAGAATGTTTAACCCGTTGGCAACGGCAAATTTGAAGATCTCTTCGCGGATATCCTTTTCCGTATCGGCATGTAGTGTCCACTCAGTTTCCGACAATGCTTCCGCGAAAGCAATTCCGGCAATTTCTCTAAAACTGTCTGCCGACACTTTCTCTTTCAGCTCAAGATGATAGCTGCCCGAAGAAGAGGCTTTGCGCGAAATCATCTCCACAGCATCAGCAGCTACCACTTTTCCTTTGTGTATGATTATCACACGGTCACAAACAGCTTCCACCTCCTGCATGATATGGGTGGAAAGTAAAATGGCTTTTTCTTTTGCCAACTCTGAAATTAAAGTGCGAATACCGGTCAGCTGGTTGGGGTCCAGACCGGTTGTAGGCTCATCCAGAATCAACACCGGAGGATCGTGAATCAACGCCTGTGCCAGCCCCACACGCTGCCGGTAGCCTTTGGACAACGCCCCGATCTTTTTATGCTGCTCCGGTTCCAGGCCGGTGAGTTCAATCACTTCGTCCACACGCTTTTTCACTGAGAATCCGGTAGCATACATTTTTAGTACGAAACCAAGATACTCACGCACATACATTTCAGGATACAGCGGATTGTTTTCCGAAAGATAACCCACTAGTTTCCTGATTTCAAGTGCTTCAGTCTGTACATTCAGGTCATGAATAAAAGCTGTTCCTTCGTACGGAGGCAGGTAAGAAGTGATAATTTTCATTAAAGTGGTTTTGCCCGCACCATTGGGACCGAGCAAGCCAACAACCTGACCTTTATCCACCAGCAAAGAGACGTTATCCAGCACTTTTTGCTTTCCGTAAAACTTTGAAATATTTTGAATCCTGATTTCTGCCATGAAAGGTTCTAAAATACAAATGTAAAAACATTATTGGTAACGATTTGTAATTAAAAAAATTGTGGTACACCAAAAGGGTTTATTCCCATACGCCACTTTGTTTATATTTGCAATGATTTTTTTGCTTTTAAACATTTTTCTTTGATGAAAAAAATACTTTTGATTTTCTTTTTCCCTTTTATGCTTCAGCCAGCCATGGCACAACAACACGAAGGTACAGGTCTGGGAAATTATACAAATTACAATAAAACTTCACAAAGTTTTATCTTTCGGACAACTCATGGCTCAGCAAGGGTTACCATATTCTCCCCTACTCTTTTTAAAATTTCCGTATGGGAAAGTCAGGAGAAAGAACTACCTTCCTATGCGGTGATAGCTACCCCACAAAAAACGAGGTTCTCTTTCACCGAAAACAACAAGGCATTCCGGATTAAAACAGATTCCCTAACACTGAAAATCAACAAGTTTCCCCTGAGGTTTACTTTTCAAACACCGAATGGCAAAATCATTAGCCAGGAAGGCAAAATCGGAACGTTTTGGCTGAACCATCAGACTTTTATTTTCAAACATCTGTTCCCACAAGAAACATTTGTGGGCCTTGGTGAGAAAACAGGTCCTCTCAACAGACGCGGTTCGGCTTATACCAACTGGAACACCGACAATCCCCATTACGAAAACTGGGACGACCCGCTCTATTCCACCATTCCGTTTTATATGGGAAGACACAACGGACTTCAATATGGTATCTTTGTGGATAACACCACCAAAAGTACGTTTAGTTTTGGAGCCGGAAACAACCGTTTTAGCTACTTCTCGGTGGAAGATGACCGGGTAGATTACTATTTTTTCTATCATCACACACCAGCCGGCATCCTGAAAGAATACAGTTTTCTGACAGGTCGGATAAAGATGCCGCCAATATGGGGGCTGGGCTTTCAACAGTCGCGATGGAGCTATACCCCTGACAAAGAGGTGATGGAAATAGCAACTACTTTCCGGGATAAAAAAATTCCGCTGGATGTGCTTTACCTTGACATTGGTTATATGAATGCTTATAAGGTCTTTACCTGGAACCCAACGGCTTTCCCCCATCCGAAAAAGCTTATTGGTGATCTGAAAAATATGGGAATACACACGGTAGTAATTGTTGATCCGGGGATAAAGGTTGAAAAAGGTTACAGTGTTTACGAAGAGGGGAAAAAGAACAACTATTTTCTAAAATATCCTGATGGAACAGATTACAGCGGGCAGGTATGGCCGGGCTGGTGTAATTTTCCTGATTTTACCAATCCTAAAGTCCGTACATGGTGGGGCAAGCAGTTTGAGGGGATGGTAAATACGGGTGTAAGCGGGTTTTGGAACGACATGAACGAATTTTCCGTTTGGGGAAGAGAGGTGCCTCCCATACTCCAAATGGATTGGGAAGGGAAAGGAGCCTCCTACATGGAAGGAAAAAACGTTTATGGTATGGAGATGGCCCGCGCCACATACGAAGGTGCCAGAAAGCTTATGCAAAACCGGAGACCACTGGTATTGACAAGAGCCGGTTATGCCGGGTTGCAGCGATATACAGCTATTTGGACAGGAGACAATCAGGCTACAGACAAACACATGTTGCTGGGAATAAGACTGGTAAACAGCTTTGGGCTGTCGGGGGTGCCTTTTGCAGGATATGACGTTGGAGGTTTTAATGGTGATGCCACACCAGCATTATATGCCCGCTGGGTGAGCATCGGTACCTTTGCCCCTTTTTTCAGAGTACATTCTGCTATTTTTACCAAACGTTCAGAACCCTGGTCCTACGGCGTAGCCACACAGGTGCTCGCAACTCGTTTTATCCAGCTTCGTTATCATTTGCTACCCTACATTTATGCAGCTTTTTACGAAGCCTCACAGACGGGAATGCCCGTACAACGAAGTTTGAGCATTGATTATGCTTCCGACCGGAAAATCTACGACAAAAAGTTCGATAACCAATATATGTTTGGCCCGGCATTTCTTATTATTCCGGCAAAAAGTGAGCAAATGGCCGTAGATGCTTATTTACCCAAAGGGAAATGGTATTCCTTTTATGATGATAGTGTATTTAACGGCAGCAGAGAAATGCTAACCCCAAGCCCATTGGATAAACTTCCTGTTTTCGTGAAAGCCGGTGCTATTATTCCGGTTCAGAAACTAATTCAAAATACGGGAGAAAATCCGGGAGACACTCTTGAAATTCACGTTTACCAAGGGGAAACCGGAAACAACTTTATTTATTACGAAGATGATGGAAATACATACAACTACGAAAACGGTGTTTTTTATAAACGAAAAATACAATATGATGACATCAACAGAAAAGTTGTCATGGAAAAGCCGTCCGGGAAGTATATTTCACGTTTCAAAGTCCTACGTTTTGTATTTCACGGCTTTCGAGGTGAAATGAAATCTCTCCGGGTAAACGGAAAGCCGATTAAGTTGCATACGAAACCCACAGATTTGTTTTTAAAGTCATATCAACAGTCAGACAAAGAACTGTTGTCGGTAACGGTAGCCAACGTTCCTCAACAAATAATCCTAAAATGGTAAAATTTTAACTGTCATGAGAAATAAAATTTTTTCAATATTTTCGCCGGCTTTATTGATGGCTTTTATTATGAGCTGCAGCTTTGCCTTCGGACAAAATTCAACAAGTAAAAAAATGGAGAACAACGAAATAAGCAGACATGTGGCCTGGAGCCTCAATGCGAACATATACGAGGTAAATATCCGGCAATATACGCCTGAAGGGACTTTTAAAGCTTTTCAGCAACATTTGGGACGACTACAAAAAATGGGAGTGGATATTTTGTGGCTTATGCCCATCAATCCCATTGGGAAGAAAAACCGGAAAGGCAGTCTGGGAAGCTACTATGCCGTGCAAAACTACGAAGCGGTAAACCCCAATTTCGGTACACTTGACGACCTGAAATCGCTGGTGAAAGAGGCTCATGCAAAAGGGATGCATGTTATCCTCGACTGGGTAGCCAACCACACGGCCTGGGACAATGTATGGGTAAAAGAGCATTCTGATTGGTATAAAAAAGACAAAAACGGAAATTTTGTTTCGCCTTATGACTGGACAGACGTTATATCGTTGAATTACAATAATAAAGACTTGCGTAAAGCTATGATAAACGCCATGATATACTGGGTAAAAGATGTCAACGTGGACGGTTTCAGATGTGATGTAGCCGGTATGGTTCCCGTTGACTTCTGGAATGAAGCACGCACAGCCCTCGACAAGGTGAAACCAGTTTTTATGCTTGCCGAAGATGAAGACAGCGTAGCTTTGGTAAAATATGCTTTCGACATGAACTATGCCTGGAAAATGCTTCACCTGATGAATGACATCGCCAAGGGAAAGAAAAAAGCCTCCGACATTTGGGCATACCTGAAATGGAATGATGAAACTTTCTCACCGGATGTGTACCGAATGTATTTCACCAGCAACCACGATGAAAACTCCTGGAACGGAACAGCGCTTGAACGTCTTGGAGAAGCTTTTAAAGTTTTTACGGTTTTCGACTACACCATCCCGGGAATGCCCTTGACATATAGCGGACAGGAAGCCGGCAACAACAAACGGTTGCGCTTTTTTGAAAAGGACACCATCAACTGGGATAAGCTCCCCTATGCACCGTTTTACACAAAACTGAATCATCTAAAAAAAACAAATCCCGTACTGGAAAACGGAGAAGCAGGAGCCAAACTCATACCGCTTTCCGAAAGTGTTGACGATAATATTTTTGCTTTTTACCGTGAAAAAGACGGAAAACAACTGGTTGTAATCCTTAATTTCAGCGATAAACCAGATGCTTTTACTGTAAACAACGGGCACATAAAAGGCAATTATCACAATATTTTCGACAATCACGATATTGACATCCATAACAACTGGATTTTTAAACTTCCGGCATGGGGCTATGTCGTTCTGGAAAAGTAAAATAGTTGACCATAGAGGCTAAAAATCAGATAGCCGGAACATAAGGTTTCTATTTCTATCATGAGAAAACTTTTGTTGATTTGCTTAAAAAAATAGCTTATTTTCGTAAGCTATTAAAAGACGTATGAAAAAACAGGTTACCATAAAAGATATTGCCGAGAAACTGGGCTGCTCAGTATCAACGGTTTCACGCGCATTAAAGGATCATCCCGACATCAGCATAAAGACCCGTGAAGCGGTTAAAGAGCTGGCTAAACTATTGGGATACAAGCCAAACCGTATTGCACTAAACCTGAAAAACAGCAAAACATACACCATTGGGTTGTTGGTTCCCGAGACACAACACTATTTCTTTTCCACTATCATCAACGGCATAGAAGAGGTGGCTTACGAAAACAACTATAATGTGATGGTGTTTCAATCCAACGAAAAATATATGCGGGAGGTATTAAACATCCAAGCTCTATTGGCAAATAGGGTAGATGGTGTACTGGTATCTTTTGCCAAAGAGACTCATGATTTCTCCCATTTTCAGCAGATTATCGACAACGAAATTCCGCTGGTATTTTTTGACCGTATCAACAAAAATTTACATGCCGACACTGTTTCTGTGGACGATTACCACGGCGCTTTTCATGCAGTGAATTATCTTATTGGAAAAGGATGCAAGCGTATTGCCATTTATTCTGCTCCGCAACATTTGCTTCTTGGCCGAAATCGTTTGAAAGGTTACAGAGAGGCATTGGAAAAGCACGGAATTCCTTTCAGTAAGGATTTGGTTTATTCCTGCGACACCTATCAGGATGCCATTAAGATATCTCGTAGTATTTTCAAGAAAAAAGACTTTCCTGACGGACTTTTTGCCGTAAACGACATGACCGCCTTAGGAGCCATGAAAGCAGCGCGAAAACTCGGAGTTTCCATCCCCAAAGATCTCAAAGTCATTGGCTTTGAAAACAGCCTGAGTTCTTCCATTTGTGACCCTGAACTGACCACAGTGGACCAGTTTGGTTTTGAAATGGGAAAAAAGGCCGCCAGGCTTTTGTTGAAACGTATTGAACAGGATACTTTCAACTTCACTCCCGAACATCTCCTTATCAAAACCCAACTCATCGAAAGAGGTACCTGCTAAGCATTTTTTGACGTTTTACAGGTAGATTCCGGTATTCAATTTGCAGAAATTTATCCTTTTCTATTTAATTTCTCGTCCTCTTAGGAAATTTTCTAAGGGAAACCCTGAGATGAGAAACAGTTTTGCAAACGTTTTAAATGGTTAAAAATCAGTATCTGGTCTTGCTGCTCTAAGAAAAACACGTATGTACTTAGTCAGAAATGTAAAATTCCCCTTTTTTTGGTTGATATTTACAAAGTGTTTTCGAGGTGGAGACCTTGAACACATCGCTCGCAAACTGATGATAAAGTTTTGAAGCAGTTTGCAGAGAGATAAGCTGTAATTGTCCATTCAAAAAGCCCTGGTTTTGCCGGGGTTTTTTGTTTTGTACCTTTCTGCTCTGGGGACACTCATCATAAACCATTAGAAAAAACCGGGGGATACTCGCCCCCATTATGCTTACATGCCTGCCTCGCTGGCTCCCTTTCAAATAATAATATGACTGTTCAAACGAAATCTGAATTATCAAGCCTAAAAGTCAGTTTCATATTTTTCCTACCTTTGCTCGCTTTTTTGATTAAAAATTCTATGAAAAATATTGTATTAATTACGGGAGCTACAAGTGGAATTGGTCTTGCTTGTGCCAAAAAATTTGCCGGAAACGGTCATGACCTTATTATCACCGGACGACGCAATGACAGACTGAATAAAATTTCAGAACAGCTGGAACAGGACTATTCCGTAAAAGTGCTTACCCTCAACTTTGATGTGAGAGATAACGGAGCCGTAAAAAATGCGCTGACAAACTTACCTGAAGAATGGTCGAAAATCGATATCCTGATTAACAATGCAGGCCTTGCCGTTGGAATGAGTACTGTCCAAAACGGAGAAATCGATGACTGGGAACGTATGATTGACACCAACATAAAAGGCCTCCTTTATGTTACGCGTGCCGTATTGCCCGGAATGACGGAACGAAGAAAAGGTCACGTCATAAATATCGGTTCCGTTGCCGGAAAAGAGGTCTATCCTTTCGGAAATGTCTATTGTGCCACAAAACACGCCGTTGATGCGCTGACCAAAGGCATCCGTATTGACACCGTAAAACAGGGTATAAAAGTTACGCAGATTGCCCCCGGTGCCGTAGAAACAGAATTCTCGGTGGTACGTTTTAAAGGTGATGAAAACAGAGCCCACAGTGTTTACAAAGGTTTTGAACCCTTACACCCCGAAGACATTGCCACGGTAGCCTATTTTGCCACCACGCTACCTGCCCATGCTAACATTAACGATCTGGTCATTATGCCTACTGCCCAGGCTAGTGCAACAATCCTAAACAAAGAATAGAGCTTGCCATTACTGCAAATTTTTTCAACCAAAACTAAAACCATGGAGATTAAACGTCTTTTCGATATTCTTCCCTATTACGAAACTTCTTTCAAACCCAAAGAGGATGTACTGGCAGGAAAAGAAAATGGAGAATGGGTAAAATATGATATTAAAACCATTCGCGAACTATCCGACAGCATCAGCCACGGGCTACTAAAGCTTGGCGTAAAAAAAGGCGATAAGATTGCCACTATCTCTCCCAACTGTCCTGAGTGGAATATCCTTGACATGGCCATACTTCAGATTGGTGCTATTCACGTACCAATTTATCCTACCATCAGCGAAAACGACTACCGTTTTATTTTAAAACATTCAGAAGTTAAATATATTTTCGTTTCAGGGCGGGAACTCTTTCGGAAAATCAAACACATCGTACCGGATACGCCTAATGTTAAAGGCGTTTACACATTCAAAGATTTTGCAGATATGCCTCATTTGCAGGAGCTTATTGATTTAGGGAAGAAGAACGCAGAGCCTGAAATTTTGGAAAAAGTCAAAGCCGGAATACGGCCGGAAGAGGTGGCCACCATAATTTACACATCGGGGACGACCGGTAATCCCAAAGGGGTCATGCTTTCGCACGAGAACATTCTGAACAACGTGATGAACCTGTATCACGTGTTTCCGGTTGACGAAACATCACGAGTGGTGAGTTACCTCCCTCTTTGCCATGTTTACGAGCGCACAAATATTTATATCTTACTTTATCTTGGCGTTTCCATCTATTATGCCGAAAATATGGCCACCATCGCACAGAATATTCAGGAAATAAAGCCGCATATTCTTACCACCGTTCCCCGTTTACTGGAAAAAGTTTACGATAAGATACTGGCAAAAGGGAGAGACCTGAAGCCAGTTCCCCGATGGTTATTTTTCAGGGCGGTAGCTTTGGGTGACCAGTTTGAATATGGTATCAAAAATCCGGCTTTTCACATCAAGCGAAAATTTTTCGATAAGCTTATCTACGTCAAATGGCGGGAAGCTCTCGGTGGGAATATGCGCGTCGTAGTTTCCGGTGGCGCTGCCATCCAGCCACGTCTGATTAAAGTATTCAACACTGCAGGCATCCCACTGCTGGAAGGTTACGGCATGACCGAAACTTCTCCGGTGATAGCCCTCAACACTTTCAATCCGGGCGAAAGCAAGGTGGGGACAGTGGGAGTTCCGCTAAAAAACCTTCAGGTTAAAACCTCCGAACAAGGTGAAATTCTCGTCAAAGGCAACAGCGTTATGGTTGGCTACTTCAAAAATCCGGAACTTACCAAAGAAACAGTAACCGATGGATGGATGCATACGGGCGACCGTGGTGTGATTGATGAAAACGGCTTACTGAAAATCACCGGCCGGGTGAAAGAAATATTTAAAACTTCCATGGGCAAATATATCTCTCCCCAGCTGATTGAAAATAAGTTTAAAGAATCCCCTTTTATTGATCAAATGATTGTCATCGGTGAAAACCAGAAGTTTGCTGCAGCTCTGATTGTCCCCGATTTTGAATACCTGAAAAGCTGGTGTGGCGAAAAAGACCTCCCTTTTAGCGAAAACAAATCCGCCATTCTTCAAAAGGAGATCATTGCTCGTTTCAAGAAAGAGGTAAGTGCTTATAACCAGTATTTCGGTGATACGGAAAAGATTAAAAAATTTGAATTACTCGATCATGAATGGACCATCGAAACAGGCGAAATAACAGCTAATCTCAAATTGAAGCGAGCCTATATTCATAAAAAATACTCGGCGACCATAAACCACATATTCAAGAATTAAAAAGGACTGCTCAGGAGACAACCCTAAACACCCATTCTTTCAGGGGATCGTACGAGGTGGTATCGGTAGCGCCAAA
>VAPG01017199.1_pt1 | contig 11670 bp, 7 predicted proteins | sample 3393851 | NCBI WGS metagenome assembly VAPG01 (sample SAMN08290438, study PRJNA428436) | hydrothermal vent metagenome | isolation source: Deep-sea hydrothermal vent chimney | place: Atlantic Ocean: South-mid Altantic Ridge | depth 2194 m m
CAGCCTTAAGACCGAGAGGGTATTTTTTTCACAGTACAAGACTCGGGACGAGGCCAAAAGAGACCTCGTTGACTACATTGAAATGTTTTACAACAGCAAAAGGCTTCATTCTTATCTGGGGTATGTCAGCCCAAAGAGGTTTGAGGAAATGTGGCTTTTGCAAAAGGCCGCTTAACAAAAGTGTCCATTTTTACTTGACCAGGTCAACTCAACCATTAAAGGCATAATCGCTCAACACCAACCTGCACCTTGAAATCATTTTAAAAATGCAGCAAAAAAATCTCGGAGTGTACGCTTACCTGTTTTTTATGGTAGAAGGAGTAACATGCTAAAATGGCGATCTTTTTACAAGTCTCCTGTTGGCAACGTTGCCCCAAAAATGTCCATCTGCTGGAATATGACTGGATCCATTAAAAAAAAGTTGCTGTCGTCTATCTATGAAACGTATGAGATGGTTTTGGCTGACACTGTCTTCGCCTGTCGGCAGGGCTGCGCTGCATGCTGCACGCAAAGTGTTACGATAACCGCCATGGAAGGGAATAACATACTGGAATATCTGGATGAACATGGCGTGGTCCGGGAGGGCGGCCTGGAAAGCCGTCTCGATGCCGCCAACCCCTCTTGCCCGGCATGCACGACAAACCAGTTCGCCAAGTCGTTTCTTGAGGGCAAGATGCCGGAATCCGGGGAAGAAGAATGGAGTTTTGCCCCCTGCATTTTTCTTGCCGGGAATTGCTGCACAATTTATCCCGCCCGTCCATTTGCCTGTCGCTGTTTCGCCTCGACCGCCCCCTGCGGACCTGCAGGTTCGGCGGTATTGCCGACCGCCGTAATATCCCTGAACACCGCCGTAATGCAGATCATTGAGCATCTTGATCAAGGCGGCTGCTGGGGAAATATGATTGAGGTTCTTAAGGCACTGTTGGGCCTGAAACAGGCAGGAGGAGGGGGCGGGCCGGGGCATAAAAAATCAAGACTTTATATTTCTCAGGAAAATCCGGGGTTTCTCATCCCGCCCGAAGATAAGACGGTAGTTGAGAAGTATCTCGACACGCTGTATATAAAAGAAATAGCAGGGAGGACTTTTGCCGAGTGGCTGTATGAAGAAAAATAATCTCCGGTTCTGAACATGTACAGGTAATCGTGACGTTACAGGGAGTTGCGAGAAAATGGTTCGCCACGTCGAACTTGTCTTGACAAGCCTTCTCATGGAAGCGAGCCTGCGAGACTCCGGCCGGGGTGTTGCCGAACTCTTCCCCGGGATGAATGAATGATGAACAGAAAAACAGCGGATTACCGTTCTGGGCGCTATTTGCATGCCATGCCGTTCGGGGCCGCAATCATGCCGCAGGGCGGTGTATTGTTTCGTTTTTGGGCGCCCCTGGCTCAAGCCGTTGAGTTATGCCTTGAGAAGGAAACCGGGCCACGGAAATTTTATCCGATGGACTTACTGGCTGACGGCTGGTTTCAGCTTGCAGTCTCTGCCGCCATCCCCGGCACCCTTTACCGGTTCCGCATTGATTCGGACCTCCTGGTCCCTGATCCCGCATCACGCCGCCAGTTCGGCGATGTTCACGGCCCGAGCGTGGTTGTCGATCCTGAAGATTTTTCTTGGCCGGAGAATCCCTGGCCGGGAAGGCCATGGGAAGACGCGATCATTTACGAAATACATGTCGGCGCCTTTTCTCCGGCCGGAACCTTTGCCGGGGTTACCGACCGTCTGGACTACCTGGTTGAACTGGGCGTGACCGCCATAGAACTGATGCCGGTTGCCGACTTCCCGGGCCGCAGGAACTGGGGATATGACGGCGTCCTGTTATTTGCCCCGGCTGCCGTCTACGGCGGCCCGGAAGATCTTAAACGGTTGGTCCGGGCGGCGCATGCCAGGGGATTAATGGTGTTGCTGGATGTAGTTTACAACCACCTGGGGCCGGAAGGGAATTATCTCTATGTCTATGGCGGAGACGTTTTTTTTACCGACCGCTATCAAACGCCCTGGGGGTCGGCGGTCAATTTTGCAGATCAAGGCAGCCGGACGGTTCGGGATTTTTTCATTCATAACGCCCTGTACTGGCTCGAAGAGTATCGTTTTGATGGACTTCGTTTTGATGCCGTGCATGCGATTTTCGACAATTCCATCCCCGACATTCTGACGGAACTGGCGGCAACGGTGCGGCAACGCTTCGGCCGGCACCGGCATATTCACCTGGTTCTGGAAAACGACAACAACGAGGCCCATTACCTGGACCGGACCGGAAACGGCTCTCCCTCGCACTTTACCGCGCAGTGGAATGATGATTTCCACCATGCCTGCCATGTCCTCCTGACCGGCGAGCAAACCGGCTATTACATCGACTATGCGGCGGCGCCGCTTCGTCACCTGGGGCGCTGCCTGGCTGAAGGCTTTGCCTACCAGGGGGATGTTTCCGCCTACCGTCACGGCGCCTGCCGCGGCGAGAAAAGCGCCCATCTGCCGCCGCAGGCCTTTGTCTCTTTTTTGCAGAATCACGACCAGGTCGGCAACCGGGCCCTCGGGGAGCGGCTGACCACCCTGGCCTTGGAACCTCTGCTCCGCATCACGGTGGCCCTCGTTCTCCTGGCCCCGTCACCGCCGCTGCTCTTTATGGGCGAAGAATTCGGCGCTCGCACGCCTTTTCTTTTTTTCTGTGATTTCGGAGCCGACTTGGCCTGCAGCGTGACCGAAGGACGCCGCCGGGAATTCGCCGGTTTCCCGGAGTTTGCAGAGCCGGAGTCGCAGGCCCGTATCCCGGACCCCAATGCAATCGCCACCTTCGAGGCTTCATGCCTCTGCTGGCCGGAGCAAAAAAGCGAGACCGGCCGCCGGTTTCAGCAATTATATAAAACCCTGCTCAGGCTGCGCCGGCAGGAGATCATCCCCCGCCTGGCCGGGATGCGTGGGGGCAGGGCGGAGTACCAGGTCATCGGCCCCAAGGCGTTGCAGGTCAGCTGGGTTCTGGGCGACGGCTCCCGGCTGCAGGTGATCGTCAATTTCGCCGCGACACCGGAAGCGTGTAGGCCGCCGCCCGCCGCCGCCCTGATCTACGCCGCCCCCGATGATCAGCAGGACATGTGGAAGAATCACCGGATGCCCCCGCAATCCGTTGCGTGGTTTCTGGAAACCTGAGTCAGTGCCTCCTGAGAGGAATTATTTGCCCCTGACACTCTGAACCGCACAGACATTGTTGTAGAGCAGGTCCGAATGAACGAGAAAACATTTAATAAATTCTGTACCTTTTTCGGTTTGGCAGCGTGTTCGCCTGACCGGGATGGGGCCGGGCATAGGCTGTCGCCGGCGGCCCAACAGGATATCCTGGCTGATTTCGGCATTGATGTCTCTGATGAGGCGGCGCTCGCCCAGGCCTTTTTTGAGCTGCAATGGCAAGCCTGGCGGCAGGTAGTGGACCCTGTCCTGGTCGTGACGGAAAAGACGGAGCCGTTCTCTTGTGAAATACGGGTGCCGGAAGAGTGCGCCGGCCGGCCGGTCCAATGGATTCTTACGGAAGAGAACGGCGACACCCATGATGGTGATGTCACGCCGGCCGGGATGCCGGTAACGGGCAGGGGCGAATTCAACGGCATAAAATATGTCGCCGTACAACTGCCGCTCACCATGGCGTTGCCATGCGGCTACCACCGGCTTGCCATTGCCACCGACCAGGGCGACCGTCCCGAGTCTGCGGCCGACTGTCTCGTTATTGTTACTCCCGGGACCTGCTTTGTTCCTCCTGGTTTGCAGGGACAGGCACGTATTTGGGGAGTTTCCTGCCGGGTGGAGACTCTCCGCTCCGGCAGAAACTGGGGGGTCGGCGACTTTTCCGACCTTAAAGAGCTGCTGTTCCGGTCGGCCGAAGAGGGGGCCGGAGCCCTGGCGATCAGTCCGCTGCAATCTCGGATTCAGGGGCAGAGCGAGAGGCCCTTTTCAGCTCAGGTTTCCAGTCTTTGTTTTTCCGATTTTGTCTTTCTCGATCCGGAAGTTATTGTCGATTTCAGTGAAAACAAGGCAGCCCGGGATTTTTTCCAGGACCCGGATTTTCAGTTGCGGCTGGCCTCTCTCCGCAACCAGCAACTCGTTCCTCTTGCAGAAGTGCGGGCGGCCAAGATCGCATTGGGCGAGTTGCTCTGGCACCATTTTCAGCAGAATCATCTGGAGCCGGAACTCGAAAGAGGCAGGGAATTTCGTAATTTTCAACAGGCCGGCGGTGAGGAACTGCGGGAGTATTCACTGTTTGCAGTCTTGCGGGAGTATTTGAAGGACCGGGACGAAAGATGGAACGACGACTGGCACGGCTGGCCAAAAGATTTTCAGGATCCGCACTCAGCCACGGTTGCCGATTTTACGCTCGAACACCGGGACCGCATTGAATTTTATCAATATCTCCAGTGGCAGACGGAACTCCAGCTGGCGGCGGTAGGCAGGCGGTCGATGGAACTCGGCCTCAATGTCGGTCTCATCGGGACGCTTGCCGCCAATCTCCATCCGGGCGGTTTCGAAACATGGTACCGGCCGCAGCTCTTTGCCCTGAAGATGGCCGGGGCAATCTCTTTGCCGGGGGGGCAGGGCAGGGGCGGCTGCCCGTCCCTGTTGCCAGCCGGGTTGAAGGATGCGGCATATGCGCCGTTCATCACCGCCCTCCGGGCCAATATGCGCCATGCCGGAGCGCTGTGCATCAACCAGGCGACCATCGCCGGACCACGCTGCCGGCTGCCGGCCGCACAGGCGTTCTCCGGGTCGGTTTTCTGCCGCTACCCGGTTGTCGAACTCCTGGGAATTATCGCCCTGGAAAGCCGGCGCAACCGCTGCCTGGTTATCTGTGAATATGACGAAGCTCTCCCGCAAGATTTCCGCCGGCGACTTGAGCAGATGTTCATTCTCTCATACCGGCCCGGATATTTTGCAACAAGCGCCCGGGGAGACTGGCTTTCTCCCGGGCACTATCCGTCTCTCTCAATGGTGGCGGCGAGCAGTAATGAGCTGACGCCCCTGAATGGTTACTGGCTGGGCAAGGATATAGACCTGTTGTCGGCAACCGGAGCAGCGGCGGCGCCGGCGTGGCGGGAGAAGAGCATCATTTCCCGGGCGGCGGACCGGGCCCGTCTGCTGGTTGCCCTGCATCGACAAGGCCTGTTGCCGGAAGGGTATGATGTAGACCCCTCGACTGTGCCATGGTTGTCGCCGGTCCTGGTCCGCTCGGTTCATCTTCTGCTTGCCGGCTCGGCGGCAAAAATATGCCTGCTGCCGCTCCAGGACAACCCTTCTTTTCAGGAAAGACAAGGGATTGATGAACAAACCCTTGATCTTCCTGGTTGGGAGCGGAAACTGCCGATGGATATCGAAAATATCCGGGAGGACGAGCAGCTTGTCAATCTCATGCGGAGTTTCTGCGCCGAGCGGGGGGAGGGCATTGTCCGGCCGTCGGCCTTGCCGGTCGACCGGGTTGCCGTCATCCCCGGGTCCTTTTACCGCCTGCAGCTCAACTACGATTTTACCTTCCGCCGGGCCGCAGCAGTGGTGCCGTACCTGGATTCCCTGGGGATCAGTCATTGTTACACGTCTCCGTATCTTAAGGCGCGGCCGGGCAGTTCGCACGGATACGATATTATTGATCATGCAAATCTGAACCCGGAGATCGGCAGCCGGGAAGAATATGAAGAGTTTGTCGCCGCCCTTGACCGGCACGGCATGGCCCAGATTCTGGACATGGTACCTAACCACATGGGAGTCGGCTCGGACAATAAATGGTGGCTTGATGTCCTGGAAAACGGGCGGGCCTCACAGTATGCCGATTTTTTTGATATCAACTGGGAGCCGCAGCAGCAGGGACTCAAGGGCCGGGTATTGCTGCCGGTGTTGGGTGATTATTACGGGGCGGTCCTTGAAGGGAGTGAGCTGCACCTTGATTTCAGCCTCGAAAAGGGCACCTTTCGCATCACCTATTACGGGCACTCTTTCCCGCTCGATCCCTGTTCGTATCCCTTCATTCTCGGGCATGATCTCGGCAGGCTGGAAGCCCGGCTCGGTTCCCGGCACCAGGGGGTGCACGAACTGCAAAACCTGATCTCATCCTTTGCCAATCTGCCGGGCCGGGAGGAAACCGACCCCGAACAGGTCAGGACGCGCTACCGCAACAAGGAGGTTTTGAAAAAATTGCTGGCCCGCCTGTGCCGGGAAATTCTTGAAATAGCGACCTTTATAGCTGGAAATGTTGTCTTGCTTAACGGGGAAAAAGGCTGTTCGGAAAGTTTCAACCTGCTCCATAATCTCCTGAACCTGCAGGCCTACCGTCTGGCCTTCTGGCGCGTGGCTTCCGACGAAATAAACTACCGCCGCTTTTTTGATATCAATGACCTGGCCGGCGTCCGCGCGGAAAATCAAAGGGTCTTTGAAGAAACGCACCGGTTTGTCTTTGACCTGATCGCCACCGGAAAAGTGGACGGTCTGCGCATCGACCATCCGGACGGGCTGTATGATCCCCGCCAGTATTGCTCCCGCTTGCAGGCGGCCGCCAGCGGTGAAATCGCTGCCAGCGAAAAAATTCTTCCAGCGGAACTCCTCCTGAAGGAACGGCCTTTGCCTCTCTACGTGGTAGTCGAGAAAATTCTAGCCGATTTTGAACATCTGCCGGCAGACTGGCTGGTCCACGGAACAACCGGCTATGATTTCAGCGTCGTCCTTAACGGCCTTTTCGTGGACTCCACTGCGGAAAAAACCTTCACCCGCATCTATCACCGTTTTATCGGCCACAGCATGGACTTCGAGCTGCTGCTCTATAACTGCAAGAAACTGATCATTAAGACCGCCATGGCCGGCGAGCTGAATGTCCTGGCCGGCGAACTGCACCGACTCGGCCAGATGAACCGTTTCACCAGGGATTACACCTTGAACCATCTCCGCGAAACCCTCATCGAAATCATTTCCTGCTTTCCGGTGTACCGGACATATATAACCGGCGACCGGATTTCCCTGGACGACCGGAATTATGTGGAATGGGCCGTCTCCAAGGCGAAAGATCGGCAACAGGCGGAAGATCCCGCTATTTACGACTTTATGCGGGCGACCCTGCTGCTGGAAATTAAAGCCGGCCAGGGCAATGTGTTGCAGAACACGGCGAGAAAATTCGTGATGAAGCTGCAGCAATACACCGGGCCGGTCATGGCAAAGGGGCTGGAGGATACCTGTTTTTATATTTACAACCGTTTGCTTTCACTGAACGAAGTCGGCGGCGATCCCCGCCGCTTCGGGATATCCCCGGCGGCGTTTCATCATGCCAACCGGGTAAGAAGCACCTACTGGCCCCATGGGATGCTCAACACCTCGACCCACGACAGTAAACGCAGTGAGGATCTCCGGGCCAGGATAAACGTATTATCTGAAATGCCCGGGGAATGGCAAAAGGCCCTGACGCGCTGGAGTAGCTGTAATCGCGGCTTCCGGACCGAAGTCGGTCACGGCTCGGCGCCCTCGAAAAATGACGAATACGCCCTGTATCAGAATCTGGTGGGGGTATGGCCTTTCGGCCGGATGGACCAGGACAGCCTGGCATCCTTTGCCGGCAGAATCGAGCAATACATGTTTAAGGTGATCAGGGAGGCGAAGGTTCATACCAGCTGGATCAATCAGAACCGGGCCTATGAGGAGGCGATGGCACAGTTTGTCCGGCGGATTCTCGATGAGAAAAGCGCTTTTTTAGAGGATTTTCTGCCTTTCCAGCAGAAAATCGCCTGGTTCGGCATGCTCAACAGCCTTTCACAACTCCTGCTCAAACTGACGTCCCCCGGGATTCCCGATACCTACCAGGGAACGGAGATCTGGCATTTCCGCCTGGTCGACCCGGACAACCGGCGGCCGGTTGATTTTCACCAGCGAAAAGAAATGCTGGCTGCATTGCAGAGGTTCATGTCGGTTGCCCCGGAGGAGCTTGCCGAAAGGGCCGGACAACTGCTTCATACCATGGACGATGGCCGGGTCAAGATGTATGTTCTCTGGAAAACGCTGGCCTTCCGGCGCCTGCACAGTGAACTGTTCGAGCGGGGTTCGTATCTGCCCCTGACCGTGAAAGGAAAAAAAAAGAAATACCTCTGCGCCTTTATGAGAATTCTGGCTGAGCACCTGGTCATTGTTGTCGTACCGCGTCTGTCCGCCCGCCTCCTCGGCAACGACGAGACCCGTTTGCCCCTGGGACCGGAGGCGTGGTCGAACACCGTAATCATGCTGCCCGACAACCTCCCGGCACAGTCATACACAAACGTACTGACCGGGGAAGAAATTTTTCCTCGCGGGCCCGATAATAACAGGTTGCCCGCCGCCGAACTCCTGCGGAGTTTTCCGGTCTGCCTGTTGGATAAAACCTCTGAAACAGGAGTGTGCCATGACTGACAATACCAGCAACCAGTCTGCCCCGGAAGATGTGCATGATTTCAGCATCAAGGACTGCGCCCTGATCGCCATTGCCACGGGCCACAGTGCCCTGACCGTAAAGGAACTGCGCAACAACCTGCTGACCATCAGTGCCGACAGCATCTATTACCATTTCTGGGGCGGCTTGCTGCATCCCCGTTTTGAAGCGCGTGAATATAACAACGATTTCGCCGCCTGGGCCTGGTACGGCCTGCATGACGGAGCGCTGGCCGAACGGCTGGCGGTCATCGATCCCACGGAGTTTGACAGCCTTGAGGCTATTCGTCATGAACTCGTTGAAATCGTGGAGGAACGGCTGGACGAAAAGGAGTGCCTGGCCTGGATGGGCGCCACCACTCCCCTTGAATTCATCCGTTCCCAGATCGTGGTCTTTGATACCCATAAAAGGACAACCGCTCCCGCAGAGCTGGCGGCTCTCCTGCCGACCATTTCCGCCAGCAGCATTTTTTATCATTTTATTGATGCCCGCCGCAGGCTGGCCCACCACGGTGACGATTTCAGTTTCTGGCTCTCCGGTTTCAACGGCCGCTACCAGGGGCTCTGCGACAAGCTTGATGCCATTGATCCTTACTTCGGCTCCCTGACCCAGCTCAAAAAACAACTGGTCGGTCTGTTTCAGGAGCAATTCGCAAAGGAGGCTGTATGACTAATCTTCTTGAAACCTATGCCGATATTGCCGGTCAGGATGTAATTAACCATCTTCGCCAGTTGGCCGAGCCGCTCCACGGCATGAAGGTCGTGCATGTCAATTCGACCAGGGTCGGCGGCGGCGTTGCGGAAATCCTGGGCAAGCTGGTGCCTCTCATGCAGGACCTGTCCATTGATACGTCATGGGAGGTCCTGGAAGGAAATGAAGAATTTTACCAGTGTACCAAAGGGATGCACAATGCCCTGCAGGGAAATCATAGCCAAATCGCCGATCATCTCCTTAATGCCTATGAACAAGTCAACCGGGACAATGCCGACAGGTTGCGCGACAAACTGGAGGACGCCGATTTCGTCTTCATCCATGATCCCCAACCGGCCCCGTTTCTGCTAAACTGTCCCAATCGCCGGGGGAAATGGATATGGCGCTGCCACATTGATGCCAGCCGTCCCTTCCGGCCGGTCTGGAAATATCTGCGCCGGTTTGTCCGGGAGTATGACGCCAGCATCTTCTCTCTTGCCGGTTTCGCCCAGACCCTGCCGCACCCGCAGTACATCATCCCGCCGAGCATCGATCCGCTCAGTGAAAAAAACATGGAATTACCGGCAGACGATATCCGGGCCGTGTTCAACGATTTTCAACTGGATCCGGAAAGGCCCCTCCTGGTCCAGGTTTCACGTTTTGACCGCTTCAAGGATCCGCTCGGCGTCATTCGTGCCTATCGGCTGGTCAAAAAGTTCGTGCCCGGCCAGCAGCTTGTCCTCGCCGGTGGCGGGGCGACCGATGATCCCGAAGGAAAGATTGTTCTGCACGAGGTGCGGGAGGCGGCGGCCGGCGATCCCGATATTCATGTTCAGTCACTGCCGCCGGATTCCAACCGGACGATCAACGCCCTGCAGCGGGCCGCTGATATTGTTCTCCAGAAATCCGTCAAGGAGGGGTTCGGCCTCACGGTTACCGAGGCCATGTGGAAGGGCAAACCGGTTATCGGCGGCAATACCGGCGGCATCCGGCTGCAGGTTATCAACTTTAACACCGGCTTCCTGGTCAACACTCCGGAAGGCGCCGCGCTCCGCATTCGTTACCTGCTGCATCAGCCGGAAAAGATGCACGAGATGGGCAACAAGGCGAAGGAGTTTGTCCGGGAGAATTTCCTGATTACCCGCCACCTGCGTGAATACCTGACGCTGATACTCAGCCTCCATTACGGCGGCATGGATAGAATAGAACTGGGGTGAAAGCACGCGGTTTTTCGGCATGTCCGGATGAGCCGTGTAGCCCGCCGGATAACCGATAAGCGCGTCCTGCGGCTTATCGGTAAATACTTCAGGGCCGGATATGGTCAAAGGTAGCCTGCAGGAGCAGCAAGGGAGGGGCAGGGGGGGGGCACTCACGGCAGGTTGTGGAGTTACTACGTCCATCATCACCAAGGCATGCTCGATTTGAAGAAAATGGATAATAACGACAGGTGATGGAATCGTAAAAAGTCCTTTTACTTGTCATTCCAGCCTGCGCGGGAATCCAGTAATATTAATGAATTATGGATATGGATCCCCGCCTACGCGAGGATGACGAATAAAATGACTTTTTACGAGGCCATCATTCATAATGTGTCCACATGCGAATAAGTTTTACCGTTTTCTCATCGGCTATAATCTGATAAATAATTCTGTGTTGGATATTTAAACGTCTTGAATAGGCACCTGCTAAATCACCGACAAGTTTTTCATAAGGTGGGGGAGTCTGGAATGGGTTCTGGTGTAGAATTTTAATAATTTTTTCTGCTTTTGGTTTAAGATTAGAAGCAGACACTTTTTTAGCATCTTTTTGAGCTTGTTTGGTAAAAACAATTCTCCATCTCACCAATCCAGTTCCTCTTTACAGTCCTCTATTGGAGTTGCCAAACCCTCACGGATGGACTCACGCATATTTGGAATATTTAAAAGATACATGGTCTCTTGAATTGAACGCCAATCATCTTCGGATATAAGAACTGCATTGCCCCTTTTTCCTGTGATAACAATAGGTTCATGTGAAAGGGATGCTTGATCAATGAGCCGGTATAGTTTTGTGCGTGCTTCTGTAGCTGATAGTATGGCCATTTTTTTACCTCTTTCATTTTTTATTTATAGTACGTCATGGCGTACGTGTTGTCAAAATTTATTTTAGCAGAGTGGCTCGATTAGCGTGATCATCAGGTGGCTCGATTCAGGTAATCATGAAATGACTCTATATGGAGTGCCATTAACAATGGTCAAAGGTCGCCTGCAGGCAACAGCAATGGGGGTTGCCCCAGGGTGGGCCACTTTCACCGCTGCTTGCCAATATTCTTCTCGACGATTTGGACCAGGAACTGGAAAGGGCGTGGGCACTGCTTCAGCCGGTACGCCGATGACTGATCTGGTCAAGTAAAAATGGACACTTTTGTTAAGCGGCCTTTTTCAAAAGCCACATTTCATTTCCCATCAAGGCGCCATGCCCGCAATAGGGATAGCTATCCAGGGCCTGCAAATCAATCACAACCTTTGCCCGTAGAGGATTCAAATGAAGATACCGAACCAGTTGCCGTAAATAGGCATCTTCCTGG
>VAPG01015164.1_pt1 | contig 11665 bp, 12 predicted proteins | sample 3393851 | NCBI WGS metagenome assembly VAPG01 (sample SAMN08290438, study PRJNA428436) | hydrothermal vent metagenome | isolation source: Deep-sea hydrothermal vent chimney | place: Atlantic Ocean: South-mid Altantic Ridge | depth 2194 m m
ACCTGCTCTTGTTTGCCCTAACTATACGCCGAGAAATGTCGCCCTCCGGCATGCAAAGTATGGCGAGTTGATAAGTTACCTATATTTTAACAAAATACGGCAAAGCGGTTAGAATAACACCAGACAAGATAAGAATATAAACATTTGAGATAAAATATGGGCAGACCATTAACCCCGTACCACTGAGAAGCGGGATAACAGCCTTTTGCTTTTTACCATAGACAAAAAAGCCGAAACCGATTGAGCTGAATATCACTCCCCATATCAAAACAGATGTATTCATTTGGTGTACTCAGAGTTACTTATCTTTAACTTTACTCCCGCTCCCGCTCACCTTGGTAGTAATAACCGCCACCACCCGCCGATTTTTGATGCGCCCGGCAAGGGTACTGTTATCCGCGACGGGATGAGACTCGCCATAGGCCTTTATTCCGAGACGTACAGCCTCAATACCCCGTTTTACCAGATAATCCTTAACCGCCAGGGCCCGCCGCTCAGAGAGACGCAGATTATAGGCCTCGGTGCCGATTGAACAGGTGTAACCCTCCAGAATTGTTGTGGTATCCGAATATTTTTTCATAAAGTGGACAACCTCTTCGAGACGTCTCTGGTACTGAGGTTTGATAACCGCCTTATCAAAATCGAACAGAGTCCGCAGATGTACCCGCAGCACCTTGTCATGCTTTAATTTTTTATATGATAAGGGCGGCGCTTGTTTAATTGCCGGAGCCTTTGGCGGCATGGTCTTACCGCTCTCAGAAATCACCGGCGGCGGACTGCTGATGTCAAAAAGGACACTCTCCATAAAATCGCTGATGGCGTCTGAGTCATTAAGCCTCGCGGCCCGGACAGTAAAACCGCCGCCCACCCTGTCCGGCAGTTCTGAGGCCAGTTTAAAGGCTGCCGGGTCAGGGCCGATAAGCACGGGATAAACCTTTACGCGGCCCTTATAGTATTCATTCATCATATCCGCCGTATCAAGCAGGGCCTGTCGGTAAGGGGATGAAAAGTCACTGATTATAATAATAGCGGTACGGCCCTTCACCAGCTTCATCTCCAGATATTCCGCTTCCAGGGCCTGAGCCAGAGGATTAAACATGGAATCCGCCGGGGTATTATTAATAATCAGCTTTCTAAGGCCCTTTTTATTACCCTGGATCATGCCATACACCAGGGTATTCTTAAAATCATATTCATTGGCATTCGGCCCGAATATCCTTAACCCCTGCCTTAGATTAATATTTTTGGGAATGGTAAGTTCCAGGCGGTCAAGCAGGGCCAGAGCCAGATCACGTCTCAACACCCCTTTTTTACGATACAGAAGGCTGTCGGAGTCATCAAGCATGAAAATTAGATTATCCACCTTCTGCACATGACGGCCGTCAGTAAGACGTTCCGCGATATTTATTACATCTTTATCAACAGCAGGCAGAGCCGGATGACGGGAAGAGGCGAAATGGGTCTGACAGGCAGTCAGCAGTACACAAAGGGCAAGAAGAACCAATAAGCGGATTTTTGAAGGCATGTCTGTTTACCGGGGCAAAGGTTAAATGATTTATACCAACCACCTTTGATGGACTCGTAAAAAGTCCATCACTTACTAACGGTGGCTAAGTCAACTAAGCGAAGACTGCGAAAAGTTCGATATACAGGTAAGCGAACGTAGTGAGACTCCGAGGCGTGGTGGTTCGACAGGGCTTCGACCATACATGTGGTATGCCGAAGGTCTGCCAAAACACCACAACACCGTAGTTCGGACTTCTTACGACGCCCTCACCTTTATATTGTATGCAGAACAGGTTACGTCCTGTCAAGCGGCAATTGGGATTTACCGCAAACTATTCCGGAATCTGGTGCTGATCCTCGCGGTGGCTCTCCTCACCTTTGCCCGTCTTTTTAATGAGGCGGTCAACGATGACCTCGAAGCCGCCAATAAACGCCTCGGGGGCAGATATTATCATGGTGCTGGTGGAGGCCATGGACAAAGCCGAAGGGCTTATTCTGGGGAGCAAAAAAAAACCTTTTACATTGACAAGAAGACAGACTTTGTTGTCCGCGCCGGGCTTAATGAGAACACCCCGCCCCTCAAAAAAAGCGGCACCGGCTTAGATCACGCCCTCTTCATCCGTCAGCAAGATCTGGATCTGGTCTCACCAGCGGCCCTGGGGAAATATAACAAAAACAAAATTCCCCTGATCTTTATCAAGATAATGCCGGGCTACGATCTCGACGACATGGCCGACAAACTACAGGCCATCGCCCCGGCTACCGGTTATCCGGCTGGCAAACATGGAACCACTCCAGGCCATTAAAGAGGAATAAAGATGGGGTTAATTTATCTTGCAACTATTCAGCCCAGGCGGAGAGAACCCCGAACCACGGGCTGAATGGTTGTTCAATATACTACCGGCAGACCTTCTTTTTTCCATTGGGCTATCCCGCCCTTCAAATTATACAATTTTGCGTAACCATTCCTGGCCATTATCTGCATAGCCGCATAACTGCGTCCTCCCACGGCACAGTAGAGAAGAATCGTTCTGTTCCTGGGTAGATTATAATTGCCTCTCATGATATTCCAGAATGGAACCAGCACCGAGTTCTGCAATTTGCCCTCCTTCAACTCCTGCGGCGAACGAACATCAACAATGAGTAAATCCGGCCTCTCGCCAATGAGCCGCATAACCTGCTGCGGGGTGAGTACCTTATGAAAAGGAGCCTTGACAGCCACTGCCAAAGCTGAGCTGGAGGCCGTTTTAGAGGCCGTGCTGTTATTGCTGTTCTTCGAACATGAGACCAACAGAACCGCCAGAATAACAAGACATAACTTCTTCATAAATTCACTACTCCATTTCAGATTTATTATAGATTTTGGACAGACAGGCCGGAGCGGTGATCCAACGTAACAGTTCACCAGGGGCACTAAAATTTATACTGCCTCAGTACTATAATAGTTCAAAGCTCATGGGGATAATTGATGTTATTCCAGGCTGGAATAAGATGAGACGGCGGATGGACAATCCGCACACGCTCCATGCCGCATATATGCCTTATTTTAAACTTACCAGCCCTGACCATCGCCTCAAAAACGGGGCCCATCCGCCCACTGTATAAGGCGAATAAAGGCTGATAAAAATCAGTCTTCGGCACCAGAGCCCAGTCTCTGGCCCGGCGCTGCCTTAAGAGCCAAGAGACAGCCGCCGTTGAGATATCAGGCATATCACAGGCACAAACCAAAAATGAGGACGTGGGACAATAGCGGCTGACCGATAGAATACCAGATAAAGGCCCGGCGCAATTCGGGACATCACTTAGACGCTGCCACTTACCAGGAGGTAATTCCCCGGCCCCAGCAACAACTATTTCGTGGCAAAACGGGGTTAAAATCCGGGCGATATGCTCCAGCCAGGACTTCCTGCCGCCCTTGACCGGCAGGAGATGTTTAGGACTTCCCATCCGTCTGCTTTTGCCGCCGATAAGAACACAGCCTATCAGCCTTTCATCTATGAATTCCGTCATTTGCCGCCTACGTCATTCTGCGGCTGGCATAAGCCCCTGCTGAATAACATAGCGAATCATCTCCGCCGTATTTTTAGCCCCTATTTTACGCATGATATTGGCCCGATGATGTTCCACGGTACGGATACTGATCCGCAAAACATCGGCAATTTCCTTACTCTTATTGCCCTCCGCCACCAGCACAATTACCTGTTTCTCCCGATTGGTAAGCAGCTTGCCGGTCAGACGGCCGCCAACACATAATTTCTCCAGTTCGTGGGGGAGAAAATTATCCGCCAGAACAGGCGAGATATAACACCTGCCAGCCAAGCATTGTTTAATGGCGGTTATGAGCTCGACATCAGAATCTTCCTTCAGGGCATAGCCATTAGCTCCCGCCTGCATAGCGCTGCACAAAAACTCCTTACTGCTGTGCATGGTAAGAATTAAAACCTTTATCCTGGGCCTGATCGCCCTCACCTCTTTAATGGCCTCAATCCCACGCATATGGGGCATGGAGATATCAAGAAGAACTAAATCAGCCGCAGTATTTTCCAGCAGGCCGATTAATTCCAGCCCGTCAGCCGCCTCATCAACCACCCGCAGATTATCTTCACCATCAATAATTTTTTTCAACCCCCGGCGAATCAGGACATGATCATCTGCCAAAATAATACGCGCTTCTTTCATAAATAGTTCACCTTGTTATCTTTTAAAGAGCAGCGACCTGCCCCAAGTCTCCTGACAGACCAGAGTATCGAACCCAACACATTATTTTTATTCACAAAAACTACTGATATTTAACAAAAAAAGTCATCTTTTACATAATTCTTTTTAATTATCTTGACAAGTCTATAGCCGTTTTTATACCATTTTTTATTATTTTTTATTATTTTTTATTTTTCAGTAATATACGGTTAAGAACCAGCGCTGATAACAAAATCTAACCAGGCACCACTAATTATTTTGTAACAAGAGTTAGTTAAGACGGAATTATTAATCCCTTCACCAAGCCCCCCAAAATGCCAAATTGCAACTTTCATTATGCCCCCCTCTTTCAGTTGGGGCCCGATACAACCAGTTATCGCTGCCTGACCAACAGCCATGTCAAAACCATTGAGGCAGCCGGACGTCAAATTCTGACCATTGAGCCGGAGGCCCTGCGCCACCTGGCCCGCGAGGCCCTACGGGATATCTCTTTCTTTCTGCGCCGTAACCATCTGCGCCAGTTAGCCGCAATTATTGATGATCCCGCGGCCTCGGATAATGATCGTTATGTGGCCGTCACCCTGCTTAAAAATGCCAGAGAGGCGGCCAAAGGTGTTCTACCCGGCTGTCAGGATACCGGTACCGCCATTATCCACGCTCATAAGGGAGAACAGGTCTGGACAAATTGCGATGACCAGCAATACCTCGCACACGGCATCTTTGACACCTATACCCGTGAAAACCTGCGCTATTCACAGATGGCGCCGCTCTCTATGTTTGAGGAGGTCAATACCCAATGCAACCTCCCGGCCCAGATTGACATTTATTCCCGGCCCGGCCGCGAATACCATTTTCTGTTTTTAGCCAAGGGCGGCGGTTCCGCCAACAAGACCTTTCTCTATCAGGAGACCAAAACGCTGTTAACTGAGTCAAATCTCAGCAATTTTTGCCGCCGCCAGCTACCCAAATTAGGTACGGCCGCCTGTCCGCCCTATCATATCGCCCTGGTAATCGGCGGTACCTCCGCCGAGGCCAATTTAAAGGCGGTAAAACTGGCTTCGGCAGGCTATTATGATGATCTGCCGACCACGGGCGATAAATATGGCCGGGCCTTCCGGGATATGGAATGGGAGGGTCGTCTATTGCAGATTGCCAGGGAATCAGAAATTGGGGCTCAGTTCGGCGGTAAATATCTGGCCCATGATACCAGAGTCATCCGCCTGCCGCGTCACGCCGCCTCCAACCCCGTCGGTCTGGGGGTAAGTTGCAGCGCCCACCGTAACATCAAAGCCAAAATCACCGGCGAGGGGATATTCATTGAAGAACTGGAAAGAGTTCTCACCCCCTACGAAGATAAGCTGCACATAAAAACCAAAGAGGCGGTAAACATAGACTTAGAACGGCCAATGCCGGAGATTCTGGCCCAGTTAACGAGGCAGCCAACGGGTACCCTTCTCCATTTAAACGGCACTCTCGTTGTCGCTCGCGACATTGCCCACGCCAGGGTCAAAGAGATTATCGACCAGGGCGGCACCATGCCGGACTATTTCAAAAATCATCCCGTCTATTACGCCGGCCCGGCCAAGACCCCGGCAGGTATGGCCTCGGGCAGCTTCGGCCCCACCACCGCCGGCCGCATGGATATCTATGTTGATGAATTCCAGGCCGCCGGCGGTTCTCTGATTATGTTAGCCAAGGGCAACCGGGCGCCGAAGGTGAGCGCCGCCTGTAAACGGTATGGCGGCTTCTATTTAGGCTCCATTGGCGGCCCGGCTGCGGTGCTGGCAAAAGAATGCATCACCAAAGTCGAGGTCATAGCCTTCCCCGAGCTGGGAATGGAGGCGGTGCGCCGGATTACAGTCCGCGATTTCCCGGCCTTTATTGTCTGTGACGATAAAGGCAATGATCTCTACCGCAGGGTTTAGTGTCATGGACAAACAAGAAATATTTATCTTCTCAAGTATCGGCCGCAAGGCCCTTATGGCCATCAGCGGCGCCTTCCTCGGGTTCTTTCTTTTTCTTCACCTCCTCGGCAACAGCGCTGCCTTCTGGGGGGCGAAGGCCTTTATTTCTTACGCCGCTGACCTCCACAGCCTGCCGGTGCTGGTGCTGCTTTTCGAGGTAGTTCTATTCTGCTTTTTCACCATCCATATAGCCCTGGCCCTAATTTCCTATTACGAGAATCTCCGAGCCAGGCCAAAGCATTATTCATGCCATAAAAACGCTGGCGGCCGCACCTGGGGCTCCCGCACCATGCCCTATACAGGACTGTTAATTCTCCTGTTTATTATCTTTCATCTCCTGGCATTCCGGGGCGTAAAGCCGGTGGAAATAGCGGCTCTGGTGCGTCATAATCTGAGCCTCCCCCTCACCGCCTTCTATTATTTAATCAGCCTTGCCGCCCTGGCTCTGCACGTCAGCCACGGCTTCTGGAGCCTCTGGCAGTCCCTGGGCCTTGGCCTGCGCCATACTGATTTATTACGAAAAAGCTCATTAACGATTAGTATTATAGGCGGGTTGCTGTTCAGCTTAATACCTTTGCTCTGCCTGCTGTCAGCCAATTTTTTAGTCAGCACTCCATGAACACCCTGAAACGCTTACATTTTCTACAGTAAGCAGGGAAGATATTACCCGCAATTTTTAAAAAAAAAATCATAAAACTATACGAGCCTTGGAGAGGATTGCCTTGCCTACCCGATTGAACGCCAATATTCCACCCGGCCCCCTAAGTGAGAAATGGGATAATTATCGTTTTAACAGCCGCTTAATTAATCCAGCCAACAAGAAGCGTTATAAAATTATTATCATCGGCACCGGCCTGGCCGGGGCCTCGGCAGCGGCCAGCCTGGCTGAATCAGGCTATAATATCCAGAGTTTCTGCCTCCAGGACAGCCCGCGCCGGGCCCACAGCATTGCCGCCCAGGGCGGCATTAACGCTGCCAAAAATTATGCCAATGACGGCGATTCCATTCAACGTCTCTTTTATGATACCATCAAAGGCGGCGATTTTCGTTCCAGAGAAGCCAACGTCTACCGCCTGGCCCAGATCAGTAATCAGATCATTGACCATTGCGCGGCCCAGGGTATCCCCTTTGCCCGTGAATACGGCGGCCACCTCGCCACCCGTTCATTCGGCGGGGCTCAGGTGGCACGCACCTTCTACGCCAGAGGGCAGACCGGCCAGCAATTACTCATTGGAGCCTACGGCGCCATGATGCGCCAGGCAGCAACCGGGAGAGTGCGGATCCACCCCCGCGCCGAAATTATGGACATTGTGATGGTGGACGGCAGAGTTAGAGGGGTAATAAGCCGCGATCTGCAGACCGGCCGGTTTGAACGGCACGCCGCCGACGCCGTAATTATAGCCAGCGGCGGTTACGGTAATGTTTACTGCCTCTCCACCAATGCCATGTCCTCCAATGTAACGGCGGCCTGGCGGGCCTATAAACGGGGCGCGGCCTTTGCCAACCCCTGCTTTGTCCAAATCCACCCCACCTGTATACCAGTACACGGCGAGCATCAATCAAAGCTCACCCTGATGAGCGAGAGCATGCGAAATGACGGCCGAGTCTGGGTGCCCAAAAAAGCCGGTGACGCCAGGCCGCCGGAACAGATTCCAGAAGACGAACGTGATTATTTTTTAGAGGTTAGATACCCGGCCTTCGGCAACCTTGTACCCCGTGATGTCGCCTCACGCAACGCCAAGGAACAATGCGACAAAGGTAAGGGGGTGGGAGGCAGCGGCCTGGCGGTCTATCTTGATCTTTCCGACGCCATCCACCGCCAGGGCGAAGAAGAGATATTTCGGAAATACAGCAATCTCTTTGAAATGTACGAGAGAATCACCGGCGAGAACCCCCTGCGTACCCCCATGCGGATCTATCCGGCGGTTCATTATACCATGGGCGGTCTCTGGGTTGATTACAGTCTGATGACCACCCTGCCCGGCCTCTTCGCCCTGGGCGAAGCCAATTTTTCCGATCACGGTGCTAATCGCTTAGGGGCAAGCTCTATGATGCAGGGGCTGGCTGACGGGTATTTTGTCATTCCCACCACCATCACCCCCTATCTCGCAGATATACAGGCCGGCCAGATTAACAGCGCTCATCCCCAATTCGCCGCCTGTGAACATGAGGCGAGAGATAAAATAACCCGTCTTCTATCCATCAAGGGCCGCCGAACGGTTGATGATTTTCACCGCCAGTTAGGCCGTATTCTATGGAATAAATGCGGCATGTCCCGCAATGAGCATAATCTGCGCCAGGCCTTGGAGGAAATTCCCCGCCTGCGCCAAGAATTCTGGCAAAATGCCATGGTACCGGGAAGCGGCAGCACTCTTAATCAATCCCTGGAACGAGCCGGCCGAGTGGCGGATTTCATGGAATTCGGCGAATTAATGGTACGTGACGCCCTGGAACGGCGGGAGTCATGCGGCTGCCATTTCCGGGAAGAGAGCCAAACCGCCGACAATGAGGCCCAAAGGGATGATGAACATTACGCCCATGTAACGGCCTGGGAATATCAGGGGCCGGACAGTAAACCAATCAGCCGCTTGGAGGCGCTTAATTTTGAAAACATCAAGCTTAGCCAGAGGAATTACAAATAATGGCTCTCATTCACCTTAAATTAAAGATCTGGCGGCAGCCGGGGCCGGAGAGTAAAGGCTGCTTCAAGGAATATAAATCAGGCGCAGTTTCAACGGATATGTCATTTTTGGAGATGCTTGATGTCGTAAACGAACGCCTTACCCTGGAGGGTGAAGAGCCCATAGCCTTTGACCATGACTGCCGGGAAGGAATCTGCGGGATGTGCGGTACCATGGTGAACGGTTACGCCCATGGTAAAGAAAAATCTACCACCCTCTGCCAGCTCCATCTGCGCCATTTCAGAGATGGCGAGACCATTATTATTGAGCCATTTCGAGCCAGGGCCTTGGGGACGATTAAGGACCTGATCATTGACCGCAGGGCCTTTGATCATATTATTACCGCTGGCGGTTATGTCTCAATAAATGCCGGTTCAGCGCCGGATGCCAGCAGCCAGACCGTATCCAGAGCGGCCGCCGAGGAGGCCCTGGATGCCGCCGCCTGTATTGGCTGCGGAGCCTGTGTCGCCAGCTGTCCCAACGCCGCAGCCATGCTCTTTACCGGGGCCAAGGTCTCTCAGTTCGCCCTTCTGCCCCAGGGCCAGCCGGAACGTAAAAAACGAGTTCTAACCATGGTTCGGGCCATGCGGGAGGCGGGATTCGGTAATTGCAGCAATGAACGGGAGTGCGAGGCCAGCTGCCCGAAAAATATATCCATCCGCCATATCGCCCGCCTGAACCAGGAGTTTATCCGGGCAGGTACGGGATAGGGGCGGGGTTATGGAAAGAGAAATTTTTCACCATCGCCCCGTTTTGATTTCGTAGGGGCACCCCCGTGGTTGCCCATTATTCTGCGTCTGCCCCGACAATCACCATCCGGCCATCCATCTCCACCCGGTCACCGGCACGAAGCTGAGCGCCGCGACGGATATCCACCGCCCCATTCACCATCACCTCTCCGGCCTTAATCCTGATTTTGGCCTCCCCGCCGGAGGATACCAGATTGGCCAGTTTTAATAATTGTCCCAGGCGGATGCTATCATCCTTAAGCTTAATTCTAATTTCCTCTGCCATATGCCTCAATCCTCTTAAATATTATCCGGCCCCTTGACCTTTTCCATCATACCCCTTACCCTGCCGACATGCGATTTCTACCAACTACCAAAGAAGAAATGCACCGCTTGGGCTGGACACAGGCGGATATAATCCTCATCAGCGGCGACACCTATATTGACAGCCCCTATATAGGTGTCGCCCTCATTGGCCGGGTTCTCATGGCCGCCGGTTTCAAAACGGCAGTCATCGCCCAGCCCGGCATAAATTCAACCACGGATATCAATCGCCTCGGCAACCCCCGCCTCTTCTGGGGCGTGAGCGGCGGCAGTGTTGACTCCATGGTGGCCAATTACACCGCCCTGAAAAAAAGGCGTAAATCAGATGATTTTACACCGGGCGGCAGGAACACCCGGCGGCCGGACCGAGCGGTTATTGTCTATACCAACCTAATCAGAAAACTGCAAAAGGAAACCGACCATAAAAGTCCCATAGTCCTGGGGGGCATCGAGGCCAGTCTGCGGCGGATAAGCCACTATGATTTCTGGTCAAACAAGGTCAGACGTTCTATCCTCTTTGACGCCAGGGCGGATATCCTGCTCTATGGCATGGCGGAACGTACCGTGGTGCAACTGGCCCGTACCTTAACAGAAAAAGGCGATTTCAGGACTCTGCCGGGTCTTTGTTATATCGGCGCTCAGGTACCTGACGGTTTTACCGAACTACCGCCCCATAAGACCGTGATGATGGATAAATCCGCCGCCAGCCGCATGTTTGAGGAATTTTATCATAATAATGACCCCCTCACCGCCCATGGCCTGGCCCAACTCCAGGACAGCCGCTACCTGATTCAGAATCCTCCCGCCCCCTACCTGAAAACTGAAGAGCTGGATAAGATCCACGCACTGCCCTTCAGCCGTGAGGTTCACCCCTATTATAAGCGCCATGGCACGGTGCGGGCCCTGACCACTATCCAGGCCGCCATTACCACTCATCGCGGCTGCTATGGCGAGTGTAATTTCTGCGCCATAGCTGTCCATCAGGGGCGGACGGTACGTTCGAGAAGCGAGGAATCAATCTTGAAGGAGGCGGTAGAAATCAGCAAGCAGCCCTTTTTCAAAGGTAATATATTAGATGTCGGCGGCCCCACCGCCAATATGTACGGCTTTGAATGCGCCAGAAAACTCAGCAAAGGCCCCTGCCGCCACCGGCGCTGCCTGACTCCCGAAATATGCCCCAATCTCAAGATCAACCATAAACGGCAGTTGGCATTATTAAAAAAGCTGCGCAGCCTGCCGGGCATAAAACGGGTATTTGTCGCCTCCGGTATCCGTTACGATATGGTCATGACCGGCGGACAGGGCAGGGAATATCTGCGGGAGGTAGTAAAGCACCATGTCTCCGGCCAGTTAAAAATCGCCCCGGAACATTGCCTGGATCATGTTCTGACCCAAATGGGCAAACCCCAGGTTAAACACCTTCTGGAGTTTAAACATCTCTTTGACGAGGAGAGCCGTAAAGCCGGTAAACCGCAGTTTTTAACCTATTACTTTATCGCCGCCCATCCAGGCTGCACCTTGAAGGACATGCGGGATCTAAAGGATTTCTGCCGCCGTCATCTACGCATAGCCCCGGAGCAGACCCAGATTTTTACCCCGACCCCCTCAACCTATTCCACTCTTATGTATTGGACAGGGCGTGATCTCGAAGGACATAAAATTTATTGTGAGAGGGACAGCAAAAAGAAAGAGGCTCAAAAGGTGGCCTTAATCAATAAAATCAACAAGAAACGAATACACAAGGTAATGCAGACCTCTTAAAAAT
>VAPG01038451.1_pt1 | contig 11663 bp, 9 predicted proteins | sample 3393851 | NCBI WGS metagenome assembly VAPG01 (sample SAMN08290438, study PRJNA428436) | hydrothermal vent metagenome | isolation source: Deep-sea hydrothermal vent chimney | place: Atlantic Ocean: South-mid Altantic Ridge | depth 2194 m m
TGGTATATCCCAATCCTGCTTCTGACAAAATTTATTGTACGGCATTTTCAAAAAACAGCATGGCTTTTGTCGTTAACCTTACTGGAAAAGTTATTCTCTCACAAAATGTCATGAGAGGTGCGGCACTGGATATTAGTAAGTTGCCGAGAGGTATTTATATTCTGAAAGTCTTTTCCGGCGAAAAAAAAATCTTGCGAAAATTTGTTAAGAGATAATCCGGGAATGTTTCTGTGGGAGAGCTTTTATTTCACCTAAAAAAACCAGGCCCTTTGGGCATAGTCATATTCTTTTGGCTATGCCTCTATTTGTTAGCATAAACTGAATAATGATTTAAGAAGTGAGTACATCGCTAATGAATGCCCCTACTTCAAAATTCAAAAATCAGCTTGTCCGGTCTCAGGCTGGATTAATCGGTGTTCGATATTCAAAACAGAAATATTTGATTTTTAATGTCCATTTGAGGTTAAGCCAAAGCCACCTTCTTAGAAGGTGTGATTTTTACTTCAGAAAACGGGGAAACTACTCATGTCCTATCTTAAACTCTTTGGAATACTCGTTGTTTTCCAGTTTCCGTTTTACTTCTTTAAATGCATTTACTGTGTATTCCACATCTTCCAGTGTGTGGGCGGCTGTGGGAATAAGGCGTAATAAAATAGTTCCTTTGGGTACTACCGGATAAGCAACGATGGAGCAGAAGATATCATAATTCTCACGCAGGTCGTAAGTGATTTGTGTTGCTTCGGGAACGGTTCCGTTGAGCATAACCGGTGTTACCGGCGAAGCAGTGTTGCCAATGTTAAGTCCTGCATCACGCAAGCCTTTATGTAAAGCATTTACAATGGTCCATAGCTTTTTGCGATGGGAAGGGTCTTCGCGCAAGAGTTCGAGACGTTTCATGGCGCCGATAACCATGGGCATGGGAAGCGATTTGGCAAATATCTGCGACCGCATGTTATACTTCAGATAGTTAATTACTTTAGTGTTGCCGGCAACAAACGCCCCAATACCGGCCATAGCTTTGGCAAAAGTTCCAAAGTAAATATCCACATTATCCTGAACACCAAAATGTTCATCTGTTCCTGCTCCGGTTGGCCCCATGGTTCCAAAACCATGGGCATCGTCTATAAGGATACGAAATTTGAATTTCTCTTTCAGAGCAACGATTTCAGGCAAATTACCGAGGTCGCCGGCCATGCCGTAAACACCTTCTGTAATCACCAGAATACCGCCTCCCGTTTTTTCAACAAGTCTTGTAGCACGCGTCAGCTCTCTTTCCAGATTTTGCATGTTATTATGCGGATAAACAAAACGTTTCCCGAAATGCAACCGCATACCATCGATAATACAGGCATGTGCCTCGGAATCGTAAACAATCACATCGTTCCTGTTAACCATGGCATTAATAATGGAGACCATCCCCTGATAACCGTAATTCAACAGGTAAGCAGCCGGTCTGCTCACAAAGGAAGCCAATTGCTCTTCCAACTCTTCATGATATTTTGTGTGTCCCGACATCATCCTGGCGCCCATAGGATAAGCCAATCCCCAATCTTTGGCGGCATCGGCATCAGCTTTTCTCACTTCGGGATGGTTGGCCAGTCCAAGGTAATTATTCAGACTCCAGACAAGCCTTTCTTTACCCATAAATATCATCTTGTTGGAAATTTCACCTTCAAGTTTCGGAAACACGTAGTAGCCTTCCGATTGTTTGGCATACATTCCAATAGGGCCCATGTTAAGCTCACATTTATCAAAAATATCCATTCTTTTTGCTTTAAAAATAAAAGGCAAAAGTAGGTAAATTAAACGAGTGTGCAAAAATCAGCTGTCGCAAAAGTCAACCGTGATAAAGGAAAAATCTGTCAAATCGGTGCCCTCATTACTTTCTGCTAAAATCCTTGCTTTCCATGCAAAACAGCTGATAGCCGGAACATTATCATTTCAAAAAGTAACCTCATCCCTGTATCTTTTGGCTTATGAAAAAATTGAGGAACAAATTATACGATATACCTTGAATTTTCGTTTTGTACTTCAATAAATTGTTATAATTTTGCCGCATGCTAAAAAAGGCTTATTTTTTCTTGTTAATTACTGGTTACATTGTAGTTAACACCGGATGTAATAATTATTCCAAAATTTTAAAGGGACCTGACAATACTTTAAAGTATCAAACGGGGGTTGACCTTTATGAAAGTGGTAACTTTAAAAAGGCGTTGCAGTTTTTTGATATACTGCGGACTTTTTATCAGGGTACCAAAAAAGGAGAGAAGCTAACGTATTATACTGCAAACTGTTATTTCCAAACGAAAGACTACCAGTTGGCCAGTTATTACTTTCATCAGTATCAGCAGATGTACCCGAAAGGGAAATATGCGGAAGAGTCTGCTTATTTACAGGCATACTGTACTTATCTCACTTCTCCCCGTCCCGAGTTGGATCAGGCCAATACCTACAAGGCTTTGCAGGAGCTTCAGTCGTTTATCAATCGCTATCCCAGCAGTACCAGAGTAGGGAAAGCTACCCAACTTATGGATAATCTTCACAGGAAACTGGAGATAAAAGACTTTAAGGTCGCCTACCTCTATTATCGTATGGAAGATTTTCAGGCTGCTATTACCTCTTTCAAGAACCTGTTGAACAATTATCCGGAGAGCCAGAGCAAAGAGTTGTACCTTTACTATATTGCCAAATCTTATTTTGTGTACGCAGATAATAGTATTGTTGAGAAACAAAAAGAGCGTTTTGAAAAGATGGTGGAAGCATATAACAACCTGTTATTTCTCTACCCGAAAAGCAAATATTTGCCAGAGTTAAAACCGATGAGTAAAAAAGCAAAAGAATATTTAAAATAAACAAACATGGACTACAAAAAAATTAAAACTGAAACAACCGCTATTACACGCCATAAAGAGAAATTTTATGAGCAAACAGGTAACATCTACGAAACGGTTGTCGTGTTGTCAAAGCGTTCCAATCAGATTGCTGCAGAGTTAAAACAGGAACTGGAGGAGAAAATATCTGAGTTTGCTTCCTCCAGCGATAATCTTGAAGAAGTTTTTGAAAATAGGGAACAAATTGAAATGGCCAAGTACTACGAGCGCATTCCCAAACCCACATTACTGGCTATTCACGAATTTATGAACAACCAGACTTACATAAGAAATCCACACAAGGAAATCGCTACCGAATTTTAATTGGTCTCGCCTCAGGCGAGATGTAAATAAAAGCCATGCTCAAAGGAAAAAAAATTATTGTAGGCATTACGGCAGGAATTGCTGCCTACAAAATTCCTTTGCTTATCCGGTTGTTAAAAAAAGAGGGGGCTGAGGTGCAAGTGGTTATGACGCCTTTTGCAAGGGAGTTCGTTACTCCACTTACCCTTTCGGTAGTTTCAGAACGACCGGTACTTTCCGACTATTTTATAAAAAATGAGGGCAGCTGGAACAGCCATGTTGACCTCGGCTTGTGGGCTGATGCGCTTTTGATGGCTCCGCTTACAGCCAACTCTATGGCAAAGATGGCTACCGGTATTGCCGATAATTTTCTCATGACACTGGTGCTCTCCGCACGCTGTCCCCTGTTTTTTGCACCGACCATGGATTTGGATATGTTCCAACATCCAACGGTGAATGAAAACATCAAAAAACTACAGGCGCTTGGTTATCATTATATTGAACCTGCAGAGGGGGAGCTGGCCAGCGGTCTGAGAGGTAAAGGCCGGCTGAAAGAGCCGGAAGAGCTGTTGCAGGAGCTCATCGACTATTTCTCCATAACGCAGACCTTCAAAGGAAAGAAGGTGATGGTGAGCGCCGGCCCCACTCATGAACCTATCGACCCGGTACGTTTTATAGGAAACAGTAGCTCCGGGAAAATGGGGGTGGCTATTGCCAAAGCTTTTGCCCGAAGTGGAGCAGATGTGGAACTTATTATTGGGCCTGCCGGTTTGGATACCCGGTTTACCGGAATTCATACGACAAATATCAATACTGCTGCCGAGATGGACGCTGCCTGTCAACAGGCTTTTCGTGATGCTGACATTGCCATCATGGCAGCTGCTGTGGCTGATTTTACACCTTTACAGCCATCCACCGAAAAAATTAAAAAAGCTGATGCCCCGGAAGTTATTCATTTGAAACCCACTCACGACATCCTTGCCGGTCTCGGAAAAGAAAAAAAACAAGGGCAACTACTTATTGGCTTTGCCCTTGAGACGGAGAACGAACTTGCTAACGCACAAGATAAACTCCAAAAGAAAAATTTGGATATGATTGTCCTTAATTCGCTGAATGACAAAGGAGCAGGTTTTGGCACAGATACCAATAAGATTACGCTTCTTACAAGAAATGATGCCCCTCAGTCATTTCCATTGAAACCAAAATCCGCTGTTGCTCTGGATATTCTTTCCGCCATTAAACTGCTGATGGAGGGCTGATTTATGAAAAAAACAGGCTTGTTATTCTTTTTTCTTTTCCTGCTGACGACAGGAATATTTGCTCAGGAATTTTATTGCAAAGTGGATATCAATACCCAACAGGTGCAAGGTTTTGATCGCAGTGTGGTGAGTAGTCTGAAAACTGCTATGACAGAGTTCATAAACAACCGAAAATGGAGTAATTACAATTTTACACCTGAAGAACGTATTAATTGCACCTTGCTTTTCACCGTTAGCCAGATTATCTCTTCCGATGAATTCAAAGGAACTTTTAGCATTATTATGCAACGTCCGGTATTCAAAACCAGTTATCGTTCGCCCTTATTAAATATGATAGATAAAAACATTCGGTTTAAATACACGCCTTCGCAGGCGATGAACTTCTCGGAGGGTAGTTATACGGATAACCTGACTTCCCTGCTTGCATTTTATTCCTATATGATGCTCGGCATTGATTTCGACTCTTTTGCACAGGATGGCGGTACGGTTTTTTATCAGAAAGCTATGTCGGTGGTACAGTCTGCACAGAATTCCGGATATACCGGATGGCAATCTTTCGAAAGTGAGAAAAATCGCTATCATTTTGTAGAGCAGTATTTAAACAAAGCTTATGAGCCTTTGCGCACTTTTTTGTATCAATATCACCGGCTGGGACTTGATGTGATGGCCGACAATACCATCCAGGGTAGAAAAGTGATACTGAAATCACTATCGCTGTTGAAAGAAGTGTATAACAAACGACCTGGATTATACGACCTGCAATTGATTCTCGACGCCAAACGAAGCGAGATTATTGACATTTTCTCTAAAGCCACACCCATCGAAAAGAATACAATGATTAATATTCTCAGTGAGGTAGATGCCCCTAACGGTACCCGCTATCGTGAAGTGTTGCGGCAGCGTTGATGTCTTCCTATTTCTTTTTCACAGTAATGTGATAATATGCTAATATGGTAATGAGTGTTGGGAGAAATAAAGGTTATTACTAAGACTTACCTTTCGTCGTAACCTCCAAATCTCCCAACCTCCAAACGGCATATAATTGCCATATATTTCATGCGAAATAGGATGTTGAACATGAGCTCTCTAATAGAGTACTCAGGTGAATACCACGTTCTACAGCATTCTAATACTCATTTGCAGATTAAAACTTCAGGTTTATCCCTCCCATGAAGTTAAATTTTGCCTGTGGAAAATAACCATTCATTTCCGATCCAACTCCATTATAAACATAACGGTAAACCCAGGCGTTAGTTTCGTACGCTGCGCTGAAAATATTGTTCAGGCTCAGCATAAAACCCAGCGATTTAACTCCACGTAAGTGTAACGTGTAATCAAGTTTCAGACTGTTCACCCAGTAAGGATGCAGGCTTCGCTCATTATTTGAAGTGTTGTCGATATATTGTCGTCCAACGTATTTCGATACCCAGGCTATATGCAACCTTTTCACGGGATTAACCGTCAAATTGCTACTGGCAACCACTCCCGGTGAAAAAGAAATATCAGTGGTTCCCAGATTATTTTTGTATTGATACGGTTCGTTGGCCGGATCATCCCAATAGTTCCAGTTGTCCACATATTCAGTAAAATTTATAATCTTGTTCTGGCTCAGGCTTACGTTGGCATTCCATGTTAGCATACGGGTAATTTGCCAGGCTGCCGAGACTTCCAGCCCAACCCGGTAACTTTTGGGAACATTTGTCAAAATTGCAGTTCCCACGTTGTTGATTTTCCCGGTCATTACGAGTTGGTCTTTATAATCCATGTAGTATAAGTTGGTACTGAGCGAGAGTTTTGTTCTGACGATTTTGTATCCTAACTCATAATCAATTAGTCGTTCACTGCGGATGTCCTGTTGTGGGTCTGCATCACGATAGACCGAACGGTTGGGCTCACGATGAGACACGCCAAAAGAAAAATAGAAATTGCTCCTTGGGTTTATCGCATAAGAAATTCCGGCTTTGGGGTTGAAAAAATGGAAGTTATGTGTCTGCGTTAAATCACGGAGATCATCATGGATACCGATTATCTGATAGTTGATGATACGGTATTGCAGGTCAGTCATAATGCTGAAGTGCTCGTCAATACGATAATTCCATTTTGCAAAAATATTGTAATCGGTTTTTAATCCTGTGTTGAAATAATAGTTACGGTCGTAATCGCCGAGACGGGCAATCTGTGCCCAGACAATTTTCCCATAGTGGTCACCATCGTAATGATTCCAGCCTCCGCCAAATGAAAAAGTGCTGTGCGTAGTTTTATAATTTCCCGTCAGGTTAAAACCGTAGAAATAATTATTCAACCATTTTTGTCGTATCAGGTTGGTACGGCCAATTGTATCACTTCCGATGATGGTATCATTCATACCATATTTAGAAAACTTCTGATTATTTTTATAAGATTCGTAATAACCAAAACCGCGTGTCAGAAAAAGCGCTGCGGCCATATTTAGTTTCTTGTTAAACTGATGAGCGTAGTGCAGCTGATAGTAATTCTGGGTGTAATTGTCCGTTTGGTTCTTATAATATCCGGTCAGGTTTCCACGGCTGTCGTAAATGGCTCCTGCAGGGTTATAGGTGCGGTTTGTGGCGAGACTGTCTTTTGGGACGCCGTACCACGCCTGGTAGGTTTTTTCGTGCCCCAGCATCACGATAGCTTTAAAGACACTTGTTTTACCATAATATGCGGCTGAAAAATATCCGGATCGCAAGTTAGAAGAGGCTCTGTCGATATATCCATCAGAAGTAATGTGCGAAAGGCGGCCACTGATAACCCAGTGTTTGTTTAACAATCCCGATCCAAAATTCAATGTGTTCTTGAAAGTGTTAAACGAGCCTGCCGCACTGCTTATTTCTGCAAAAGTATTGGGGTCGAAACGGTCGGTTTTGATGTTTATGCTGGCGCCAAAGGCTGCGGAGCCATTCCCGGAAGTACCTACTCCACGCTGTATCTGGATATTATCGACAGAGGAGGCCATATCGGGTAGATCAACAAAATAGACACCCTGCGATTCGGCATCGTTTACCGGAACGCCGTTGAGCGTAACATTGATACCGGTGAGGTCAACACCGCGAATACGCATACCCGTATAGCCTACGCCGGCACCGGCATCGGAGCTGACTACAAGCGATGGGGTCATTTTGAGCAAATATGGCAGGTCTTGCCCCATATTGTTTTTGTTCAGCGTCTTACCACTAATGTTTTCGTGGGTTGTTGGCGAAGAAGCACTCACACGCGTGGCAGAAATGATAACTTCATCGCTCAGGTAACTTGTAGGCTCAAGCATAATGTTCAGGTGCTTACTTTTCGTAAGTTCTACCTTCATTTCAATGTTTTTAAAGCCCACAAAACTTACTTTTAAAGTGTAATCTCCCGGTTTTAAATCCTTAAAAGAAAAATTGCCGCCATTGTCGGAGGTTGTCGCCATAAACGATTCTCCCAAGATGACATTGGCACCGGTGAGCGGTTGGTGGTTGTCCTGACTGGAAATATTTCCGGTCAGACTAATCTGTGCCCTTAGTAACCAGGGCATCAGTAGAATGATGAATAATAATAAAATGTTTTTTTGCATGACTCGATTGATTTAAGTTAAATTAAATCAACAGAGGAACACCTTCTCTTGAAATGGGTCAGTACTCTTTTTCCTACGACGGCATTATCCGCATCAGGTTCAGAGGGTTTGATCTCAGCCCGTGTATTGAGGCACCCCTATTGTTTGATTGGGGCAAAAGTAATAAATTCTCTGCGAATTGCAACTGGCGTAATGAGATTTCGGCTAAATATTATTTTGAGGTGCCAGCTATAAAATTCTCAATATCTTATTTCACAATAGTTCTGTAATTTTTCGTTGCGTTTTTTGCCGTAAGGTTACTCCCTTGATTTACGGAATAGGAAATCATGAATAGAAATTTATTTGTCAAGATATTTTTTACCTTTGGGCTTGAAAACCACTTACCCGTAAGGCGAAGAAAGACCACAACAATGAAAGAAATACACAGTGAATTGGCAAAACGCAACAAAGAAGCCAATGAGCTGATGAAACAAATTTTAAGTAATGGTTAATGGAAAATTGTTAATGAAAAATTGAATTTAAGAATGAGTCCGGTCTAAAAAGGTACTGAAAGGTAAAAAATGAAAATCAGTATTTACCCCTTTCCCTAAAGGGAGCACTGATTTTCAGCCACTTCCCCTTTAGGGGATCGCGGGGTAAAAGTGGCTGAAATCAAAATCGTACCTTTTTAGACCGGACTCAAGAATGAAATTAACAACTTACAATTAACAATTATAAAGATTATGAAAATAGAAAATCAGAATATCGAATTTAAAACTATCTGGAAAGATGAATATCTGAAATCTATTTGTGCTTTTGCCAATGCACAAGGTGGAACACTTTTTATTGGTATTGAGGATAACGGAGATGTAACCGGCATTAAAAACCATAAAAAACTTTTGGAGGATTTGCCCAATAAAATCAGAGATATTCTGGGTGTTGTTCCGCAAATAAATCATAAAACAGAGACAAATAAACATTATCTTGAAATAAGAGTAAAACCTTATAATAATCCGGTATCTTACAGAGGACATTTTTATTATCGCAGCGGAAGTACTATTCAGGATTTGAACGGACCTGCTCTCGAAAATTTTTTGCTTGAAAAAAAAGGTAAAAATGGGATGGGGTAGTTGCCGAGACATTCTCTGTTGATGACTTGTCTAATACCGCTTTTGAAATCTTTAGAAAAAAAGCACAACGGAGCAAAAGAATTCCGGAAGAAGACCTTTCGGAAAGCAATGAAAATCTTTTAGAGCTTCTCGGGATGACGGAAAATGGAAAACTTACCCGTGCAGCGGTTCTTGCTTTTGGTAAAAATCCTGAGCGACTGGTTACCGGTGCTTATGTTAAAATAGGTTTTTTCCGCACACATACCGACCTTTTGTATCACGACGAAATTCACGGCAGTTTGTTTGAACAGGTTGAAAAAACAATGGATTTGTTGCTTACAAAATATATGCGGGCAAATATTGCCTACGAGGGGATTACCCGAACCGAAACCTACGACTTCCCCGAAGATGCTTTACGTGAAGCTGTGCTTAATGCCATTATTCATAAGGATTATACAAGTGGCAGCCCCATACAGATAAGTGTTTATGCCGATATGATTTGGGTAAGCGGTTCTGGCAAACTGCCCGAAGGTTGGACAGTGGAAACACTGAAAACAAAACACAAATCTAAGCCCGCAAATCCCGATATTGCCAATGCTTTTTTTCGTGCCGGATACATAGAAGTCTGGGGACGGGGAACAATTAATATTATTGAATATTGTACCCGTGCAGGTTTACCCGCACCCGATTTCGACTATAGTGCCGGATTGACAATTGTCTTTAAAAAAATTGATAAAGCCTTTGAGGAATTGAGTAGCAGCGATTATGGGAAAAAGAAAACTACGGTGAAAACTACGGTGAAAACTACGGTGAAAACTACGGTGAAAATATTAGACCTGATTAAGGTTAATAATAAAATTACAAGGCAGGAAATAGCTTATATTATTGGCATATCCATTGACGGTGTAGATTATAATATGAAAATATTGAAAAAGCAAGGGAAGATTAAACGCATTGGCCCCGACAAAGGAGGCTATTGGGAAATTGTTGATAATGCTTAATTTTGGATTATATGATAAAATCTTACGGCGCATAACTTTTTCTGTACACACCCCTACACCTCTCCAGTGGAGGGGAATAGCGTCATTGATAGAAATCTTCAGATAAAATTTAAAAAATTAGGCTGGAAGGTGATTGTCATTTGGGAATGCGAATTAAAAACTGAAAAAAGAGCAGAAACCTTAGAGAGTTTGTTATTATCTTTGAGAAAAAATTGGAATATGAACTTTATTGATTTGTTTTCTGGAGCAGGTGGCTTGTCGGACGGAAAGATTATGAGGGGAAGAATATAAAACCGAATAATTCATCTCTCAATAAAATACACGAATTCTATAATGAGGTAAATAATATGAGTAATTGGACTAATTTAGAAGTTGAGTTAATTGTTGCTGATTATTTTCAAATGTTATCTGATGAATTAGAAAGTAAACCTTACCAGAAATCAAAATATAGAAAAAATTTGATGCCATTATTAAACCAAAGAACAAATGGTTCAGTTGAATTTAAACACCAAAATATTAGTGCGGTATTAATTAACCTGGGACTACCTTACATCAAAGGATACTTGCCAAGGTTTAACTACCAAAAGCTTCTTGAAGAGAAGGTAATTAATTATCTCATGAAGAATAAGTCAATTGAAAACATCTTCAAAACATTTACTGATAAAGGTATAATAAAGCAACAGCCAAATTTTAATTTTGAAAAGATGGTTGTGGAAGCTCCAACAATTAGCCATGTTTACGAACCAAATATTCCATACGATAGAACTCCAATTAAAATAAACTATTTAGAAAGAGAACAAATGAATAATCGGTTAGGTATGTTAGGAGAAGAACTTATCTTAAAATATGAAATGTGGAAGCTTATCCAGACTGGTAAAGAAAAACTTGCAGAACAAGTTCGATGGATTTCACAAGAAGAAGGGGATGGAGCAGGTTTTGATATTTTATCAAAGAACATTAATGGGACAGATAAATATGTAGAAGTAAAAACAACGAGATTAGGCAAGGAAACCCCTTTCTTCTTTTCTAGAAATGAATTGTTGTTCTCAATAAAGCATAACAATAATTTTAACCTTATTCGTTTGTTTAGCTTTGAAGAAAACACTAAAATGTTTATAAAGAAAGGAGGATTAGATACCATTTGTAATTCTATTCCAATAAGCTTTAAAGGGTATTTTTGAGTTAGGGATAAATACCTTTTTATAGATTTCATTACAAATATTCCTTCTCTTTAAATTATGTTGGCCATGACAAAATATTCGGTTTTGAGAAAACTTAATTTATCATGAAAGTTAATGATTTTTATACAGAACTTTTTCAGGAAATAAAGTCTACACAGGTTTCAGAGGATGATGGAGGCGCCCAGGAACAGATTTTTACTCAATTAGCTATTGATTTGTTAGCTGATACCAGTGAACCAAAAAATCAAATCAATCCGGCAAGTAAATCAATCACAGTGCAGGCAACCGGAGAGAACACAGAATAAAGAAATACATAAGGATATGGATTTATCAAAATACAGACCAAGCCGGGAGTTTTTACTTTATAAAACCCCAAACGGCGATGTAAAA
>VAPG01013326.1_pt1 | contig 11583 bp, 19 predicted proteins | sample 3393851 | NCBI WGS metagenome assembly VAPG01 (sample SAMN08290438, study PRJNA428436) | hydrothermal vent metagenome | isolation source: Deep-sea hydrothermal vent chimney | place: Atlantic Ocean: South-mid Altantic Ridge | depth 2194 m m
CTGGGCTTGACTTTACTAAACCAGGTGCAGTGTATGAAGATGACCTACTTCGTAGAAAACTTAATGATTTAGGTGGGTTAGCTTTCTTTTACGACCGTGGTGCTAGTCGTGAGTGGGAGGATATCCGTTCAGCTATGGAGGAGATGCACTTACTAGATGGTGTAAACTTCTTCACCTTAGACCCAATTACTGCGTTGATTAGTAGATTCTCTGCCAGTGAGGCGAATGATAGGTTGAACGAAATATGTACAGACATGGCGGATTTTGTGTACAAATTTCCAGTCACACTTATTAATTATAGCCATGTGAACCCCAAGAAAAAGGGTAGTAAGCCCCACGAAGAAGGCGCCAGGGTTCTTTCGTCAGAGTTTACCGGCAGTCGTGCCATGGAGAAATGGTTTAACTATGGTTGGGGTTTACGAAGAGATAGGTCCCCCGATTGTCCACCAGAGGAGGTAGATATTAGTTATCTTGATCTATTATTTGACCGTGACTTCGGTAATAGTGGAACTACAACTTTATTTTTTGATAAAGATGACATGAGTTATTTGGAGGTTTGATTATGAGAGGTAAAGAACAACCTAAACTAAGTAAAGAGGGAGAAGAGTATTTCTATAAAGGTTTCACAACTGCTGCTGTATTGATAGCCGACCTTTTAACCGGGAAAAATCTACAATTTCTACCGAGTGGTAACGTATATAGTATCATAACTAAGCGTTATCCTTTCATTAATAAAGATCAGGGGTTTGATATGTGTTGTGGTAATTGTAAATATGGTAGTGAAGTAAGCGGTAAGTGCCCAGATTGTGGTACACTTATTGTTGATGGTGAAGCACAGAGTGGATGCAATTGTTCACAAGTAGGTTGCAAGACATGTGGGGTTGCTGAGTGTGATATGTGTATTTGATCTAGAGACAGATGGTCTAAGCCCCAAAAAGATACATTGTGTATCTGTTAAGGAGGTTGGTAGTGACGAAGTAAAATCCACAATCGATTATAATAAGATGAGGAAATTCTTCACCACCAAGAACTTAACTCTAATAGGGCATAACATACAACGATTTGATATTCCCGTTCTTGAGAGAATTTTAGATATTGAGATTAAGGCCAAACTAATTGATACGTTAGCATTATCTTGGTACTTAGAGTTTGATGTTCATAGGCATGGGCTTGATGAATGGGGTAAGATCTTAGGGTTTGATAAGCCTAAAATTGAAGATTGGGATAATCTTGATACCAAAGAGTATATTCACAGGTGTGAAAGTGATGTGATAATTAACTCACTATTGTGGGACAGGCTTGAGAAAAAGTTATCTAAGTTATATGATGGTGACTATGATAAGCTGTTAAAATACTTAGAGTTTAAAATGTCTTGCGCTGCCATACAAGAAAGGGATAAATGGAGACTCGACGTTACCAAGACGAAGAAGAACCTTTCAATGTTAGGGAATCTACGGGAGGAAAAGACAGATCAAATATTCAACGCCATGCCATTGGTCGAAAAGATTGTTAAAAAGACTAGACCGAAAGCGCCCTTTAAGAAAGATGGTAGTGTATCTGCTGTCGGTAAGAGGTGGTTTGATAGATTAAAACAGGCGGGTCTTGATGAAGATTACGATGGTGTACTTGAGGTCGTGGTGGATTATATAGGCCCTAATCCTGGTTCGCCCACACAGATTAAAGATTGGCTGTATAGTTTAGGGTGGGTGCCAGAGACTTTTAAGTATGTACGTAATAAAGAGACTGGTGATACTAAGAAGATACCACAAGTAAATTTAGAAAGGGGTGGTGGTATCTGTGGTAGCATAAAGAAGTTGTATACAAAAGAGGCCAGACTCCAACTCTTGGACGGATTGTCAGTAATAACACATAGGATATCCATACTAAAAGGCTTCTTATCTAATGTCGATAGTAGTGGTAATATCACAGCTTGTGTGCAGGGGCTCACTAATACCCTAAGGTTTAAGCACTCTATCTGTGTTAATCTTCCGGGTGTTGATAAGCTGTACGGGAAAGAAATGCGGGAGTGTCTATCGTCTCCAAAAGGATATGAATTGTGCGGTAGTGATATGTGCAGCCTTGAGGAGAACACGAAAAAACATTTCATGTGGAAGTTTGATAAAGATTACGTCAGAGATATGAGTAAGCCTGGGTTTGACGCTCACCTAGACCTTGCCCTACATGCCGGAGCACTGACGGAAGAGCAAGTACAGGCACATAAGGATGGTATAGAAGATCATACAACCATACGTAAACAGTATAAAACTGTAAATTATGGGGCTATCTACGGAGCAGGTGCTTCAACTTTATCTAGGTCTGCTAATATAACTGTACCCGAAGCAAAGAAACTACTAGACGCCTATTGGGAGCGTAACTGGGCTGTTCGAGCGATACCAAAGATTATAAAGACTAAGAAGGAGTTTGGGTCTTTGTGGTTGTTTAACCCAGTGTCTGAGTTATGGTATTCATTACGTGCCGAGAAAGATATCTTCAGTACATTGAACCAGGGGACTGCTACATGGTGCTTTGATATGTGGGTTGGGTACATTCTTTCTAAACGTAAGAAGTTAACTGCTCAATTCCACGATGAAATTGTGCTAAAGATAAAGGAAGGTAGTAGGGATAGGTGTTCACGACTATTAAAATGGGCTATCGGAGAGACTAATAAGGAGTTAAAGTTAAACGTAAAACTAGATGTAGACACCCAGTTCGGCAAGACTTACGCCGATATTCATTGATTAGGAGCTAAGCAAAATGAGACCTTACCCAAAGACACCTAACATTTTTACTCGTGACCTAGATACTCACAAACTTATTGATGGGAGTTACTCAACCCTTGAGCTTTCATTGTTGCAAGACTTGACATGGGAGTTCACCGAGAAAATAGATGGGACGAATATCCGGGTACTCTTTGAAAATGGTGACCCAGTATTTAAGGGTAGGAAAGATAGATCTAATATCCCAACACCACTTCTTAACAAACTGAAAGAGCTATTCCCACAAGGCTGTGGTAAGGAGTTGGATGGAGTGTGTATCTATGGTGAGGGGATTGGAGAGAAGATTCAAGGTGGTAAGTACGGAGATAGCTATGATTTTATTCCTTTCGCTGCCAGGTGTGGTGGTGTATGGTTGGATAGGAACTCAGTAATCTCACTAACTAATAAGTTTAGGTTACAGCAGGTACCCTTTGTTGGGTATGCAAACCTCTCTTACGCAGTAAATCTAGTTAAAGATGGGGTTCTCTCGGCATTATCAGATGTTCTAGCCGAAGGTATAATCGCAATCCCAGTGGCCAACATTCTCGACCGTAATGGTGACCGTATCATTGCGAAAATCAAAGCAGTTGACTTCCCAAAGGAGTAGTAGATGTCGTTAAAACGTAGATTGAAAAGAAGTAGTAATGTTGAGGTAAATATCCTCAAGGATGGCGCGGAATATGAGGCACGTCTTGTATATGTAGCTGACCTTGGTGTGCAGCTAAACAGTTACCGTGGTGAAGAGAAAGACCCTGTACAAAAAATAGCGCTTGGTTTTGAGATTCTTGGTGAGTCAGTATCTATTGACGGGGAAGAGAGCGCCCGTTACATGTTCGGTAAACCTTTTAATGTTTACTACAGCCTAACTAAGAAGGGGTCTGAGCTTGCGTATTACAAAATCTTTAACCCACAGGCCGAGGCTGGTGAGGTCGCAGATTGGGATGCTGTACTTGGTACACCCTGTAGTGTTTTAATCGGGTACACGAAGTCTAAGGACGGTTCTACCACCTATGATAACATTCAAAGTATCTCTTCAATTCCGAAGAAGTACCATAAAGGGGTTGAAGAGGGAAAATTGTCTACTGCTGTGGGTGATTCTGATGACCCAGATAATGAAGTGACTCGTAGATTGTACGGGTTGGCTAAATGGACCTACGACCAGCGTATCACTGAAGAGAACTCGGGTGAGCAAGACCCAGATCATGGGGGACTTGATCCTGATGACGAGATCCCATTTTGATTACCGACGAAATAGTTAACAGTATTAACGAGAAGATCTTGTCGGGTATCCCAATCAGAGAAGTAGTGTTACTATCCGCCGATGAGGTAAGTCGAGCTAGTTTCTATAGGCTTATGAGGGTTGGTAAGATTATTAGTACAGCACCTTCTAGGGATTTGTGCCATAAAGAAAGGTTTATTGAGCTACAACTAATCCCACTGCGCTTGCGTGGATTGGAGGTAAGCTTAGATGGGTTGGAATTACCGTCAAAATGTCCAGTACTCGGAGATCGTATAACATACCTTGGCTATTATAGAAGTAATACAGCTACGGTATGTATGATCTGTGGGGAGCCTGTTGTTATGAGCCATAAGGCGAAGGAGTTGATTGACGGGAATACTACAGACACTTTTAGTAGTGTTATTAAGTATTTGAAGGGGCAGCAAGGATAATGAAGCTACTAATTGACGGGGATATAATTCGGTATGCTTCGGCTTGGTCATGTGAGGATGCTGCAGCCGAAGAGGAACTACATATAAAGATCAACGATCGGCTAGCGAATATCTTTGAGGTTACTGGTAGCGCAGATTTTACCTTGTATTTTACCGGAGGTAGTAATTTTCGTAAAGGTATTTACCCTGAGTATAAAGCTAATAGAGTAGGTAAGCCTAAGCCTAAGTGGTTTAAACAATCCATGGATTATATGCTTGATAACTTCTCCTGTCACATCTCAGTAGACCAAGAGGCTGATGACACAATGGGTATCAAACAGATGATGTCGAAAGAAGAGACATGTATTTGTTCGGCCGACAAAGATTTAGATTGTATCCCAGGCAAGCACTATAACTGGAGCCCAAAGAATTACGAGAAGGGTGTCTATACTATCTCAGATATCGAGGCTGATAGGTTCTTTTATACTCAGTGTTTGACTGGGGATGCTACAGACAACATCCCTGGACTCAAGAAAATGACGGGACAAATAGCAACCAAGGGTAGGAAGAAGCCTATCCTTGAATATGAAAACTTTGTTGATATGTACGAACATGTTAGTAAGATGTATGGGGATATAGATTGGCATTTCATTCCGAAATGTTTATGGATACGAAGAAAAGAAAATCAAATCTGGGAACCACCAACTGGGAGTTAATTATGAAAAAGTTTAATAACACCGTGTCTGAGAACTATAGCTCAATCAAAGGCCGTATCGGCAAATTGATTGGCTAAGTATAACGAGTTTAGATCCATCATGAACGCCTTAAGAAAGTGTTGGTCACTACACCCAAAGAGGAGACTTGTTATTGAGAAGTCTATTTGTATGGAGACCAAGGGCCCTCGTGGTGGGAAGAGGTACTTATGTGAAATATGTGGTGGATCATTCCCCCTACACGAAGTACAAGTAGATCATGTTGTGCCAGTAATACCGGTTGAGTCTCGTGGTATTTCTCTTTCGTGGAATGATATAATCGACCGGATCTTCCACTGTGATACTCAGGATCTTAGAGTGCTGTGTAGGCCTTGCCACAGTAAGATTACTAAACGGCAAAATAATGTACGAAAAACCACAAGATAGAGAGGTGGCAAGGGCAACGACAGACGCGATAATCTTTGGGTCGAAGTAGTTTATCCCCATAATAGATTTTATAAAGAAAGGGTGTTGATGAAGGTATGGAATAATGAGGCTCTTGTAGGCCACTGGATAATCACTGCCAAGGTTGATGGCGTCAATGCAACGTGGGATGGTGAGAGGTTTGTTTCTCGTAGAGGTAAGCCACTAAACAACGTCAACCATGTGGGGGCTAGTATAGGTGCTAAAGATGGTGAGGTTTACGAAATATTTTGTGGGTCTTTTAAAGACACAATCAGTGTAGTCCGAAGCCATGATTCACCTGAACATTCCGTTATTGATGGAATGCTCTTTGATCTTGAACCGGAAATTGATCCACGGTTAGTAGTGGTTACGATAAAAGACCCTACAACCAAGGAGATCAAAGCACTGTTTGATGGGGTGAGGGCTAAGGGTTACGAAGGATTGGTTCTCCGTGGGCCCAATGGTGAGAGGTTGAAGGTTAAAGAGAAGTTGACATTAGATTTGATAGTGCTTGGTGTCACAGAAGGTAAGGGGCGGAATGCTGGGCGAACTGGTGCTCTTATTACTTCTCGTGGTAAGGTCTCTGGTATGACTGACCAAGAACGTAACGACTTCTACGGTGGTGATATCGTCGGTAAACTAATTGAGGTTGAGTGTATGGAGCTTACTGAGAAGGGAAATATGAGGCACGCAAGGTTTATTAAGGTACGTGACGACAAACCTGTGGAGGAAAACGATGACAAATGACCAGACTAAGGACTTCAAAGACCTGTTAAAGAAGTATAGTAAGGAGCATAAAACAAAAGGTAGGTCTACTATTGTTGATTGTTGTGACTACCTACTTATGACATTGAGTAACTAAACGTGAAGATACTTGTTATTGATATTGAAACAAGCCCTAACCTCGCTCACGTTTGGGGACTATGGAAACAGAATATTCATGGTGCCCAACTAATTTACCCCACCCAGATGATGTGCTTCGCAGCTAAGTGGTATGGTAAGGACGCCGTATTGTTTAGAAGTACATTCCACCACTCTAAGGAGGAGATGTTGGATGACCTATGGGGTTTGCTAGATGGGGCTGATGCCGTAATACATTACAACGGTATTAGATTTGATATCCCACACATCAATCGTGAGTTTTTATTGAGTGGCCGTCGTCCATACTCACCGATTAAACAGATTGATCTTCTACGTACATCTAAAGGTCAATTCAGGTTTCCGAGTAATAAGCTTGATAGTATCTCTAAAGACCTTGGGATTGGTAAAAAGATTGAGACTGCTGGGCACCAGATGTGGGTTGACTGTATGAATGGGGACGGTAGTGCCTGGGACCGTATGAAAGAGTACAACATTGAGGATGTTAAACTTACTGAACAGTTGTATTCTGTGTACAAACCTTGGATCAAAGGTCACCCAAATGCTGGCCTGTACAACAGTGACGAAGTAGATGAGATAAAATGCCCTCGCTGTGGCCGTGATAATATTAGGAAACAAGGATTCGCCTACACAAATGTAAGTAAGTTCCAGCAATATCAATGTAAAAAATGTGGGTCTTGGTTTCGTGGCAGAAAGAATTTGGCTAGTGGTGAGAAGGTGGGTATGAATGTATGAGTAACCTACAGTTGATATTCCTCTTATATGGACTGTTACTACTGTTTACAATCTACTCAATAGGTTTATCTAGGGGATTCACTGGTAAGTTGTCCTTGTTTAGATTGCTAAAGTATATTCTACGAAAAGATAGGGAAATATTCTATGCCTATGAAGCCTTAGTTTCCATATTCTTGCACAGGGTCGTGACACTAATCATTTTCATATTACTGATTATCTTAGGAGCCTTATTCTATGTCAGGTGAGAAGTTTGACGACGGTAAATTGCGGTGGGATCTTGTCCCTTTTAAAGAGCTTGAGGGTATGGTTAAGGTTATTACTTTCGGTGCTGCTAAGTATAAAGATAATGGCTGGAAAGATGTTGATCCAAGGAGGTACAAGGCCGCTATCATGAGGCACATCTCAGCCTATATGCGAGGAGAAATAATTGACCCCGAGAGTGGGCTGTCGCACATGTCTCATGTAATGACGAATGCGCTTTTCCTTGAATGGTTTTGTGAGAATACAGCGGGTACACTATATGGTAGAGATTAAAATCCTACACGGAAAGGCCGTCATTCCAAAACGTATGACAGAGGGGGCGGCATGTGCTGACCTTACTGTAGTGTTCCATGACGGATATAAGTATGACTACCTTTCACCAGGTGAAACAAAGATCTTTAAGGTTGGCTTCTCTGTAGCTGTACCTGAAGGCTACGAGATGCAGATTAGAAGTAGAAGCGGGTTGGCCTCAATCGGCATCATAGTTTCAAATGGTGTAGGTACTATTGACTCTGATTACCGAGGAGAGGTTGGCGTTATCCTTACTAACACAAGTGACACAACACGTAAAATTTGTGAGGGTGATAGAATTGCACAGTGTTGTTTGAAACAAGTGCTACCTCTTCCTTTTGTTGAGGTAGATCTACTGAGTAGTACAAAGAGAGGTGATGGTGGTTATGGTCACACGGGTTGAGGTGTACGAACTTGTTATGGATTTGTTGTTGAATATGGAGGCTGAACTACTACGTGAAAAACTTAGCCTACAGTTTAATGATTCTTGGGCAGAGGTTGAGGCCATTATGATTGAGTTAAGCGGGGACCTAGATGGAAAAGAATAAATTTAAATGTTATGTTTGCAAGAAAGACTTCATTGTTGAAACAGAACTCCCAGTTACTGGTGAAAGTGATGTGCTGGTTTGCTCTGTCTGTGCAGATCTACTTATAGGACTAGAGAATCTCCTACCTGGATCTACAGATGGGGAATGAAGTCGGTCCTAAGTCGTCGTTCTCTGACGATATACATAAAACAAAGTACCGGCTTCACGGAGAAACTTTCCGTGGGGCTGGGAGTAGGTTCTCTCAGGCTCTGACAAATGACCCAGAATCTTTCCAAAGACTCTACAAAATCTACTTGTCCCAATTATTCTTACCGGCTGGCCGTTTACAAGCGTCTATTGGCAGCCCCCAGAAGACAACAGCTTTCAATTGTTTTGTCTCTGGTACTATTCATGATAGTATGGATAGTATCATGGATAGGGCGAAGGAAGCCGCACAAACAATGAGGCTTGGTGGCGGGATTGGCTATGATTTTTCAACTCTAAGACCAAGGGACGCTATTATTACGACACTGGGTAGCAAGTCCTCTGGTGCTATATCGTTTATGGGGATTTTTGATGCAGTATGTAGCACAGTAGCATCCGCTGGTGATAGACGTGGGGCACAGATGGGTGTGCTACGAGTAGATCATCCAGACATTGAAGAGTTTATTGAAGTAAAGACGAACGAAGATAAGCTGACTAATTTCAATCTGTCAGTTGGTATCACCGATGAGTTCATGGAGTGTGTGAGGGATGACAAGGCCTTTGCCCTCCGGTTTGAAGGTGTCACGTACAAGGTCGTATCTGCCCGCATGCTGTGGGAAAAGATCATGCGTTCAACATGGGATTGGGCTGAGCCTGGTGTGTTGTTTATAGATACTATTAATCGTATGAACAATCTGTATTACTGTGAAACAATAGCTTCGACAAATCCTTGTGCTGAAGAACCCCTTCCGTCATATGGAGCTTGTTTACTCGGCAGCTATAACTTGACTAAGTATTCTCCGGAGGTTATAAGAAATACGGTATATGATGTGGTCAAAGCCCTTGATACTGTAATTGATATCTCCACATACCCACTTAAAGAGCAGGAGATCTCGGCTAAAAGCAAACGAAGAATGGGTATTGGTGTTACCGGGCTAGCCAACTACATAGAGTCTTTAGGGCAGCCCTATGGTAGTCAGACATTCTTAGATATGGCAGAGAGTATCTTTAAGGAGTTGGTTCACGGTGCATACAGGGCTTCTATAAAACTTGCCACAGAGCGTGGTCCCTTTGAATTGTTTAACCGAGATAAGTACTTGGCTAGTGAGTTTATCAAGACTCTACCAGAGGATATTAGAGAGGGTATTTATGAAAACGGTATTCGTAACTCGCATCTTATTTCGTTCGCTCCCGCTGGCACTATTAGTATCACTGCTGATAATGTCAGTAGTGGAATTGAGCCAACGTTCTGTACATCTTATAATCGTACGGTAATTGTGGACGGTGTTAGTAGGGTTGAGGCCATTGAGGATTATGGGTATAAATATTTAGACTGTGACCCAAAGATTGCTGATAAGTGTAGTGTGTCAGACCACTTAGGTGTGTTGTCTCTGGCAACTAGGTACAGTGACAGTGCTGTTTCTAAAACAATTAATGTTGGGGATAGCGTTACATGGGATGAGTTCAAAGAGATTTACTATAAGGCTTGGTTGTCTGGATGTAAAGGATGTACAACTTATAGGGCCTCTGGGAAGAGATACGGGATTCTGGCCCCTAGTGACGGAGAGTCCTGTTACATCGACCCAGCAACAGGACAAAAATCCTGTAGTTAGGATGTTAAAAATGAAATTAGAAAGGTTGGCCCTAAGCTTACTCATTTCATGGATGCTAGTTGTACTTACTGTAGTGAATGTTTCGGGTAAAGATATCATGATTACTGGGAAGGTTTCCCCGAGTAGAGTAGGAGATAGGATGGTTAGTAAAACACAATTAAGAGGCCTAATTCGTAGTGTGTTAAAGAGTGTAGACCTTTATAGTGAAGATGCTGTCGAGTTGCTAATGATGACAGCCGCTACCGAAAGTAAACTGGGCACATATATCAAACAAGTTAATGGGCCTGCCCTTGGTATTTTTCAGATGGAGCCTAGAACAGAGGATGATCTTTGGGAGAATTACTTGAGGTATAAGGGTGGACTAGATGTCACCATTGATGTTTACGCCACGTATCTTAAAGGGGAGTTGGAATGGAATATGGGATACGCAATTGTGATGGCACGTATTCACTACCTTCGTGTAAAGGAAAAGTTGCCAGATTCTGGCGATAAAGAAGCTATGGCGAGGTACTATAAAAAATACTGGAACACACCGAAAGGGAAAGCAACAGTCGAGAAGGCGATTAAAGATTATGAGAGATACGCGGTTTAAGTATGCCTATCTTTGAGTACAAGTGTAGCCATTGTGGTGAGGTATGGGAGGTGTTAGAGGGATACACTGCCAATGGTATTAAGAAATGTTTATCGTGCAGTGAGGAGGCCCACAGGGTGCCCTCTGCCACTGGTTATCGTCGGGACTATACTGTTATAGAGAATACGCCTGACGAAGAAAAATTCATGGTGTATCCGGAGAGTGGGTATTAGGGCGATACAAAAAGAAAGGGGCCCTAAACAGGCCCCTTTTATTGCCTACTTCTTGGTTATAGTTTTCATACTGGTGATTGAATCAATACCTTTACCGACCTGTCTAAGCCCAGCATAGGCCCAAGGTAATGTTAGGAACGAACCTAAAACATAGATGTTGATATCCTTTGTTATATAGACATAGGTAAATGCAGCGAATAAACTAATCCAACTTTGTCCCGGCCTAGTCCACCTAACAAACCTATCAGAGGCATTATCTCCAGACCTAATTGTAGCCTGAGTAGTTTCATGGGCCTTCTGTTCATCCTCTAATTTTAACTTTACCATCTGCTCGATATGATTTCTGACGGATACCTCGTTCTGCATGGCCAACTCTTTAAGTTTGAGCAGCGTTGCAGGATCTTTCTGGAAAGCCGCGAGAGCTTTTACAGGATCATCGGTGCCGGTTGCTCCAGATACCAGGGCCACGCCTGAAGCAATAGCACCAGGTATATTCCCGGTGAGCAATGAACCAATAAGTGCGGCGCCGGTTCCGGCATTGTCTTTTAACCAACTTCCTACTTCGTCCCATTTCATTGCCCATGCCTCCGGTAAGCGTTGATTGCCTGGTTGACTGTTCCCGCCCCCAAATGTGTGTTGTAGTGGTCCTTCCAGTACGTCGCCAGCCCCTCAACATTGGTATAGTCTGGCAGTGGGGCAGACACCC
>VAPG01042300.1_pt1 | contig 11539 bp, 12 predicted proteins | sample 3393851 | NCBI WGS metagenome assembly VAPG01 (sample SAMN08290438, study PRJNA428436) | hydrothermal vent metagenome | isolation source: Deep-sea hydrothermal vent chimney | place: Atlantic Ocean: South-mid Altantic Ridge | depth 2194 m m
AAGTTAAACTGGCAATGCATATCTTGCTAGCGATAAATAAGCTAGAAGATAGTGATGAATCCGTTCAAATAGAAGCGATTGAAATATTGTCTAAAAGTATGAATCCATCGGCGATAAATGCTTTGGTAAATTACCAGCCTGGCAGTAAAAAACTAAAAGATAAATCTCAAAAAGCAATAAATAGAATCGAAAACAGGAAAGAAATATTTGCCAAAGTTGAAACCGTTTTTTTTGGTTTGAGCCTGGGTTCGGTGCTAGCTCTATCCGCTATTGGATTGGCAATTACTTTTGGTGTGATGGGTGTTATTAATATGGCGCATGGTGAATTGATGATGATCGGCGCTTACACTACCTATGTAGTACAACAATTATTACCCAATAACATTGGTGTTTCAATCATCGTGGCGGTACCAGCCGCATTCATTGTCTCTGGGCTTGTTGGTATTGCTATAGAGCGGAGTGTTATACGTCACCTCTATGGCCGACCATTAGAAACTTTATTGGCTACTTTTGGTGTGAGTTTGGTATTGCAACAAGTAGTGCGTTCAATTTTTTCACCATTAAATCGTAGTGTTGAGACCCCGCAATGGATGTCGGGAGCATGGCAGTTTAATGAAATTCTTGCTTTCACCTGGAATCGTTTTTACATCATCATTTTTTGTTTGATGGTTTTTTCAGCATTAATTTTTGTCATGAAAAAAACCTCGTTGGGGCTGCAGGTACGTGCCGTTTCACAAAATCGTACAATGGCACGAGCAATGGGCGTTAAATCTGAATGGGTAGATGCACTGACTTTTGGACTTGGTTCAGGTATTGCTGGTCTTGCTGGTGTCGCACTGAGTCTATTGACTAATGTCGGGCCTAACTTAGGTCAGACTTATATTATTGATTCCTTTATGGTGGTCGTGTTCGGAGGTGTTGGGAACCTTTGGGGTACCCTCATAGCAGGCATGAGCCTCGGGATTTTCAATAAAATTTTAGAACCTTGGGCGGGTGCAGTATTGGCTAAAATATTAGTTCTTGTTTTTATTATTTTATTTATACAGAAACGTCCCAAAGGATTGTTTCCACAGCAAGGCCGAGCGGTAGAGGATTAAGTTATGCAGTTAATGAATATTCTCAAAAATGATAAACCTGGTCTGTGGCTATTGGCGATTTTGCTATTGATCAGCATACTAGTACCAATGTTTAATTTATTGGTTCCTGAAAGCAGTAGTTTACACCTGTCAATTTATACCGTCACTTTGTTAGGGAAATATTTAAGCTATGCCTTGTTAGCGCTATCCGTCGACTTGGTTTGGGGATATTTAGGTATTCTTACATTAGGTCATGGCGCTTTTTTTGCTTTGGGTGGTTACGCTATGGGTATGTATCTCATGCGCCAAATTGGAGAAAGAGGTGTGTATGGTGATCCACTTTTGCCAGACTTTATGGTTTTTCTTAACTGGCAAGAACTACCCTGGTTCTGGTCTGGTTTTGACCATTTTTGGTTCGCCATGCTGATGGTTATTGTTGTTCCTGGTTTGTTAGCATATTTATTTGGTTTTCTGGCTTTTCGTTCACGCGTAACGGGCGTCTATTTTTCTATTATCACACAGGCGTTGACCTACGCTTTAATGTTGGCTTTTTTCCGCAACGAGATGGGTTTTGGCGGCAACAATGGTTTGACTGATTTCAAAGAAATATTAGGCTTTAATTTACGTGAAGACGGTGTCCGTATTGCTTTATTTTTAGCCACAACCTTAGCGCTCGCTATCGGTTATATTATTAGTCGTTACATTGTGGGTTCACGTCTTGGTTTAGTTTGTATTGCCATACGTGATGCTGAAAGCCGTAGCCGTTTTATTGGTTACCGAGTGGAAAATATTAAACTGTGGATTTTTGTTATCTCTGCAGCCATGGCAGGTGTAGCAGGCGCTCTTTATGTACCGCAAGTTGGTATTATCAATCCTGGTGAATTTTCGCCGCTGAATTCTATTGAGTTGATAATCTGGGTCGCGATTGGTGGTCGCGGTACACTTTATGGGGCAATTGTCGGTGCTGTCATCGTTAACTATTCAAAAACTTACTTTACAGGTGCATTTCCTGAAGTATGGTTATATGCACTTGGTGGTTTGTTTATTGTCGTGACACTGTATTTGCCTAAGGGCATTGTCGGCTTGCGTAGCAAACTGGGAGCTAAAGTATGAAACCAGTAAATATACTACAGGAATTTACACGGCGAGATAAAGTCTTTGATTTTATGGTTCAACCGCAGCCGCCAAAGCTCGATCTTAGTCACAATATTATTCTCTATCTCGAAGGATTAAATAAAAGTTTTGATGGATTTAAAGCTATCCATGATCTTAATCTGTATATAGAGGCAGGTGAATTGCGGTGTATCATTGGCCCTAACGGTGCGGGTAAATCAACCATGATGGATATCATTACGGGTAAAACACAACCCGATTCAGGCCAGGCCTGGTTTGGACAACGGCTTAACCTTTTAGAAATGGATGAGCCAGAGATTGCCGAGGCAGGTATTGGTCGAAAATTTCAAAAACCAACGGTGTTTGAAAATTTAAGTGTCTATCAAAACCTTGAGTTGGCAATGGCACAAGATAAACGTGTATTGCCATTACTTCTGACTCATCTTAATGGTGAACAACGTGATTTGATTGATGAAGTGCTGACCATTATCGGCTTGCAAACAAGCGCTAAAGATATGGCTGGCAAACTCTCTCACGGTCAAAAACAATGGTTAGAAATAGGCATGTTGTTAATGCAAAAACCAGCACTGCTATTGGTCGATGAACCAGTAGCGGGAATGACGCATCAGGAAATGGAGCGTACTGCGGAGTTGTTAACATCAGTTGCTGGCAAACATTCGGTAATTGTTGTTGAGCATGATATGGATTTTGTGCGTTCGATTGCCCGTAAAGTAACCGTATTACATCAGGGCAGCGTATTGGCGGAAGGAAGTATGGCGGAGGTGCAGGCCAATCCGCGTGTTATCGAGGTGTATCTTGGTGAATAGCATGTTAAAAATAAATGGCCTTAATCAGTTTTACGGGCAAAGTCATACGCTATGGGATATAGAGCTTGATGTTACCGAAGGAAAATGTACCTGTCTGATGGGAAGAAATGGTGTCGGCAAAACCACCTTGCTTAATTGTATTATGGGTGCGTTGCCACTGGAATCAGGCGAAATGAATTATCAAACTCTGGCTTTACAAAAGTTACCGATGGAGCAACGAGCTCGTTACGGTATTGGTTATGTACCACAGGGCAGACAGATATTCTCAACACTAACAGTGGAAGAAAATTTGCAAATTGGTTTGCCTGCAAGAAAAGATAAAGCCCGAAATATACCTGGCTTCATATACCAATTATTTCCTGTTTTGAAAGAAATGCGTAATCGTCGTGGCGGCGACTTGTCGGGCGGTCAACAGCAGCAGTTAGCAATCGGTCGAGCATTGGTAATCGATCCTAAATTGCTAATTCTCGATGAACCGACAGAAGGAATTCAACCCAATATTGTTACAGAAATAGGTGACGTTATTACTAAGCTTAATCATGAAATGGGTATGACGGTTTTACTGGTTGAACAAAAATTACCTTTTGTTAAAAAAGTGGCCGACCAATTTTATATACTTGACCGCGGCCGTGTGGTTGCAAAAGATCAGGTGGCTAAATTATCTGAATCGCTGATTAAAGAATTTTTAACAGTATGAATCTATCGGCTAATATTTTAAAAAATAGTAACAAAGGTCTGGGGTGGCAGGCGCATTTAAATTTAAGTTTTGAACATTCAGGCGTGCGTAGCGTATTACAAAAGAGTCAACATTATGGGCCGTTACGAGTGCAACGACCATTTTATCCTGAAGGTGATCTTGCTCATGTCTATATCCTGCATCCGCCAGGTGGCGTTGTTGGTGGTGATCAGTTAGATATAAATTTAAATGTATGTAATAAGGCGAAGGTATTGTGCACGACACCTGGTTCAGGTAAATTTTATTTAAGCGCTGGTGATTGGGCGTGCCTTAATCAAACATTGAATGTAAAGGCTGCAAGTAGTCTAGAATGGTTACCACAGGAAAACATTCTTTTTGCTGGTGCTCGTTTACGCAGCCGCACTAGAATTGAAGTAGAAGATGATGCCGTTTTTATCGGTTGTGATATAAGTTGTCTAGGGCGACCGATGAGTAACGAGATATTTGATCATGGTACATTTGATTCACGTGTGGAATTTTACGTTAATAAGCAGTTGTTGTTGGTAGAAAATTTACGTGTGCTCGATCAGCAAAGTTTGACTGCTGCCACTGGTTTACGTGGTAATGCTGTGCAGGCAACCATGTTTGCCTTTCCCTGCATCGAAGAACATCTCGATTTGGTGCGTAAAAAAATAGAAGCCGAGAGCGTATCAAATTTGTTAGCGGCCACGCTTTTTGACGGCTTATTAGTGGTACGTGCATTAGGTGCTGATAGCCAGAAACTGAAACAGCAATTTATTTCGATATGGCAAATATTACGACCAAGTTTACTTAACCGTCCTGCCTGCTTACCTCGCATTTGGGCAACGTAACAGTCGGACACCTTAACCAATTTAGGAAGAGTTATGGATTTAACGCCCCGTGAAAAAGATAAATTACTCCTGTTTACTGCAGCATTGGTTGCAGAGCGTCGGCTGGCACGTGGTGTCAAACTTAATCATCCTGAAGCCATTGCCTACATTAGTGCTGCCATTATGGAGGGAGCACGTGATGGTAAAACGGTGGCAGAGTTGATGAATGAAAGTCGTCACATTTTATCGGCTAGTCAGGTGATGGAAGGTATTGCCGAAATGATTCATGACATACAAGTCGAGGCTACTTTCCCTGATGGCACCAAGCTAGTTACTGTACATCAACCCATTATTTAGGAGCGAACAAATGTCTATTGAACTCAAACCTGAAAATATAATACCTGGTGAAATAATCAGTTGCGATGGTGATATTGAAATCAATGCAGGTCGTCAGGCAGTAGAAATTGATGTTGCCAATAGTGGTGATCGTCCGATTCAAATTGGTTCGCATTATCATTTTTATGAAACCAATACGGCATTGTTATTTGATCGTGATAAAACACGTGGTTTTCGACTTAATATTCCAGCGGGTACGGCAGTACGTTTTGAGCCAGGGCAAAGTCGTCGTGTTGAATTAATTGCTTATGCAGGTAAGCGAGAGATATATGGTTTTCAAGGGCAAATAATGGGGCCGCTGGAGAAATAATTATGGCAAAGATGACGAGAAGAGCGTATGCCGAAATGTTCGGCCCGACTACTGGTGACAAAGTTCGATTAGCCGATACTGAATTATGGGTTGAAGTTGAAAAAGATTTTACCAGCTACGGTGATGAAGTTAAGTTTGGTGGCGGTAAAGTTATTCGAGATGGTATGGGACAGTCGCAATCTGTTTCAGCCGATGTTGCCGATCTTGTGATTACCAACGCATTAATTATCGATCACTGGGGTATTGTTAAGGCTGACATTGGTATTAAAGATGGTCGCATTGCTGCTATTGGTAAAGCGGGTAATCCAGATGTGCAAAATAACATCGATATTATCATTGGTCCTGGTACCGATGTGATTGGCGGTGAAGGAAAAATCATTACCGCTGGTGGTGTCGACGCGCATATTCACTTTATATGTCCACAGCAAATCGAAGAGGCATTAGCTTCTGGGATAACCACTATGCTTGGTGGTGGTACCGGACCTTCCACAGGGACAAATGCGACTACCTGTACTCCAGGGCCCTGGAACATTCATCGCATGTTAGAAGCGGCTGAAGCATTTCCAATGAATTTGGGCTTCATGGGTAAAGGCAATGCAAGCCAACCACAACCTCTGCGTGAACAGATTGAAGCTGGAGCCATGGGCTTGAAGCTACATGAAGACTGGGGTACAACACCTGCCTCGATTCGCAACTGTTTGAGCGTTGCAGAAGAGAGCGATGTGCAAGTAGCGATTCATACCGACACCTTAAATGAGTCAGGTTTTGTTGAAGATACTATTGCCGCATTCGAAGGCCGTACCATACATACTTATCATACAGAAGGGGCTGGTGGCGGTCATGCGCCTGATATTATCCGTGCTTGTGGACTGGATAACGTTTTGCCGTCATCAACTAACCCTACGCGACCCTATACTGTTAACACCATCGATGAGCATTTAGACATGTTGATGGTCTGTCATCATCTCGATGCAGGTATAGCAGAAGACGTGGCTTTTGCGGAATCTCGCATCCGCCGTGAAACCATTGCAGCAGAAGATATCTTGCATGACTTAGGTGCCTTTTCGATGATTTCATCTGATTCACAAGCCATGGGGCGTGTTGGTGAAGTTATTATTCGTACCTGGCAAACGGCACATAAAATGAAAGTACAACGTGGACCACTGGATGGTGACAGTGATAAAAGTGACAATAATCGCGTTAAACGTTATATTGCGAAATATACAATCAACCCAGCAATATCTCACGGTATATCTCATGAAGTTGGTTCAATAGAAAAAGGTAAGCTGGCAGATTTTGTGTTATGGTCACCGGCTTCATTTGGTGTTAAACCGGTATTGATTATCAAGGCTGGATTCATTGCCCACGCGAGTATGGGTGATGCTAATGCGTCCATTCCAACACCACAGCCAGTACATTACAAACCTATGTTTGGTAGTTACGCAAGAGCTCGTACGTCGACTAGCATGACCTTTATCTCTGCGGCTGCTCATTCTGCAGGGCTGGTGGATCAGTTAGCTTTGCAAAAAATGATTGGTGTTGTAAAGCATTGTCGTAATGTAAAAAAACAAGATTTGATACACAATAATTATACCCCGCATATTGAAGTTGATTCGCAAACTTATGAAGTGCGCGCAGATGGCCAATTACTCACCTGTGAACCTGCCGAGATTTTACCGATGGCACAACGTTATTTTCTATTTTAAAAAATGATTGAACTAACCAAATTAACAAATAAAAAAAACACACCGGACGATTATCTGACTCTGCCGATAGAGCAACGTGTACGTAGTCGCTTACGTGTTACATTGGACAGTGGTTCAAATGCTGGGCTGTTTTTGCCGCGCGGCACCTTGTTACGTGGCGGTGATCAGCTAACAAATAAAGCAGGCATTGTGGTAGAAATTATTGCGGCAGCAGAAACGGTTACCACGGTACATTGCGAGACTCCAGCACTACTCGCGCGGGCGGCTTACCACCTGGGTAACCGTCATGTTCCATTACAGGTCGAAGCGGGCTGGCTGCGTTTTCAACACGATCATGTGCTTGATACTATGTTGCAACAGATGGGATTAGAGACGGTAGTAGAACAAGCATCATTTGAACCTGAGGCAGGAGCCTATCAACAAGCACCGCATAAGCATAAAAGTGATCATGGGCATAGTCATGACCATGATCATCAGCACTCACACACATAAAAGAGGAACCTCATGAGTAACTATTATAAATTTTTAATTACAGCTATTCTCAGTCTGCTTGCACCGCTGGCTCAAGCGCATACTGGAAGTCATGTTGATATGGTGTTTACGGGGTTCGTTGCTGGCTTAGTTCACCCTCTAATGGGGGCGGATCATCTTATTGCATTGGTCTTAGTTGGTTTTTTAATGTCTCGACGTAAAGGAAGTCAGTTAGTTATGCTGACAGCGATAGTGCTATCGCTAGCTGTCGGTGCTTTATTAGGTGGGTTACTTGGTGGGCAGGCCTGGGTTGAAGGCGCAATTTTACTTTCTATTCCTGCTTTTCTTGTTATGCAATGGACTCATAAATCAACGCAATTAAAGCTAACAGTATTGTTGGTAAGTTTATTTATGCTAACTCATGGCTGGGCGCATGGTGTCGGAATGGGGACGATAAGTTTGAGTTTCATACTGGGTTTTTTACTTACCTCAGCAGCAGTTATCAGCATGGCTAGTTTGTTTGCTGTTGCCTTAAAATCGAAGAAAAAAATAGTCGATCATGCCTGAGACGGATGTCTCTAATTTGCGGCTGTTACAGTTAGTTAGCCCTAATTTGCCGACAGGTGCCTTTACTTATTCTCAGGGGCTGGAGTGGGCGGTTGAATGTGGCTGGTTAAAAAATATAGCGGATACAAAAAGTTGGTTGCAATCAATATTAAATGATAGCCAGCGCTATTTAGAGCTTCCCTTGTTAATTCGGCTTTATAACGCAGCAAAAAATAATGACGAAGAAGCTTTTCAACACTGGAGTCAGTTGTTGTATGCTAGCCGTGAAACGCTTGAATTTCGTAATGAAGAAAAGCAGCGAGCTCGTGCGCTATATACGGTTCTCAATAAACTTCCAGACAGCCAACACTGGAACGAAATACACGCCTGGCGGTCGGCATTATTAAATAGTCAGGTTGCAAGCTATGCTCTGGCGGCAAGCCATTGGCAGATAAAATTATTAAATTTACTACAAGCTTATGTCTGGAGTTGGCTTGAGAATGCAGTTGCAGCAGCCGTTAAGTTAGTACCGCTAGGGCAGACTGAAGGCCAACAATTACTATACGAGCTTAGCGATGAAATCGGTACGGTGATAGAACAAGCACTACAACTTGAAGACGATGAGATAGGTACTAGCTCATCGTCATTGGCAATAGCCAGTAGTTTACATGAAACTCAATACAGTCGATTATTCAGATCTTAATTTAAACCATAACTTAAGGCACCTCTGATTAATCTCTGTGGGTTTAACTCCCCGCAGCTTGCTGCGAATAGACAAGTAGGCCTGCATAAGCGTTAGCGTTACAGGCATGGTCGCCGCCGGGAACGCTAGCGCTTATCCCGGCCTACAATTAATGAATTAATACCCCATCCGCTTGCGGCGGGGTGGTTTATTAATTGATTAAAGGTTCTTTAAATTAAACAAACAGGAAAAACACATGAAATCAAAAGCACCTTTACGTGTCGGTGTCGGTGGACCAGTCGGCTCAGGCAAAACAGCCTTACTCGAACAACTGTGCAAAGCTATGCGTGATGATTACAATATTGCAGTGGTAACCAACGATATTTATACTAAAGAAGATCAGCGCATTTTGACAGAAGCAAAAGCGTTAGAAGCAGAGCGCATTGTTGGTGTAGAAACAGGTGGCTGCCCACATACTGCAATCCGTGAAGATGCATCAATGAATCTTGCCGCAGTAGAAGATCTTTCCAATAAGTTTTCAGGGCTTGATGTCATCTTTATAGAAAGTGGTGGTGACAATTTAAGTGCAACTTTTAGTCCAGAACTTGCGGATCTTACGATTTATGTAATTGATGTCGCGGCAGGTGAAAAAATTCCACGTAAAGGCGGTCCTGGCATTACAAAATCAGATCTTCTAGTGATTAATAAAATTGACCTGGCAGAACACGTTGGCGCATCTTTAGATGTTATGAATACGGATAGTAAACGAATGCGTGGTAACAAACCTTTTGTCTTTACTCAGTTAAAAAGTCTTGAAGGATTAAATGATGTTATTGATTTTTTAATAACGGAAGGTATGTTATTAAAAAGCAACTAATTAATTAGGTGTTTTCATAATGTAAATGCCTGTAGCTTTCTAACAGGTTCGACTTTTATCGTGTCGCCGGATTTTGGATGATTAAAATTTGTGGCTAAAATAGTCATTGCTTATAAATCCATGTATTATTATTTAGTCAACCCTGAAATACACGCAACCAACTGATTTTAATGTATTAATCGTCTAAAAATGTTAGAATAAACGTCCAGAAAAACCCCTAAACCAAGAAAAAACTGGACGAAGCAGAGGTGATCATTGAGTAAACCAATAAGCCGTAACACTCATCAAGGTAATTTTTTGTTTGCTGATTTAATCGATCAGCTCAACCCAAAACATCCACTGCTCTAGCTCGCAAAACAGATTGACTGGTCTGTTTTCGATGAGGCCTTTTCACCTCTGTATTCTCACTTAGACAAGCCCGCACGAAAGAATGCATCAACAGAAGCGATGACACTGACCCGAAAACGCTTTAGACGACGAGCGGGAATCGAGCCGGTGATCGGTCACTTAAAGAGCGATCATCGACTTAAAAGAAACTTTTTGAATGACTTTGCCGGCGACCAAATCAACTTGGTCATGGCAGCGGCTGCGTTCAACTTCAAAAAGTGGATGAGGGAGGCTGTTTTTTGGCTGAAAAAATCACAACAAATAAAAATAATGCTGAATAAAATATGTTGGGGTTCGTGCCTTACTCCAACCTACGGCCTAATGCTCGCCTTTTGGCTTGCGCACCCCGGCTAAACGATTCCCCTGTTTTTGCGGGCCACCTTTAGGAAAAACTTCGTGCAGGTATTTGCTGTTGCCTCGTTCTTTTCCCCAGGCTTTTTTGAAGTATTTAACCATGTCGCGCACCGGTGCCTGTACGCCATGTTTGTCATGAAATTCACGGATGAAATGTATCACTTGCCAGTGCTCGTCCGTCAGCTCCAGACCTTCACGTTCAGCCAAGGCACGCACATAATCTTCTGACCAGGCTTCCAGGTCGAGCAGATAACCTTCACCGTCACAAAGGATTTTTTTGCCCTTCACATCCAGAGTGAAATTCTGCATGTTTGGGTAATGAAGTTTTGCTTCCACCTGATTCTCCTGAAAAATCGACGCTCTGTAAAAAACGGGTAACAGTACTGTTCCGGCTTATCGCTGACAATTCCCCATGAGTGATACACCGGCGCTCAGGGTTTCACTGGCCAATGACAGCGTCGTAGGGCGGGCACTGTCCGCCGTTTTCTGCTTATTTTAGCGACATTCTATCAGGCAGTGCCTGACCTACGAATCAAGCTGACAGTCGTAGAATGGGCAGGCATTTTTGCCCACGTGAAATATGAAAATTTGAGAATCCGCGTGGGCAGAAAAAATTGCCCACCCTAGCAATAAACCGTGATCGGGGTATTCGAGCGAGCAACTAACCCAGCAGGGCTTTCAGACCATCGAGATGCGACTTACCCTTGTCCTGCGTGGCTTTTTCTTTGGAGGCTTTGCCACCCAGCCACTCGATCTCATCTTCCGGCAGCTCATCAAGAAAACGGCTGGGTTCGCAGACGATACGTTCGCCGTATTTTTTGCGTGAGCGCGCCATGGTCATGGTCAGACTTTTTTCTGCGCGGGTGATGCCTACATAGGCGAGCCGGCGTTCTTCTTCGATGTTATCTTCCTGGATGCTGGTGGCGTGCGGGATCAATTCTTCTTCGAAACCAACCAGAAACACGTGCGGAAATTCCAGACCTTTTGCCGCGTGCAGCGTCATCAGCTGCACCGCGTCGAGATCGCTGTCGTCCTGATTGCGTTGCAAAATATCCATCAACGATAACTGCGCCATCAGTTCGGCAACGCTGGCATCAGCATCTTTTTTCTGTAAACGCGCCAGCCAGTCTTTCAGTTCGATGACATTTAACCAGCGGCGTTCGGCGGTTTCGATATCCTTGCTCTGCTCGCGCAACCAGTCTTCGTAATGAATGTCGTCCAGTAACTGCTGCATGATCTCAGTCGCCGGTTCATCTTCTGCGCGGTG
>VAPG01044952.1_pt1 | contig 11470 bp, 10 predicted proteins | sample 3393851 | NCBI WGS metagenome assembly VAPG01 (sample SAMN08290438, study PRJNA428436) | hydrothermal vent metagenome | isolation source: Deep-sea hydrothermal vent chimney | place: Atlantic Ocean: South-mid Altantic Ridge | depth 2194 m m
ATAGACGAGATTTTTGATTTTGGGAGACCTAATAGCATTAAACTCGCAGTTTTTATTGATAAAGGCGGAAGAGAGTTGCCTATATGTGCGGATTTTGTGGGAAAGAAGATTAGAGCGGGAAAGAATAATAATATACATGTGGATATTTTGAGCAAAGAAAAATGTGTTGATAAAGTTATTAAAAAATAATATTCTAATTTTCAATGAGCTTCGATAAAAAAGACCTCATTTCTGTTAACGATCTTACCGAGTCCGATATCTATTATTTCATAGAGACCGCAAGGGAATTCAAAAAAATATCATTAAAAAATATAAAAAAGGTTCCAACTTTAAGGGGCAAAACCGTTGTCAATCTTTTTTACGAACCATCCACGAGAACAAGGGCATCGTTTGAGATTGCGCAAAAGAGACTAAGCGCAGATTTGTTAAATATAAGTATTCCGCAGAGTTCGGTTGCAAAGGGAGAAAGTTTAAAGGATACGATACTGAATTTAGAAGCCATGAAACCGGATGCATTCGTTGTAAGGCATTATGAATCCGGCGCGCCGCATTTTATATCCAAAATAACAAATGCATCTGTCATAAATGCAGGTGATGGTATAAACGAGCATCCGACCCAATGTCTTTTAGATATTATGACTATCTTGGAGGAAAAGGAGGATATACGCTCTCTTAAAGTGGCGATTATAGGTGATATTTACCACTCTAGGGTCGCAAGATCTAATATGTACGGGCTATCTAAGCTTGGGGCGGATATTTATTTATATGGGCCACATTCCCTCTTGCCCAGGCGTAAGGATTTTCAGAATCTATGGAATGTGAAATTTGCAAAGAATATAAATGAAGCGGTGAAAAATGCAGATGTTATAATAATGCTCAGAATTCAAAAGGAAAGGGATAGTCATCATTCAATACCGTCTATGGAAGAGTATAGGAATTTTTTTAAATTAACAACAGATCTATTATCCTTGGCATCAAAGGATGTAATAGTGCTTCATCCTGGTCCCGTAAATCGTGATGTTGAAATAGCAGGCAGTATCATTAATGCAAATAAAACCCGTATTCTAAGGCAGGTTGAAAACGGTGTGGCGATAAGAATGGCATGCCTTTATATTTTACTTGGTGCACAAAAAAATTAAGTATATGCGGAAATTTATCATAAAAAATGGGATAGTCGTAGACCCGTCTACCGAGACCGAGGTTAAAAGGGATATTTATATAGAAAATGGGGTAATAAAGGACTTCATAGGAACAAAAATCGCGAAAGATATTGCAATAGTGGATGTGACAAATATGGTTGTTTTGCCTGGACTGATAGACATGCACGTTCACCTGAGGGAGCCGGGTTTTGAATATAAAGAAAACATTAAGTCTGGAATGGAGGCGGCGATAGCCGGCGGGTTCACATCTATTTGTTGCATGCCGAACAGCAATCCCTCAAATGATTCTAAAGCCGTAAACAGTTTTTTACTTAATAGCGCAAGGTCTCTCAATTTGCTCAATCTTTTTCCTATCGGAGCTATTTCAAAGGGTTTAGATGGAATATCTTTGGCCAATATAGGTGAGTTGAAAGAATCCGGCGCAGTTGCAATAAGTGACGATGGAAACCCTGTGGAGAATAGTTCGCTTATGGCCGGCGCGCTTTTGTATGCCAAAACATTTGATTTGCCGGTTATCTCTCACAGTGAGGATGTTACATTGCGGGGAAAAGGCGTGATGAACGAGGGCGTTATCTCACAAAGGCTTGGGGTTGCCGGAATTCCCAGTATTGCCGAAGACATAGGTGTCGCAAGGGATGTGATGCTTGCCGAATATTATGATGCAACGCTTCATATTGCGCATGTTTCCACTAAAGGCTCAATTGATATAATCAGACGGGCAAAAAAGGCGGGCGTAGCTATTACATGCGAAACCTGTCCGCATTATTTTACCCTTTCAGAGGATTCGCTTTTAGGCTATAATACAAATGCTAAAATGAATCCTCCATTAAGAACGGAAGAAGATGTTATCGCTGTAAAAGAGGCTTTGTCGGATGGAACGATAGATGTTGTGGCGTCCGATCATGCTCCTCACACAGAAGATGAAAAGGATACCACATTGGACGATGCGCCATTTGGGATTATAGGACTACAAACATCGCTCCCCTTAACATTAAGGTTGTACAACGAGAAAAGATTAACGCTAACGGATATATCAAAGCTCATGTCCTTCAACCCCGCAAAAATTTTGAATTTGGGTGATAGAGGGGCTATAAAAAACGGGTTTATAGGGGATATAACTATTATTGATGTTAATAAAAAGTGGATATTCACAAAAGACAAGATTAAATCGATTAGTAAAAATTCTCCTTTTATCAATATGAATTTTATTGGATTACCCATGTATGTCGTTGTTAATGCCAATTTATTCAAGGTAAATTGATTATCCTAAATTTAAATTATAAATATGAGTAATCTAAATAAAGAGAAAGCCCTGCTTATGTTAGATACGGGGAAATATTACGAGGGGTACTACGAGGGCAAGGTAATAGAATCCGGTGGCGAGATAGTTTTTAATACCGCTATGAACGGTTACCAAGAATTAATTACCGATCCTTCGTATAATGGGCAGGTTGTTCTTATGACCTATCCTATGATTGGTAATTACGGTATAAACGATACGGATTGTGAATCGGAAAGGGTATGGGTATCGGGTCTTGTAACAAAAAATTATGTCGAGGAATTTTCCCACTTCAGTGCCTCAAAAAGTCTGTCTGAATTTATCAATGCTCACGGTTTTCCGCTTATTTCGGGGATCGATACAAGATACTTAGCGATAAATCTAAGGAAGGAGGGTTCGATCAATGTGTATATTGCCCCGAAAGAATCAGGGATTACATGTATCAGGAGTAAACTTGCCCGTTTACCGAGGATGGAGGGCTTAAACCTTGTAAAAAATGTTTCTACTACCAAAGTTTACGCTAAAATGGTTGAATCTGCCGAGTTTAACGTAACAATAATAGATTATGGCGTTAAGCGCAATACCATAAGATGCTTAAATGCTTTAAATGCAAATGTGACGGTTGTTCCCCATGTATTTTCCAAACAAGAGATACTTAAAACCAAACCGGACGGAATTATTCTATCGAATGGACCGGGTGACCCTAAAACTATGAAAGCAGAAATAGAAATATTAAAGAGTTTGCTAGGCGAAAAACCAATTTTCGGAATATGCTTAGGGCACCAATTGTTGGCTTTATCGTTTGGACTTGATACATATAAGCTTAAATTCGGACATCACGGAATAAATCATCCCGTTAAAAACCTTAAAACCTCAAATGTAGAGATAACTTCTCAGAATCACGGTTTTTGCGTCAGCTTATCAAGCGCTACCAATTATATATCAAAAGACACAAAATTAACGCACGTAAGCCTAAACGATAATACAGTTGAAGGTATCAAAAATGTGCCCTTAAAGGCGTTTTCAGTTCAATATCATCCTGAAAGCTCTCCCGGACCGAGGGATTCTAGATATCTTTTTTCAGAGTTTAAAGAGTTATGTTTGAGTAATAAAAAATAATTTTTAATTGTTCCGGGCAGTTTGGTGAAAATTTACACAAATGAAACTAAAGTCAGCGTATTCATTACCGGCATACTCGGCTCTTTCCGATAAGGAATTTTCGGAGAAGATTGATGGGCTTTATGATTTGATGCGCCCATGCGAACTTTGTCCCAGAAGGTGCAGGGCAGATAGGATGGGCGGAGAAAAGGGCTTGTGTGGTGCAGGGGATAAATTAAGGATCGCAAGTATTAACCTTCACTTTGGGGAAGAGCCTCCTGTATCCGGCATAACCGGTTCAGGGGCAATATTTTTTAGCGGATGTCCACTAAAGTGTAAATTTTGCCAGAATTATCCGATTAGCAGATATTGCATCGGAAATTTATATGACACAAAAGAGCTTGCGGAGGGCATGTTCAAGCTCCAGGAAAAAGGTGCCTGCAACATTAATTTAGTTTCATCTTCTCATTTTATGCCATTTGTTGCGGAGTCTATATTTTTATCAAAAAAGATGGGGCTTTCTATCCCGATAGTTTATAACAGTTCAGGATATGAGTCTGAAACATTACTTGATTTATTAAATGAGATTGTTGATATATATCTTCCTGATATTAAATATTCAAGTAATAAAGATGCGCTAAGATATTCGGGGGTTAAGGATTATGTCGAGGTAAACAAATTGGCCCTAAGGAATATGTATAATCAGGTTAAGGAACTTGTTGTTAATGAGCAGGGTGTTGCTGTTTCTGGTCTTATGATCAGACACCTTGCGTTACCTGCCGGAATAAGCGGATATAAGGATTCTTTTAAATTTATCGCAGAAGAGCTTGGCGAAGATATTCCCGTGAGCCTTATGAAGCAATATTTTCCGGCGTACAAGGCGATCTATAATTCAAATATCAATAGAAAAATAACCGATGAGGAGTACGCGGAAGCTATTTTAGATATGACGAATGCAAATTTAACGGGATATTTTCAGGAGGACAGTTCTTTAATATTTTAACCAAAAAATTGAATTATTTAATAAAATTATGCCTAAAAGAAGTGATATAAAGAAAATTTTAGTGATAGGCTCCGGTCCTATCGTGATAGGGCAGGCGGCGGAATTTGATTATTCCGGTACGCAGGGGGCGAAAGCCTTACTAGAGGAAGGCTATGAGGTTATACTTGTAAATTCCAATCCGGCGACCATAATGACTGATCCCGACTACGCGAGCAAAACCTATATTGAGCCATTAACAAGGAAATTTCTTGCAAAAATTATAGAAAAAGAAAGGCCAGATAGTATATTACCTACACTTGGCGGGCAGACTGCCCTTAACTTAACGCTAGAACTGCACGAAGACGGAGTTTTACAACAGTATGGATTAAAAATTTTAGGCGCAAGTGTTGATGCTATCAGAAAATCAGAAGATAGAAGATATTTTAAGAAAAGTATGGAAGCAATAGGGGTGCCCGTTTTAGAAGGTGATTTTGCCGCCGGAATGGATGATGCCTATGATGTTCAAAAAGGCATTGGCTTCCCTATAATTATAAGACCATCTTTTACACTTGGAGGAACAGGTGGAAGCATTGCGTATAATATAGAAGAGTTTGCGGAGTTTGCATTAAATGGAATAAAGGCAAGTCCCGTTGGCGAGATATTAATTGAGAAGTCGGTTATAGGGTATAAAGAGGTTGAGCTTGAGGTTATGACGGATAAGAATAGAAATACTATAATCATATGTTCTATAGAAAATTTTGATCCTATGGGTATCCATACGGGGGACTCTATTACCGTTGCACCGGTCCAAACCTTAAACGATAATGATTTGCAGAAACTCCGCGATTATTCTGTGAAGATTATGCGGGAGATAGGGGTCGAAACAGGGGGTTCTAATATTCAATTTGCCCTTGATCCTAATTCCGATAAAGTGTATGTCATAGAGATGAATCCCAGGGTTTCGAGAAGCTCAAGTTTGGCGTCAAAGGCGACCGGATTTGCAATAGCTAAGATTGCGGCAAAGTTAGCGGTGGGCTATACTTTGGATGAAATTACCAATGATATTACAAAGAAGACACTTGCATGTTTTGAACCGTCAATAGACTATGTTGTTACGAAAATGCCCCGTTTTACATTTGAAAAGTTTCCTCAAACCGATAATATCTTGACGACTCACATGAAGTCGGTTGGTGAGGTCATGGCAATAGGTGGGACATTTATAAGCTCACTTCAAAAAGCTTCTAGGTCGCTAGAAAATGGTAATTACGGGATTGAATCTCTTTACGGATTAGATTTATTATCTTGCAGTGATGTTGCTAAGAAACAGGATGTGGATGTAATCAAAGAGGAAATAAAGCATCTAATAAAGAATAGCGATTACAAGAGGCTCTTTTTGATAGCCGATGCCATTAGGATAAACCTCACCATTAATGAGATTCATGAACTGTCCAAAATAGATAAATGGTTTTTAAACCAGATTAAACTTATCATAGAACTTGAAAGAAGTCTTTTTTCTATTCAAGATATAAGGGATAATATCCCGCTTCTTAGAGAAGCCAAAGAATTTGGATTCTCTAACTGGATTATCGCAAAGTTAACCGCAAAATGCAAAGACGGAAGGCATATTTCCCCCGAAGATTATTTAAAAAAAGATGGGAAAACGATATCCTTAATTAAGGAAGTCGAGATGCAGGTATTCGATACTTGTGAGAAAAATAATATACTAAGGGTTTACAAAAAAGTAGATACATGCGCTGCCGAATTTGAGGCTGCTACGCCCTATATGTATTCATCTTATGATAAGTTTAACGAGGTTGAGCCGTTAGAGGGTAAAAAGGTGGTTATTTTAGGGAGCGGTCCAAATAGAATAGGGCAGGGGATAGAATTTGACTATTGTTGCGTTCACTGCGCTTTGGCTCTGGAGGAAAGCGGTTATTCTTCAATAATGGTTAATTGCAATCCCGAAACTGTTTCAACGGACTATGATACATCATCAAGATTGTATTTTGAGCCGTTAACGGCGGAAAATGTTATGAGTATTGAATCTGCAGAAGATAATCCGCCGGTTATATTACAATTTGGCGGGCAAACGCCTCTTAAGTTAGCCAAAGAATTTGACTCAATAGGTATCAAAATACTTGGGACTCCCTTTAAATATATAGATATGGCAGAAGATAGAGAGAAGTTTAAGGAAATAATTAAGGCTTTAAACCTGTCTCAGCCGAATAGTTCTATGGCATTTAACGAGGAGGATGTTTATAAAAATTCTACCCTAATCGGGTTTCCAGTTCTACTCAGGCCATCTTATGTTTTGGGCGGTAGAGCTATGGAAGTTATCCATAATAAGGATAATCTGCGTAAATATATCGAAAAGATATCTAAGCAAGATATTTCTTTTCCTATTCTGATAGATAAATTTTTAGAAGATGCTATCGAGGTAGATGTTGATGCTCTAAGCGACTCTAAATCCGTTTATATTGCTGGAATAATGGAACATATAGAGGAAGCTGGCGTTCATTCGGGGGACAGTGCGTGTTCATTGCCGGCATTTTCTTTGGATAGTGGTACTATCGAAAGGATAAAAGATATAACGGAAACGATTTGTCTTGAATTTAAAATTATGGGGCTTATTAATATTCAATATGCTGTCAAAAACAATGATATTTATATTATAGAGGTTAATCCAAGGGCATCAAGGACTATACCGTTTGTTGGCAAGGCGACAGGCGTTCCGGTTGCTAAGCTTGCTACCAAAATTCTTTTGGGGGAAAAGCTTGATTCGTTCGGGCTCGGCAGGTCGTTTAACATAGATTATTACTGCGTTAAAGAGGCTGTATTTCCATTTTCTAAATTCTCTAATGTTGACCCCGTGCTTGGGCCGGAAATGCGTTCTACAGGCGAGGTAATGGGAATAGATAAAAGTTTCGGAATGGCCTATGCTAAATCTCAAATAGCCGCCGGGCAAAATCTTCCGTTATCGGGCACCGTTTTAATAAGCGTTAAGGATGAGGATAAAAAATATTTAAGAGATATTTCAATGCCCTTGATAGATATGGGTTTTAATATATTTGCCACTAAGGGGACGTCGGAGTATTTAGATAGATTAAATATTAAAAATAAAAAAATAAATAAGGTAAAAGAGGGCAGACCGCACATAATTGACGCTCTTAAGAATAAGGAAATTGCAATGATTTTCAATACGCCAAGAGGGATGAAATCCTTGGAGGATTCATATATAATAAGAAGAAGTGCCATAGAGTTTTCCTTGCCTTATTGTACGACAATTAGGGGCGCTGTTGCTTCATGTTTGGCAATAAAGGCATTAAGGGAGCAAGACCTGTCAGTTACGGCGTTGCAGGATTACTATAAAGACATATAATGTAGGAGGTGAATAGCATTGTCAATGATAGATAAATCTTTTCCGATCACAAAGGAAGGTTATAGTAATATCGTTAAAGAGTTAAAACGACTAAAATCGGTGGAAAGGCCGGCTAATATTAAGGCGATAGAAGAGGCCATAGCTCACGGAGACTTATCCGAGAATGCGGAGTATCACGCCGCAAAGGAAAAACAAAGTTTCCTTGCAGGAAAGATATTGGAATTAGAGGATAAAATAGCAAGGGCAAATGTTGTGGATACATCTAAAATTTGCGAGGAAAAGGTTGTTTTTGGCGCATTTGTAAGATTGTTTGATTTAGACACCGGCAAGGAGGTAGAGTATCGAATTGTCGGAGATACCGAATCTGATATAAAAAAATGCAAGATTTCGCTTAGCTCTCCTATTGCCAGGGCATTAATAGGCAGATGTGTGGGGGATGAGGTAGTTATAAATGTTCCTAAGGGTGTCAAGGAATTTGAAATTCTTGACATTAGGTACAGTTAATGGTAGCATGTATATGCTACGTGATGGTTTAGTGAAAAATTAAATACTGTGTATTCGTATATACAAGGGAGGGTTTGATAATGGCTTTAGATCGAGATCAAGTATTAAAGGTGTTAGATGAGATTAGGCCGTCTTTGCAATTTGACGGAGGAGATGTTGAGTTGGTAGATATTTTGGACGATGGAACTATTAATGTCAGGCTCAAGGGTGCCTGCGCCGGTTGCATGGGTTCCATAATGACATTAAAGGGCGGAATCGAGCGCTTGCTTAAAGAGCGTATACCTGAGGTGAAAGAGGTTAACGCGGTCTAAGTTTGTGCCGCTTTTATTTTGATTATATATTAGGCCCGCCTGTAAGGTGGGCTTTTTGTTTTCAGGATGTGTATGTTTTTGTATTGGATTTTCCTAAGTTGAGGCATATTTCATACGGAATCGTTTGGGCTTTTAATGCTATTTCTTTTAAATCAATACTGTTTGTAAGTCCTTTTCCCACAATTATGGCCTCATCGCCTACTTTTACACCGCTTATTTTTGTTATATCCACAACCGTCATATTCATCGTCACCCTGCCCAAAATGTCTGCGAATTGGTCCCTTATTAAAACCCTACCGATGTTGGATAGTAGTCTAGGTATGCCGTTATCGTAACCGGCGGCTATAGTAGCTGTTAGCATGTTGCAAGGAGACTTAAATGTGTTATCGTAAGATATAAATGTTCCTTTTTTTATCTTACGAATCTGTATGATCTTAGATTTCAATGTCATTAACTGTTTAAGATTTAAATTTGGATAGCTTTCCGAATTTGGATTTATACCGTAAAGCGATACCCCTGGTCTTACAGTATTGGAGAAATCGGTTGTTATTTTATTATTTAAGAGTGCAGAGCTTGCGCTTATATGGACGTAGCGAGGCGCAATATTCATCTTTTTAAATTTTGTTAATGTATTTTTATAATTTTTGAGCTGAAAATCTGTATATTCGATATCATTTCCAGCAGATGATAAGTGGCTAAAAAAACCTTCCATATTGAGGCAATGTTTATTTTCTTTTATAATTTCTATCGCTTTGTCCACATCCGAATCGTTAAGCCCTAGCCTATTCATTCCGGAATTATACTGTATATGTAAGTTCACAGGTGTTCTAACCTCTTTTACTTTATTTAAGAGTATTTTAAGGTAGTCCAAACTAAAGACGGCAATACTTAAATCCATGTCGCATGCTTCTTTTATATCATGATCATGAATGCCCGTTAGCATTAAAAGCTTTGCGCAAGGGTGGTTTTTGTGAATAGTAAATGCCTCTTCCATATGGATGATTCCAAAAAAGTTTATGCCGTTTTCAATAAGCGTATTGGCAGTATGAACAATTCCATGACCATATGCATCGGATTTTAGGATTGCAATTATGGTTTTGGTTTTGGCTAACCTGAGTGATTTTATTTGATATATATTGTGTTTTAAATTTTTTAGATTTATGAAAAGTGAGGTATCGCTCATAAGAATTTTAATATCCTATTTTTAGTTAGTTTAAGTTGACTATGTATGAATTATATAAAAATCTTTATAAATAAACAATCTTATGTTAAAATCTACGGTGTTACAGTGTCGTAGCAATGATATAATCTTAGTTTAATTACACAACAGAGGACAAAATGGATATAGAAAATATGAATTTCAACAGCATTATTGCAAATGCAAAAGTAAATGAAGAAGACTTTGTGGATATATTTATAGAATCTAAGGCATCTACCTTGCTGTCAAACGAGGGGAAGAGGCTTGAAAAAGCAATCAGCGGAATAATTCAAGGGGCAGGTCTTCGGCTTATTTCAAACAAAAAGACATATTATGCTTATACAAATAATTTAAATGAGAAAAATCTCATACAAATCGCAAAAAATTTAAAAAAAGCTGCATATAGTAATAGAAAAAATATGGATGAAATTGCCCCCTTAAACTTTAACGAGAAACACTCAAGGGTAGATTTTCAAATCATTAGGGATGTAACTAGTGTTCCGATAGAAGAAAAATTGAAAAAGGTAGAGCCTGCCGTTAAATTTTCATGGGATTTCGATAAAAGGGTTGTCCAGGTAAATGTTACCTATGTAGATTATAAGCAAGATGTAGTGATAGTAAATTCACTTGGAGATTTCGTAAGGGATTATAGAGAGAATTTAGTATTTTTAACGCAGGTTGTAGTATCTAACGAAAAAAAGGTAGAGGTCGGATATGATGTATCGGGGGGATTTGTAGGTTTTGAGTTTTTCGATGATGTTGCAGTGGAAGATATTGCGAAAAGGGCTTTAGAGCGTGCGTTGACCCAGCTTGATGCGCCATTTGCGCCATCAGGAACCATGCCTGTGGTATTATCTAGTGAAGCTGGTGGAACGATGATACACGAGGCTATTGGCCACGGATTGGAAGCAGATATTGCCGGGAGTGGTTTGAGCGTTTATTCCGGCAAGATCGGAGAGCAGGTAACATCAAAATTAATAACAGTCATAGATGACTCTTCTTTAGCCGGCAAACGGGGTTTTTACAGATTTGATGACGAGGGAACGTTCTCAGATAAAAATATACTCGTGAAGGACGGTGTGTTAAAAAAATATATGACCGATAGGTTATCCAATATTAAATACGGGTATGAACTCACCGGAAACGGCAGGAGACAGTCTTACGAGAACTATCCTATAGTCAGAATGTCCAATACTATGATAGCATCTGGCAATTCTCTACCGGAAGATATTATAAAAAGTGTCGATGATGGTCTTTTCGTGAAAAAGATGGGCGGAGGACAAGTTAATACGGTTACGGGAGATTTTGTGTTTGATGTTACGGAAGGATATGCCATAAAAAATGGGAAACTATGCAATGCGGTTAGCGGTGCGACTCTTATGGGAAATGGACCTAAGGTTTTGGAAAACATAGATATGGTGGGTAATGATTTAGGATTTGGTATCGGAACATGCGGTAAGGATGGGCAAGGTGTTCCTGTAGCGGATGCCCAACCGACACTGAGAATTCCGTCGATCGTTGTTGGCGGAAAAAGCAACGGGTAGCCAGTTTGGAACCCA
>VAPG01035087.1_pt1 | contig 11456 bp, 9 predicted proteins | sample 3393851 | NCBI WGS metagenome assembly VAPG01 (sample SAMN08290438, study PRJNA428436) | hydrothermal vent metagenome | isolation source: Deep-sea hydrothermal vent chimney | place: Atlantic Ocean: South-mid Altantic Ridge | depth 2194 m m
ACAATGCTTGCCGAGCCGCCTCTTTTTATGGCTTCGTAACACAGCCGCAGGCAGGGAAATCGGCTTAAATCCGGTTGCTCGAACTCCAGTTTTGCGACATCTAAAATATTCAGTGGTTCAACCCCCGAAACGATTCTCTCCGGCCATGCCAGCGCGTGTGCAATCGGCGTGCGCATATCGGGATTGCCCAGTTGCGCCAGTACCGAACCGTCACTGTAAGTCACCATGGAATGAATCACGCTCTGCGGATGGATCACTACGTCAATATTAGCGATATCCATATCAAACAGCCAGTAAGCTTCAATCAGCTCCAGCCCTTTGTTCATCAGGGTGGCGGAATCGACCGAGATTTTTTTGCCCATATCCCAGTTCGGATGATTAACCGCCTGCGCTGGCGTGACATCATGCAACTGGTCAACCGACCAGGTACGGAACGGGCCGCCACTGGCAGTCAGCAAAATACGCTCGATGCCGGCACTCGCCTGCTGATTGATCATTTTAACCGAAGAATGATGCTGTGTGAGACTATCTGGCATACATTGGAAAATTGCGTTGTGCTCGCTATCAACCGGCATCAGTATGGCATCGTTGGCGCGTGCGGTGTCGATGAACAATTTGCCCGACATCACCAACGCTTCTTTATTTGCCAGTAACACACGTTTGCCCGCCTCGGCGGCTGCCAGCGTCGGCACCAGGCCGGCGGCACCGACGATAGCGGCAACCACGCAATCTACCGCATCATCTTTGACCACCTGCAGCAGGCCAGCTTCACCGCTTAAAATTTCGATTTGAGTTGCAGAAAGACGACGACTCAGCTCAGCTGCAGAATCGGCATCATTCATCACCGCAAAACGCGGCCGCCACTGTTCGCACAGAGAAACCATGACATCGACATTAGTGTTCGCTGTCAGCGCGTAAATCTGATATGACTCGGGATGGCGGGCGATCACGTCCAGCGTGCTGCCACCAATGCTACCAGTCGCGCCCAGCAAGGTAATCTGTGAGGCTTTGCTCTGCGTCATAATATTATCTGACCAAGCAGGCTGTCATCGATCAACCAGTGGTAACCGACCATGAAAACCGGCATCGCGGCCAATACGCTATCGATCCGATCAAGAATGCCGCCATGACCTGGCAGGATGTTGCCACTGTCTTTCAGGCCAGCCTCACGTTTCAAAAAGCTGAAATACAGATCGCCGCTAACCGAGATAAAGGTCAGGATAACCGATAACAAAACCAGCAAGGCCGAATGCTCGGTATCCAGTGCAAAATAGTAACTCGCAATCAGGGTATAAATCGAGGTCGCGATAACCGCGCCGATCAGCCCTTCCTTGGTTTTTCCTGGGCTGATATTAGGCGCAAGTTTGTTCTTGCCAAATTTTTTGCCAGAAAAATAAGCACCGATATCCGCCACCCAGACCAGTGCCAGCGCATAGAATAACCAGTCTGCACCTTGCTGCATGGCATGTATTTTCTGCATCGCCAGCGCCGCCGCCGGCAATACGACAAAAGCGATAAACAGTTTATCGAATTTTAATGTGGAACTGGCCGCTTTCGGTTTTGCAAACTTGAGATAGTAACTAATACTGAACCACCACAACACCGCGACATAGATCAGCCACAGAATGTAATCGGCTAAATATTGCGCGAATGCCCATGTCACCGCTGCCATGACAAGCGCAAATAATATTCTTAAAGGATTGTTATTAACACCTGACAGTCTCGCCCATTCGAAACCCGAGACCAGCACAACAAACAACAGAAAATAAAAAAACACCGTTGTTGGTTGAAAAAAAATAATCCAGAAGACAAAAGCAGCCAGCGGGATAGCGGTTAAGATTCGTTGGTATAACATCTGTTTTTTCGTTATTTTATTTTTGATGCTCTAAATTAATTTTTCTAAAAAAATCTGTACAACACAACGACTATATATCGAAACCAGATAGACTGCTCTACTGGCTAAAAAACCGTGTCATAACACAAATTCATTTTCTCTCGCAGAGACGCGGGGCTCGCTAAGAAAAAAATGCTATTTTGTTTTTCTCTGCGAACCCTGCGTCTCTGCGAGAACAACAACACATCATTGCGCCACTTTATCTTCCATCAACTGCTGTCCGGTTTTGCCAAAGCGACGTTGCCGTCCGGCATACCAGTCTAAAGCGGCGTCAAAATCCTCGTCGGAGAAATCCGGCCACAATGTATCTACAAAATATAATTCACTGTACGCTAGCTGCCAGATCAAAAAGTTGCTGATGCGCTGTTCACCACCGGTGCGGATAAACAGATCCGGTGCGGGCAGATCATTCAGCGACATGAAGGAATCAAACCTTGCCTCATCGATATCCTGAACTGCCATGGTATTATTTTTTACCTGCTCGGCAATCAATTTGCAGGCATTAATCACGTCCCAACGGCCACCATAATTGGCAGCAATGTTTAACTGCAGTCCGGTATTGTCTACGGTCAACGACTCAGCTTGATTAATACTTTTCTGCAACTTTTCAGAGAACCGCGTGCGCTCGCCGATAAATTTTACGCAAACATTCTTTTTGTTGAGCTTTTTCACTTCGGCCATGATGGTGGAAACAAACAATGACATTAAACTGCTAACTTCCGATTTTGGCCGACTCCAGTTCTCACTGCTAAAAGCAAATATGGTCAACGCTTCGATATTTTCTTTGGCGCAGTTTTCCACGATTTTTCGTGTCGAACCAACACCGGCTTTATGCCCTGCCGCACGCGGCAGATGACGTTTGTTCGCCCATCGGCCGTTACCGTCCATCACCACCGCGATATGGCGTGGCATGACGTGCGCTGATGCAATATCAGTATTATCACTTATCCCTTTCATGTCTTTTAATGGCTTAATAAAAACGGTGTTTAAATCTCCATCAATTCTTTTTCTTTTACTGCGATAACTTCATCGACACTTTTGACATATTTATCAGTGTGTTTTTGAATACTGTCTTCTGCCTGCCGGCTTTCATCTTCTGAAATTTCTTTTTCTTTTAACAGGTCTTTAAAATCGTTATTGGCATCACGACGAATATTACGAATAGCGATCTTGGTGTTTTCACCTTCGTTCTTTACCACTTTCACTAGCTCACGACGACGCTCTTCAGTCAACGGTGGCATTGGAATGCGGATCAGGTTGCCGGCAGTAGACGGGTTTAATCCCAGACCTGAGTTCAAAATAGCTTTTTCGACAACAGCGACCATCTGTTTTTCCCAGGGTGCAACAGCAAGTGTTCGGGAATCTTCAACCGTGACATTCGCCACCTGATTAATCGGTGTATCGGTGCCGTAATAATCGACCATGATCTGATCAAGCAAACTCGGGTGTGCGCGTCCGGTTCTTATCTTGACCAATTCATTGCGTAGTGAATCAACACTTTTCCCCATACGCGTTTCTGCGTCACTAATAATATCTTCAATCACTTATTTGTCTCCCATTGTAACGGTAGTACCAATATTCTGATCTTTCATCGCCGCTGGCAAAGAACCAACTTCGTTTAAATTAAATATACGCAGCGGCAGATTGTTGTCGCGACACAATACGATGGCAGTCGCATCCATCACCTGTAAATTCTTGTCCAGCACCTCATCAAAGGTTAATGTTTCATAACGTTTCGCATCCGGATTTTTTACTGGATCAGAATCGTAAACGCCATCAACCTTGGTCGCCTTGAGTACGCTGTCAGCACCAATTTCAACCGCACGCAAACAACCTGCCGTATCGGTAGTAAAAAACGGGTTACCGATGCCTGCGGCGAAGATAACAACACGGCCTTTTTCCAGGTGTCTGATGGCTCGGCGTTGCACGTATTCTTCACACATACGGTTAATCTTGATGGCTGACATGACGCGGCACTGCATGCCCTGTTTTTCCAGTGCATCCTGCATCGCCAGACTGTTTATCACTGTCGCCAGCATGCCCATATGATCACCGGTGACGCGGTCTATGCCAGACTGCACCAGACCAGCGCCACGGAAAATATTTCCTCCGCCGATGACCAGTGCGACTTCTATACCCATGTTAACCACTTCAGCCACTTCAGAAGCAACTCGCGCCAGCATGTTTGCATCGATGCCGTAGTCCTGATCAGCCATCAGGGCTTCACCGCTGAGTTTTAATAAAACACGTTTATAGTTAGATGCCGAGGTCATAGTTTTCTCACTTTTGATAATTATTGTTTAGGGCACTCTATTAATTGCTTGCGCCCTTATAGTCTACACACAAAAAACCGGGAGATATCCCCCGGTTTTTTACTTCACAATATATGCTGTCCTTGGTGTATTAATATGCACATATTTCGACTCATATATATGTTAATCCTTTTCTTGACTCTAAGTTCGCCTTAGCCGTTAACCTTAACCGTTAACCGTTAACCTGGGCCATTACTTCGTCTGCAAAGTTTTCCACTTTCTTCTCGATGCCTTCACCGACTTCGTAACGTACAAAGCGGTTCACTTTTGCACCAGCGTCAGAAAGCAGGGTTTCAACAGTTTTATCCGGGTCTTTAACAAATGACTGACCCAGCAATGTGATCTCTGCAAGATACTTGCGGATACGACCGGTCAACATTTTTTCGACGATGTCTGCAGGTTTGCCACTTTCCAGTGCCTGTGCGCGCAGGATGTCTTTTTCTTTCTCCAGTGTTTCAGCAGGCACGTCGGCTTCACTGATACACATCGGGCTACTTGCTGCGATATGCATGGCAACATCTTTGATCAGTTCATCGTTGCTGCCGCTCTTATCATTGAATGCCATCTCAACAAGAACACCCATACGCAAACCATGCAGGTAACTGCCGAATTGACCATCCGTTGTTTCCAGTATTTCAAAACGACGCAGCTGCATGTTCTCGCCAATTTTTGCTATTTTTTCTTTGCGTGCTTCTTCGATGCTTTGTGAAGAGCCATCAAGCGTCATTTCAGACAAAGCGACGATATCAGCCGGCTTGTTTGCTAACGCGGTTTTAGCGATGGCAGTAACAAATGACAGGAAGTCATCGCCACCGGAAACAAAATCTGTTTCACAGTTCACTTCTACCACAGCAGCAGATTTACCGTTTTCGCTGATCTCGATAACAACGCGGCCTTCGGCAGCAACACGGCCTGATTTTTTATCGGCTTTTGCCATGCCGGATTTGCGCATATTTTCGATAGCGACTTCGACATCACCATCTGTTTCCTGCAGTGCTTTTTTACATTCCATCATGCCTGAACCAGTACGTTCACGCAGTTCCTTAACCATTGAAGCTGTAATTTGCATCACCGTTACCTCTTATAAATTTTTTAAATATTGTTCGAATGCTGTGCCACAAAAAAATTATTCAGCGTCTGCTGCTGCAGCTTTCTTTTTAGGCGCTGCTTTTTTCTTTACTGCTGCTTTCTTTTTAGGTGCGGCTTTTTTCTTTACTGCTGCTTTCTTTTTAACGGCTGCTTTTTCCTTCGATGCAGCAGCTTCCGTTGTTTCTGCTGCTTCTGCTTCAACAACGGCTTCTTCAGCAGGTGCTTGCTCAGCAACTTCGGCAGGTACTTCTTCAGCAACTTCGGCTGGTGCTTCTTCAACTACAGCTTCGACTTTACGTTTTGGTGCTGCTTTTTTAGGTGCCGCTTTTTTTGGCTCTTCACTACGCTGGATAACAGCAGAAGCGCGACCTTCGATAATTGCATCAGCGATGCCCTGTGCGTATAACTGAATAGCCTTGATCGCATCATCGTTACCTGGGATAACGTAATCGATGCCATCAGGTGAATTGTTTGAATCAACGATACCAAACACTGGAATACCCAGCGTGTTCGCTTCTTTAACCGCAATGTCTTCATGACCGACATCGATAACAAAAACGGCACTTGGCAGGCCTTTCATGTCTTTAATACCGCCAAGGACTTTTTCTTTCTTGACCATCTCGCGAGTCAGCATCAGCTGCTCTTTTTTGTTAAGGCGATCAAAACCACCGTTTTCTGACATTTCTTCCAGTTCTTTCAGACGAGTGATTGACTGACGAATTGTTTTGTAGTTTGTCAGCATGCCACCTAACCAGCGGTGGGTTACATAAGGCATGCCACAACGTTGTGCTTCTTCAGCAACGATATTTCGTGCTGCGCGTTTGGTGCCGACGAACAATACTGAACCACGTTCGGCTGCAATTTTGCCAATAGCGTTTGCTGCGTCGTTGTACAGAGGCAGGGTTTTTTCCAGGTTGATAATGTGAATCTTGTTACGTGAACCAAAAATGTACTCAGACATTTGCGGGTTCCAGAAACGGGTTTGGTGACCAAAATGAACGCCTGCTTCAAGCATCAGACGCATAGATACGTTAGACATAGATATACTCCAGTTAGGGTTAAGCCTCCATACACCCCATGCAAAAACTATTTAAGTCCAATATAAATCTATCTAAATTGACTTAAATAAGCACCCAATTACATGTGACGGTATATGTGCGAATTTAAATAAGATATAGTTAGCCCCCAGATAACAATCCGGGTGCCAGTTATTAATAATAACCGGCAGTGATGAGAGGCCAGAATGCCGTTCATCAGGACAACGATATCGCTCGTTTACGCCAAGTTTTCTCAGCGCGGGCGCTTTATACCATAACCAGCAAAAATTAACAACGATATTTTATTATCTCGAGCAACGAGATATCAACTTAAGTGATTGATTTAAAAGCCAATAACAAACATTAACAGTATGACGATATTAATTAAAGATTCACAGGAAATAGAAAAAATGCGCGTCGCCGGCAGACTGGCTGGCGAGGTGTTACAGATGATCTCGCCACACATAAAAGCAGGCATCACCACCAATGAACTGGACAGTTTGTGTCATGACTATATCGTCGATGTTCAGCAGGCCATCCCTGCTCCGCTGAACTACCACGGTTTTCCCAAATCGATCTGCACTTCGGTCAACCACCAGATCTGCCACGGTATACCGAGCGATAAAAAATTAAAAAAAGGTGACATCATCAATATTGATATCACCATTATCAAAGATGACTACCATGGCGATACCAGCAAGATGTTTTTTATCGGCGAACCACCGGTGCGCGCCAAACGCGTCAGCCAGATCGCACACGAATGTATGGTACTCGGCATCGAACAGGTTAAACCCGGCGCGCATCTGGGCGACATCGGCCACGTTATCCAGCAACATGCTGAATCCAACAATTTTTCGGTGGTACGTGAATACTGCGGCCACGGCATCGGCAAAGGTTTTCACGAAGACCCGCAGGTGCTGCACTACGGCGAGGCCGGCACCGGCATTGTGCTGGAGCCTGGCATGATCTTCACCATCGAACCGATGATCAACGCCGGCAAACGCCACGTCAAACTGCTCAACGATAACTGGACCGTGGTCACTAAAGACCACAGTGCTTCAGCACAATGGGAGCACACCATTCTGGTGACCAATGACGGTCACGATGTTTTAACCCAGTGCGAAGGCGATGACATTTAATGACCAGACTTAGTGAAAAACCCGCTGATAGCAGGATCAACGATCTTATCGATTTTTCCACGTTAAAAAAGCAGCTGGAAAATTGCCCCGCCGATTCAAGCGCAGAACTTATCCCGCTGTTAAAACAGGCCGTGCTGAGTATCGATGAAGGTTTAAAGAGACTTTACCAGAACGGCAGTGACGTTAATGATGTAGTTTATGGTCGGTCAAATCTGACCGACCAGCTAATCACTGTCATCTACGATTTCCTGTTTAAAACACTCGACCAGGAAATTGCACTGGTGGCAGTCGGTGGTTATGGTCGCGGCGAACTGCATCCAAAATCAGACATCGATCTGATGATTCTGTTAAAAAAAGAAGAGAACCAGAACAGCAAAGATCTGCTGGAAAAATTTCTCATGCTGCTGTGGGACATCCGCCTCGAAATTGGTCACAGCGTACGCACCGTTGAAGAATGCGTTGAAGAATCCGGTAAAGACATCACCGTTGCCACCAACATTATGGAAGCCCGCCTGCTGGTCGGCAGCGAAACATTGTTTGAGCAGATGAAAGAACAGACCAGCGCAAAACACCTCTGGGATTCAAAAGCTTTTTTTCAGGCCAAACTCGACGAACAGATTCAACGCAACGGAAAATTTAACGACACCGCTTACAACCTGGAACCGAACATAAAAGAAAGCCGCGGTGGCCTGCGTGATATTCAAATGATCGGCTGGGTCGCCAAACGCCACTTCAATGCCCATAGTTTGCACGACCTGCTGAAAGAAGGTTTTTTGCTGGAAGACGAATTGCACACCCTGCTCGAAGGCCAGCATCTGCTGTGGCGCATCCGTTGCAGCCTGCACTATCTTGCTGGGCGACGTGAAGACCGTTTGCTGTTTGATTACCAGCGCGACCTGGCGGAAGAATTCGGTTTTAAAGACAAGGAGGAAAACTCCAGAAACGAAGCCATCGAACAGTTCATGCAGCAATACTACCGCACCGTGATCGAGCTGGAACGGCTCAACGAAATGCTGCTGCAACATTTCCGCGAAGCCATTATCTATGTCGATGTCGACACCCAAGCAGAACGCATCAACGACAGTTTTCAGGTACGAAACGGCTACATCGAAACCACCAGCAAAAATGTCTTCAAGGACAATCCCTGCGCCATCCTGGAAATGTTTTTACTGTTGCAGGATTACCCTGACATACAGGGCGTGCGCTCCGCCACCATCCGCCAGATACGAAAATACAAATCACTGATCGATGACAGCGTCCGACAATCAGCTCGTGCACAGCACCTGTTCATGAAAATCATCACCGGTTCGCGTGGTGTCACACACGAGTTAAGACGCATGAACCGCTACGGCATACTCGCCGCCTACATCCCGGCTTTCGATTCCATCGTCGGCCGCATGCAATACGACCTGTTTCATGCCTACACGGTCGATCAGCACACTCTGTTTGTTATCAGAAATATGCGACGTTTGTCGGTACCCGATTACTGTCACGAGTTCCCCCTGGCCAGCGGTATATTCCAGCACCTGCCCAATCCCGGCCTGCTATATCTTTCCGGTCTGTTTCACGACATCGCCAAAGGACGCCAGGGTGATCATTCTGAACTTGGTGCCATCGATGCCAAAGAATTCTGCCAACAACATGGACTACCGGATAAAGACAGCGAACTTGTCAGCTGGTTAGTCAACAGTCACCTGATTATGTCAATGACCGCGCAGCGCAAAGATATCAGTGATCCAGATGTCATCGGTACTTTTGCCGAACTGGTGGAAACACTGGAGCGGCTGGATTATCTTTACCTGCTAACCATCTCGGACATACGCGCCACCAACCCAAAACAATGGAACGACTGGAAAGATAAATTACTCGGTGAGTTATATAGCAAAACGGCCGCACTGTTGAACAAAGGACTAAACCAGCAAAGTGACAAAGAAAGTAACATCTGTGAAATTCAGACCGCCAGCTTGCGCAAGCTGGAACTTCAGGGCATCGACTCACATCAGGCCAACGACCTGTGGAAAACATTCAACGAAGAATATTTTCAGAGTCACACCTATGGTCAGATCACCTGGCACACCTCGTTAATCATTGATGCCCGGCAGAAACAAACGCTGGATAAACCTCTGATAGAAACACGCGTGCATCAATCCAGCAACAGCCTCCAGTTGCTGATTTATATGAAAGACCGCGACCGTATTTTCTATGACGTGGTCACGGTATTAAGCCGGAATGATGTCGACATCGTTAACGCACAACTGCTTAACGCCAGTGATGGTTACGCACTGCAAACTTTCCGTCTGGCACCGGTCAACATAGATAATGAAGGAATGTCGTTGATCGCCAATCAAATCACCCACAGCCTGGAAGAAAGACTGAATAACAGCAGCGACACAAAACAGGCGACATTAAGTGACAACAGCCGACATAAATATTTCTCTGCACCGACCGTTGTCAGCTTTAAAAAAGTGAATGAAAACTGCGCTACCCGGATAAAAATCGAAACCATGGATCGCGCCGGGGTGCTGGCAAATATCGCTAACGCCTTCAACGATTTCAAAATAAAAATACTCAGTGCCCGAATCGTTACTGCCGGTGAAAAAGCCATCGACTACTTCGTCATCAGCAGCGAACAGGATGAAGCATTATCTGACCAACAACAAAACAATCTGAAACAACAATTAAAAGAATTACTGTAACCCTATGACTGCAACACTCGACCTGGCAAAACAACTTATCTCCATCCCTTCTGTCACGCCCGATGACATGGGCTGCCAAAAAATTATCGCAGAAAGATTAAGTAACATCGGCTTCAACATTGAGAATCTGCGTTACGGTGAAGTCGATAACCTGTGGGCACGATACGGCACAAAATCACCGCTGTTTGTTTTCGCCGGCCACACCGATGTGGTGCCGACCGGGCCGACCGAAAAGTGGCGTAACGATCCATTCACCCCGACCATCGTCGATGATGTGATGACTGCACGCGGCACCGCCGACATGAAAAGCAGTATCGCCGCCATGATCTGCGCCTGCGAAAATTTTCTGGGCGAAGGCAAAACAATTGACGGCTCAATCGCTTTTTTGATCACCAGTGATGAAGAAGGCCCGGCCACTGACGGCACAGTAAAAGTAATCGAACAGCTGATGGCAAATGATGAAAAAATCGACTGGTGTCTGGTCGGTGAACCTTCCAGCAGCAACACGCTGGGCGATGTCATTAAAAACGGACGGCGCGGTTCGATCAGCGGCGACTTAACCATCCACGGTGTACAGGGCCACATCGCCTACCCGCAGCTGGCGAAAAACCCTATTCATCTTTTTGCCGGTGCGCTACAGGATTTGTGTGACGAGGTCTGGGACCAGGGCAACGAACATTTTCCGCCGACCAGTTTTCAGGTGTCGAACATCCACGGTGGCACCGGTGCCAGCAATGTTATTCCGGGGGATTTAAATGTACAGTTTAATCTGCGCTTTTCCACCGCCATCACCGATCAGCAGATTCAGCAACGCACGCAGGCTATTCTCGACAAACACACGTTGGACTACACACTTAACTGGTCGATCTCCGGTCAGCCGTTTTTAACCTCAGACGGCAAACTGGTTGATGCGGCGAAACAGGCAATCAAATCCGTGTGCCACATCGATACCGAACTATCCACCGCCGGTGGCACCTCGGACGGACGTTTTATCGCACCCACCGGCGCGCAGGTAGTCGAGCTCGGCCCGGTCAATGAAAGTATCCATAAGATCGATGAAAACATTAATATTAAACAGCTGGAACAACTGACAAAAGTCTATCAGGAAATGCTTAAACAACTGTTTTAATACGCTACACTTACACCATAAGAATAAAATGAAAGCTGTAGGTCGGGCATCGCCCGACAATGCGTGACAATAACCACCCTATAACGGCGGGCAATGCCCGCCCTTGTATCTCTCTCGATAAGTTGTTTAGCTAACATCTTATCAGGAAACGTGATGAACC
>VAPG01002688.1_pt1 | contig 11450 bp, 11 predicted proteins | sample 3393851 | NCBI WGS metagenome assembly VAPG01 (sample SAMN08290438, study PRJNA428436) | hydrothermal vent metagenome | isolation source: Deep-sea hydrothermal vent chimney | place: Atlantic Ocean: South-mid Altantic Ridge | depth 2194 m m
CCTGCACTAACAATTTCTAAATATGCATCATCTTCACCGGCAGTAACCGCACCGCCCTCGGCGGAACCGGCCATAGCATCAGCCGGCATCGCTGACGCCGGTTGGCCACCGGCGTGTGTCTGCTGGTACTGACGCCATAAAGCCGCCTGCTCACGCACCAGAGCGCGCGCATCAAGCTGATTAACCGCAACGATCTGGTCATAATCCGGCACACGCAAAATATAACCACGCTTCAGGCCATTAATATTTTCGTCAATGAAAGACTCCGGGTTCGCCCGCAGCATTGCCACCATCATCTGTTCAACAGTGATACTTTGATCGGGTCGCATGGCGTCTGCCAGGCTCCAGGCGGTGTCACCGCTTTTTATACGATAAGCGCCCGGCGGCTGATTGATTGTTGTCTGTTGCTGCACGTAAGGCGCAGGCACAAATGTCGAATTACTCGCCGGAGCAACGGGGCGTGTGGCAGCCTGTGGTGCCGGGGCAACGGCAGCCGCACCCGGTCTGGCCGACAGATTCATCCCGGGAGTAACCACCGGGACAACATTGCTACTGCCAGTAGAACTGGGACGAAAAGAATTATCGCTCTTGCCCGTCGGTGCAGTCGTCGCACTGACGGGCTGTGTCATAAAAACCGGGGGATCAAGTAGCACCGTGTATTCACGAATCAGGTGACCGTTCGGCCAGTCGATTTCTACCAGGAAATTTAAAAAAGGCTCACGTATCGGGCTGCCGGATGAGACTCTGATATGGGGAGTGCCATCGATAACTTCAGATTTAAAACGCAGATCATTAAGCAGATATGGACGGTCTAAACCGGCACGAGAAAATTCTTTCCGCGAAGCCAGTTTCACGATAATATTTTCCGTGTCTTCCGGCGTGGCAGATAGTAATTCGATGTCTGCTTTTAATTTTTGATTAAGCGCTGAGTTAACTTCGATTTCACCCAGCCCCAGAGTGAACGCTGTTTCAGGCAGCAACAAGACTCCGGCTATGATGGCCCCGAGCAATTTACGAGATGGCAATTTACGCACTGGTGATTCCCCTATTCATCCCGCCAACATCTGTCTGCTTGAGTAGATACTGGCCATGATTTATTCTTATTTTTACAGCTTAAGACAACGGATTATTGTTTTAAAAAAAACGTCAAAATGCTACAAAATCAGACGAAATTTCAGGTTACCGCGTCATGCTAAAGCCTGTTATTAACAATGCACTTTAAGTATGCAGATATAACTATAGGTTATAAATACTGTTTTATCAAAATCTCAGCAATTTGCACACTATTTAATGCCGCGCCTTTTCGTACGTTGTCAGATACCACCCACATATCCAGCCCGCGCTCGTGAGAAATGTCTTCACGAATGCGTCCGACGTAGGTTGCATCGTGGTTTGCGCCCTCGGTAACAGCGGTGGGGTAACCGCCGTCATTGCGCTCATCCAGTACTTCGACACCCGGTGCTTTGGCTAATAATTCAGTGGCTTTTTCAGCCGTAATCTTTTCTTTAGTCTCAATATGCAGCGCTTCCGAGTGGCCATAAAAAACCGGCACACGAACCGCTGTCGGGTTTACCATGATGTTTTCATCTTCAAAAATTTTGCGTGTTTCCCACACCATTTTCATTTCTTCTTTGGTGTAACCATTATCCATAAAAACATCGATCTGCGGCAGCACATTAAAGGCAATCTGCTTTGGATAAACTTCGCACTTCATCGGCTTGGCGTTAAGCAGGCGTGCCGTCTGTCCAGCCAGCTCTTCGATGGCTTCTTTGCCGGTGCCGGAAACCGCCTGATAAGTCGCCACATTAATACGCTCGATACCCACCGCATCGTAGATCGGTTTTAACGCCACCAGCATCTGAATAGTGGAACAGTTCGGATTGGCAATGATGCCACGGGTTTTGTAATTGGCAATAGCGTGCGGATTGACTTCCGGCACCACCAGCGGAATGTCGTCGTCATAACGGAACTGCGATGTATTATCGATGACTACGCAACCCGCTTTTGCCGCGATCGGCGCATATTTTTCAGAGATCGACGCACCGGCAGAAAACAGGCCTATCTGCGCTTTGGAAAAATCAAATTTATCCAGATCCTGCACCACCAGTGTTTTATCACCAAAGGCGACACGTTTGCCGGCGGAACGGCTGCTGGCCAGGGCGTAAACCTCACCCACCGGAAACTTGCGCTCGGCAAGAATCGATAACATAACCTCACCTACCGCACCGGTAGCACCTACTACTGCAACATCGTATGTTTTACTCATAACTTTATTCACTTATTAAACTTAAAGATTAAAAACTTTTACCACAGAGGACACGGAGGTCACAGAGAAAAACTTTATATTTATTCGCCATAGGCGCAAAATAAAAAAACTCTGTGACCTCCGTGCCTCGGCAACTGCTCCTGCGTTGCTCTATTTACGGGCTCCTGCCCTAATCTGTGGTGAAAAATATTTTTTATCGCAGCTCACCCAGAACTGCTTCACCCATTTCAACCGTGCCCACTTCCTTACAACCTTCCGCCATGATATCCGGTGTACGCAGGCCTTTATCCAGCACCCTGCCGACCGCAGCATCGATTTCATCGGCTAGTTCGGCCTGGTTCAGGCTGTAACGCAGCATCATCGCTACCGACAAAATGGTTGCCAGTGGATTGGCCACGCCTTTGCCGGCGATGTCGGGTGCTGAACCGTGAATCGGCTCATACATGCCTTTTGAGTTTGCATCCAGTGAGGCCGATGGCAGCATGCCGATGGAGCCGGTAAGCATCGCCGCTGTGTCCGATAAAATATCACCAAACATGTTTTTAGTCACTATCACGTCAAACTGTTTCGGCCATTTCACTAACTGCATGGCAGCGTTATCGACATACATGTGGCTGAGTTCGACTTCAGGATAATCGCTGGCATTTTTTATCACCACTTCACGCCATAACTCAGACACTTCCAGCACGTTGGCTTTATCGACTGAACATAATCGCTTGCCGCGCTTCATCGCAATATCAAATGCAACGCGGCTGATGCGATCGATCTCGCTCTCTTTATAAACCAGCGTATTAAAACCTTTGCGCTCACCGGAAGCATCGGTTTCGATGCCACGTGGTTCACCAAAATAAATGCCGCCAGTCAGCTCGCGCACGATCATGATGTCCAGACCGGCAACCACTTCGGGTTTCAGCGAAGACGCATCCGCCAGTTGCGGATATAAAATGGCAGGACGCAGATTGGCGAACAGTTCGAGTTCAGAGCGCAGTGCAAGCAAACCACGTTCGGGGCGCAACTCACGTGCCAGGCTATCGTATTGCGGGCCGCCAATCGCACCAAACAAAATCGCGTCAGAATTTATTGCCAGTGCCAGCGTTTCATCCGGCAGCGGTTTACCTGCTGCGTCGTAACCGGCACCGCCAACAGGTGCTTCACTTAATTCGATATCGAGACGACCACTGCCTTTATAGTGGTTAAGAATTTTGACGGCTTCGTCGACGATTTCTATTCCGATGCCATCACCCGGCATCACTGCAATTTTTAAACTCATATTTTTTCTCTGAAATAACCTGTGAAAACAGGCGGGTAATTATACGCTTTATTTTAAAAAGGTTTTACCGCAGAGAGCGCAGAGGTACGCAGAGTTTTTATTTTTATCGCGCCGCAGGCGCGATAAAAATAACAGGGTTTTCTCTGCGTACCTCTGCGTACCTCTGCGCTCTCTGCGGTAAAATATTATTTTTTTAAAACAACCATGACGCAGTTTGTTTACGACTATCTTCGTAAGCTTTTATCTCATCTGCATGTTGCAGCGTCAGGGCTATATCATCCAGACCGTTCAACATATTATGCTTACGAAAAGCATCGATCTCAAAACAAGCCATTTGCTCGCCTTCACAGCTGACCGTCTGCGCTTCCAGGTCGATAGAAATTTCCACACCGGGTTTTGCTGCAACGCGTTTGAACAGATCATCGACCACCGCAGCATCCAGCACGATGGGCAGCAGGCCGTTTTTAAAACTATTGTTGTAGAAGATATCGGCAAAACTCGGCGCGATGACCGCACGAAAACCAAAATCGTCCAGCGCCCATACCGCGTGTTCACGCGAGGAGCCGCAGCCGAAATTTTCCCGCGCCAGTAATATGGTGGCCTGATCAAACGGCGGCTGATTCAAAATAAAATCCGGATTGATTTTGCGACCCGCATTATCAATATCCGGGCCGCCTTCATCGAGGTAGCGCCAGTCATCAAATGCGTTGGGGCCAAAACCCGAACGTTTAATCGATTTCAAAAACTGCTTGGGAATAATCGCATCGGTATCGACATTGGGACGATCCATCGGTGCGACGATACCAGTATGTTGAGTAAACTTTTGCATGATTATATTTTCCTCACCTCGGGGATTATTTCAGTTCACTGGCATCAGCGAAACGACCTTTGATCGCCGCTGCTGCAGCCATCGCCGGGCTGACCAGATGGGTGCGGCCACCCTGCCCCTGGCGACCTTCGAAGTTACGGTTCGAAGTTGAAGCGCAACGTTCACCCGACTCCAGTCGATCAGCATTCATCGCCAGGCACATGGAACAGCCCGGCTCACGCCATTGGAAACCGGCTTCGATAAAAATTTTATCCAGACCTTCTGCTTCCGCCTGTTTTTTCACCAGGCCCGAACCGGGGACCACCATGGCCAGTTTGATGTTATCGGCCACTTTTTTACCTTCCGCAATTTTCGCTGCGGCACGTAAATCTTCGATACGCGAATTGGTGCAGGAACCGATGAACACTTTATCAAGTGTGATCTGGTTGATCGGTGTGCCTGCTTTCAGCCCCATGTAGGCCAGCGCTTTGCGCATACCGTCGGCTTTCACTTTATCGCTTTCATCATCGGGATCAGGCACCAGCGATGTGATATCAACCACCATTTCCGGCGAAGTCCCCCAGGTGACCTGCGGTTTTATATCAGCCGCATCAATATGTATCTCTTCATCAAACTGTGCACCGTCGTCACTGTGCAGGGTCGACCAGTAAGCCGCAGCCTTGTCGAAGATTTCACCCGTGGGTGAATATGGCCGACCTTTCACGTAATCGATGGTTGTGTCATCGACCGCGACCATGCCGGCACGTGCGCCTGCTTCAATCGCCATATTGCATACTGTCATGCGACCTTCAATCGACAACGCCCGAATCGCATCGCCACCAAATTCAATGGCGTAACCGGTACCACCGGCGGTGCCGAGTTTGCCGATGATTGCCAGTACGATGTCTTTTGCGGTGACGCCGCCACCGACTTTACCGTCGACAGAGACCAGCATATTTTTACTTTTGTTCTGCATCAGGCACTGCGTCGCCAGCACGTGTTCGACTTCGGAAGTGCCAATGCCAAATGCAAGCGCACCGAATGCGCCATGCGTAGACGTGTGCGAATCACCACAGACCACGGTCATGCCGGGCAGCGTCGCTCCCTGTTCCGGGCCGATGACATGTACGATACCCTGGCGTATGTCAGACATAGTAAATTCGGTGAGACCAAATTCTTTGCAATTATTGTCCAGTGTTTCCACCTGTAATTTTGCCACCGGGTCGGTGATACCCAGACTGCGATCAGTAGTCGGCACATTGTGATCAGGCACGGCAACAATGGAACTGCTGCGCCACGGTTTGCGGCTGGCGATGCGCAGACCTTCGAACGCCTGCGGTGAGGTGACTTCGTGTACCAGATGGCGATCAATGTACAACAAGGCAGTGCCGCCGTCTTCGACGCGAACGATATGGTCGTCCCATAATTTGTCATAAAGTGTTTTTGCTTTGTTCATGCTACATCTCATGCTTGACGTAGGGCGGGCATTGCCCGCCGCACAGGTTATAAATCATCATGGCGGACAGTGCCCGCCCTACGTTTTTTAACGGCCGTACTTTAACGACCAAAATAGGCCATGATGCTCGCTTTGGCGATGGCATGGCCGTTTAAAAAGAAACCGATTAATTCAGGGCGCGCCTCAGCGGTCTGCTCAATTTTTTCGATATCCAGCGCGTACACGGTAAAGATGTAACGATGCGGTTTATCACCTGCCGGCGGACAGGCACCGCCAAAACCTTTGCTGCCATAGGAGGTGATGCTTTCTACCGCACCGGCGGGCATGGCTTTTGTGCTGACACCGGTTTTTATGGTGTCGACGGATTTATCGATATTAAAAACCAGCCAGTGCCACCAGCCACTGCCGGTCGGTGCATCAGGATCATAGGCAGTAATAGCAAAACTCTTCGTGCCTTTCGGCGCATTTTGCCAGTGTAACTGTGGCGAAATATTCTTGCCCGTGCAACCAAAACTGTTAAACACCTGATCGTTGCCGATCTGTCCCTGCACATCGGTGCTGCTGAGATAAAAACCTTCAGCCGCCGCATTTGTTGCCAACATCAGTAACGCTGTAAAAATCAGATTCTTAAACATGATTCTATCTCCTGCCCGGTTAAGTGGTTTTTGCTTTTTTAAAAGAATAGTGCTTTTTCACATATAAAACAAATTCATAATATTCATAATATTGATTACTTTTAGTTATACGTGATTTATACTGTCTGCATCATGGATATACAGAACATCCGCGCATTTTTGATGGTGGCAGAAACCGGCTCGTTCTCGCGCGCCGCAGAAAAGCTTTTCATCACCCAGCCCGCCATCAGCAAACGCATCTCCACCCTGGAGTTTTCACTCGACTGCCAGCTGTTCGACCGCCTCGGAAAAAATATCCAGCTCACCCAGGCGGGTAAAGCAATCATCCCCAGCTACCAGCGCATCATCGCCGAAATCAACGAAACCCGGCGCATCATCAGCACCTTGAGAACACAGGTCAGCGGTCAACTAAAATTCGGCACCAGTCATCATATCGGTCTACATAGATTACCACCCGTGCTGCGCCGCTACACCAGCCAGTACCCGGATGTTGAACTGGACATCCAGTTTATGGATTCGGAACAGGCCGCCGCATTAATTTTAAAAGGCGACATCGAATTAGCCCTGATCACCCTGCCCGACGCAGTCGATAAACCTTTCACCACCGTGCCGGTGTGGAGCGATCCGATGCAATGTGTGGTGTCCAGAGATCATGTTTTGGCTAACAGGAAAGTCGTGAGCAGAACACAGCTGGCCGAACACGGCGTATTGCTGCAATCCCACAGCACCCACACCCGCGACATTATCGACCAGGCGTTAAAGCTGGATGACAAAATCAAAATAATCATGGAATCAAATTATCTGGAAACCATCAAGGCGATGATCCAGAACAACATCGGCTGGGGCGTGTTGCCCGAATCGATGATCGATGATTCTCTGCAACGATTGAAAATAAAAGGCGTGAAAATGGAACGCCATCTTGGTGTGTTGCTACACGCATCAAGGACTTTATCCAGCCCGGCGGCAGCCCTGCTTGAAAGTCTTAAAAATAGTCACGCGTAATATTTATAACTCATGACAATCAGTCTACGAAAGATCAGAGGCTCAAAGGAACATTACGAAATTTTATGCGCCCATATTTTCTTGTTACAGAATTATGGAGACTAAGTTCAAACATCGAAATGGAATTGGTACTCTTGTTCACATTGACAAAATCGACTTTGCCTTTGGCGACCACACCGGATATATATGTATTTTGAATGTACTTCCCGTGACTTTTATTACCCATGGTAATGCTGGAAGGCTGATATTCATTACCATTATGATCATACAACTTGCTTGAATAGCTACCATGAGTAGCATATAACGTGAGATCACCGTCTACCAGATCACACACAACTCAGTTTTTTAATACTCAAATTCCTGCCGACTATCCTGCATAATAATATCCAGCGATTTCTGCCCCTGCTTCGGGTTAGCCAGATCTTTTTCTTCTATCATTTCACAACCATCTGCCACCATCTCATCCAAGGTCGAAGGATAAAAGCGACAATCATCAGGCCGATCGAAATAAATCGCACAGGTATATTTGTTTTGATCAGACTCTTTTCTTAACCACGGGCATCGCTCTATCTGCTTACCCGTTTCTGGATCAAACCAGATATTTCCATCTTTAACATATTTGACTATTTCAGGCTTGTGGTCATACCAATAGTTTATTTGACTAACCGATGTCGTTAACCCGCCATTGCCGTATTTAATGCAGCATTTTCCACACTGGTTACATTGTTTCACTTTATTGTTTACTCGATAGCCGGTATTAAAAATCAACTTTACTATGACAGGAAAGGACTTATTCAAAGACTCTCTGATTTTGATTAAGACCAAGTTCTCTTTGCTTTTTTTTGGTTAATGCTAAAGAAACAATGCGATGAGATTCTTTGAGGTAAAATATAAGTTCATCATCCTCCGTATCAGGCGCATCATACTGCTGCATCCACATCATCCCGCGGGAAGCGAAGTATGGCGCCGGACGATAACCAGGCTCGTCACTCAGAAAAAGAAAATCAGACTCAGACGTTTTAAATGTGAACGCAGGTTGATCAGCTTTTTCCCAACCGCCAATGGCAAACACCTTGCCCCCGACTTTCCATACATGAGAGTCTCCCCATTGAATAACGTATGAAACGGCAGGGAGTAAGCGGCAAAAGTCATTGAAAGCTTCATAAGTCATGCTGACATGCCTATTAGCTCATGACGAGTCTGTCGTAAAAGGAGATCTGACCCACCTCTATTAACTAGCACTAGATCGAGAAAGAAATTTCTTTATGATTTCAGAAAACTCCTCTATCACCACATTATTTTTATCACAAAGATGTGCAAATATTTGCGTCTCAGACATAAGCCCATCTTTAATAAGCCTTTTATAAAGCTTCTTGGAATCTGTTTCCTGTACTCCCTCAAGCCTAGGTGTAAAATCTAGCTCTTGATAGTCACTATAAAGTGACTTTTCAACGCTATCAATTGGAAGGCAGTACGTATAATCTCTTCGAGCATATCTAAAATTTTTCTGATCTCCATCGAGCACAGAAATTACATTCTTCGGCTCTGACAAGAACTCTTCTTGTGAGTTTCGACGCATAAGATCAGCCACATTAGCACCACCGCCAATATAAATAATCTTATATTCATAACAAACGTCAAAGCAATATTTATTGATGATGTAATCCAAAAACTTCTGCAAGACAATATCTTCAGTTAGAATGTACTTATCCCAGCCAGAAAACCCGAAAAGTAAACTTTTTATATAATTGTAAGAGGCACTTATTATCTCCACACCTCGGTCATATTCTCGCATATAAAATAGCTCGTTCACATCCAACGTACGCATCATTGCTAAAGAGTGCGTAGTAAACATTATGGTCACAGAATATTGATCACATAACTCTCTGAGCTTTCTCACCAAATGCGCCTGCGCTGCTGCATCGAGAGAAATATCAATTTCATCTATAACGATCAACTTACAGCCACCTTTTATCTTTCTGTATAAGCTAACGAGGAAATACTCTCCAGAACTTAAATAATCCTCACGAACATATCTACTATCATCCAACAAGATACAATAATACATATTGCCTTTAATCTGTATTTCGACAAGGTCGTCAAACTTTGAACTTCTGTAAATATCTTTCAGAAACTCAATAAGCTCATTCGGTTTATTGAAGTTTTCTAAAACAACAGCTCTTCTTATTTCAAGATCCGCATCACTTACCGTTTGAAAATAATTAAAGCGCTCCCCATAAGGAATAGGAAGTTCGACTATAATCATCGATTTAATAATCTCTGGAATCACCTCTTTGCAATTTAAGCTTCTAATATCACGATCATAGTAAAAAGCGAACTCTTTCCCCGCAATGTTGTACACGATCGCACTATGCTCATTAAAAATATTACTCGATGAAGTTTTAGAGAACGTGTCAGCAAATGACAAATTTCTAATGGCTTTTATAAGTGTTGTTTTACCAACACCATTCTTCCCAACTATGCAATTCAGTTTATGCTCTGCCAGATTTATGGTGAATGACATTTCCTGTATGTGTTGCACTTTTGTAATTTTAACTGTCAGCGACATGATCTATTTAGCTGATTGATGAAGAAAACTATCAACAATGGTAGCGCCAAATTTTTTCCTTATCTTATCTAAGTATGACTTATCTACCGCATTGGCGTAGTTTAAGTATCCAGTAATACGCTCCATGCCTCCAACCATATCGCCATCCACCTTGTCGAGAAACTTCTCCTTATCTTTAATGTAAAAGTGCAGCAAAACTTCGATATTACTTTTGAACTTCATATCAATTGTGACTTTACCCGTCGGCAAGATCACCATACCTAAAATTTTTATCTTTCGACCAACGTGGGTAAATTTACTCTTTCCAAGATTTAGATTTAGTTTTCCTGCAAAGCAATTCTGTAGGAACTCATTGACCTTTAACTCTATACCAATAACATCGCTCTTGTTCTCTGATGAAATTATTATGTCATCAGAATATCTCGAATACACCAAATTTCTTTTTAAGCAGTACTCATCCAAAATATTGTCGAACATAAAAAGACATGCATTACTTATCGACGGGGAAGTTGAGAATCCTATTGTTAACACGTCATCGACTGTAACTAAACTTATTACGCGATCCAAGTACTTATTTATATCCGCAATTGGGGAAGAATCATAACTACCTAGTAATGTTTTCTTTATAAGTGCAGAATCTATACTCGCAAAAAAAACAAGAAATATCTGTTTGAAAAAAATGCTTGCTTTGAGCATGTTTGGACACTGCGTCATATGCGCTAACTCCTTTTCTATAAGAAAACACAATCTGCTTGTTGACATTAAGATATTCAAACAAGAAAAGATTGAGAAAAATATGATACGCCTTTAACTTCTTGCTTGGCTTGTAGACAACCCTTTTTTTTACTTTAATTTCGCTATAGTCCGCCGACATATCTCCTTGAATAAAATCATTGAATGAATATTTCTCATGGTACATTGCATTGAATAACAATTCGATGGGTTTCTTTTTCATATCGTTTCGACTTATTTAAGGATACAGATGCCTACGTCTGATACGTGCGCATGTACAAAACATGTACTTTAACAGCATAGACGACAAAAGCCGTAAATGCTAAGGGTTTTTTCGGCAGCGTAAAGTCACTGTAACGTGGATTTTAACTAAGGATTTAGTAGGACGACAGGAGCTATGATGGGAGATGGGAGCGTCTTAAAAGAATTTGGACAAGTGATGTGATTATGTGATTTTACTATTCGTGTGGCTTCCTACCTTATGCAGCATGAAGCCACGCAAACGTAAATAGATAAAGACGGCTAGAGGTCAGACCTTTGACTGGAGATACTCCTAGTCGCTGACATGACTCTATTCTATTACAATACTATTAAAAATCAAGCCTAGCGACCCTAGTACACTGTACAACTTAAACATTCGTATTGAGTAACATATTTGCTATACTCGTTCTCACCCATCAATGGAGGACGACGATATGGCACCGCGCTACAA
>VAPG01006711.1_pt1 | contig 11390 bp, 10 predicted proteins | sample 3393851 | NCBI WGS metagenome assembly VAPG01 (sample SAMN08290438, study PRJNA428436) | hydrothermal vent metagenome | isolation source: Deep-sea hydrothermal vent chimney | place: Atlantic Ocean: South-mid Altantic Ridge | depth 2194 m m
TCGTAATATTAACATGAGGCACAAAAGAACGCAACGAAAAAATATAAATTTATCTAATTAAATTAACTACTTGTGAAACTTGGGTTTTTACGAGTCCATCAAATATTAACCCGGCACTAAATGATATGAACAGAATAACAAAGCGGGGGGGGGGAATCTTGTTTGATCCAGCCTGGCAGTGCAGGCCTTGGGCGGCCAAGGGATATCAGGTGAGACCGTACAGTGATTTTAATGTTTTAGAAAAGCTTTACAAGGCGTCAATTCATATTAGAGAAAATTTGGCCTTCAGGTTAAGTTATGTAATGCCGAAGAGGTTCTTCTTTATGATCTTATTTATGCTAAATCGTAAGATATTCAGGAAAAGGCTGTTTTACAGAAAATTAAAGGCAAATTATTTGACCTTTTGGCAATCAGACAGCGACGCTTGTAATAGCATCGATCCGTTTCTTGCTATTCTTTTTTTTAGAGCAAATGGATGTGAGATTCTTAATTATCCTACTTTGGCAAAACAGTTTCTTGTGAGAACAGGTGGGATATTGATGAGGAAAAAGTAACACGTGAAGCCGATATTTAAAACTCCTAATGACGGCCACTATTTTTTTGGCTATTACGATAAATCCCCTTTTGATTTTAACAACCAGAAACTTCTTGCAATGAAGACAGGATTTATGGACAGGATGCCGACTAAAGACGATATTCTGGAGATCGGATGTTTTGACTGGCAAAACAGCAATGAGTTTATCCGCTTGACTGAAACAAAAGCCTGGAACTGGCAGCAGGGCTGTATGCTACAATGGTTGGGGCCGGATTTTAACAAGCGGATTACTTATAATGACAAGATTGATAATAAATTTGTTTCCGTAACAATGGATATTGAAACCAGAGAAAAAACAGTCCTGTCTATGGCTGTTTACACTGTTCGATCTGACGGGAAATATGCGCTGTGTATTGACAATGAGAGACATTTCTGGTTCCGAGGAGGATACAGCTACCAGGGGGTTGAAAATATTGCTAAAAACGTGGCGCTGGACGAAAATGATGGCATATATCTTTTAGATATTGATAGAAACAAGGTAGAGCTAGTCATTAATATCATGGACTTGATAAAGATTAATCCTTTATCAAATATGAAAGGAGCTACCCATTATCTTGAACATTTAATGTTCAGCCCTTCCGGCAAAAGATTCTGCTTTTTGCACCGCTGGCAGATCGATGACGGTGGTATTTATGCCCGTTTCTTTACAGCTGATATCGACGGCAGTGATATTTTCTTATTGAATGACAGCGGACGGATGAGTCATTTTTGCTGGAGAAACGAAAAGGAGCTGCTGGCCTGGTGTGGATTGCCAACACCTGTAAACCGGTTAAGAAAATATAAAAATATTGTGAAGCATTTTGTAAAGCCTTTTCTACCGTTATATCACAGACTGATCCCTGTGGATTCCAGCTTTAGTAAAATTATTACAGGAGACAGCTATGTGCTTTTTCAGGATAAAACTGCAATTAGAAAGAAAATAGTATCTGACAAACTGAGTGAAGACGGGCATCCAACGTTTTGTCCTCTCGATTCGGATTGGTTTGTTTCAGACACCTATCAGGATAATGGCGGGTATCGACACTTATTCTTATTTAATACACGAGATGGGAAAGGAGTTGATATCGCACAATTAAAATCAAATCCTATGCTTGACAATACTGGGATTAGATGCGACCTGCACCCTAAGTGGTCATATAATGGCAGATATCTTTCAGTTGATACTGTAAATGAGGGATCCCGTCAAATGTATGTGTATGATGCTCATGAAATTTCTAATTAATAGATGAAAACATTTAGAATATGTCTTGGCAAAGTGATAACAGTTTTCTCAAATGGTGTGGCTTCTGTTTTACAAGAGAGCGATAAATCCATAATATCAAAACTTAGGGAGATTTTTAGGAACTCTACCTTCAGCATTTCTACTCATGTTTTAAATCTTGGTGTTAACCTTGTTATTGCAATTTTGCTTGCCAGGTGGCTTGGACCAGAGGCTCTTGGACAATATGCCCTGGCGACATCCATAGCTGGAATTGTTTTCGGTATTATAAACTTTGGACTGCAGGGGATTCTCACGCGAGAGGTTGCCAGAAACAAAAAAAATGCGCAGGAATATTTAGGAAACGCACTTGGAATACGTCTGTTTATTTCTTTGCCTATTGGCGTAATGCTCAGTAGCGTTATTGGTTTTGGCCTTGGATTTCGAGGGGAAACATTAACATTAGTTTGTCTGGCTTCTGTTTATGTTGGCTTTTCTGGTATCGTAGCTCTTTTTTATGCTCTGTTTCAGGCGGTTAGAAGGTTTGAGAATCAATTCTCCATCAACCTTTTCTATAAGATTGCTTCTCTTTTGGGATGTTTTTTTCTTTTGGAAAAGGGCTGCGGTCTTGTTTCTATTTTTATGTTGTTTGCGGGGCTTCAGGCTGTTACTGCCACCCTGGCAGCTTTTAAAACTTCCAGGGTGATTTGTCACGTCAGGATTAATATTGACCGGATATTTTGGGGTGCTTTTATCAGGGAATCTTTTCCTTTATCACTGGCAGGTACAGCAGAGTTCGTCAATCTAAAAAGTGATGCGGTTATATTAGGCACATTCAAGGGGGCGATAGATACAGGTATTTATAACGGCGCTTACAACCTATATCTTGGCGCAATCGCTCCTCTTTATGCTTTTATTATTGCCTTTTATCCAACCTTTTCAAAAACGTATGCAACATCTAAAAAAGAGGCATCCCGGCTTTTCAGAAGCACGTTTATCCTTATAACTACAGGCTCCTTTATTTTGGCATTTATTCTTATCGTATTTTCAAAGGATATTGTTACCATGATTTATGGACAAAAATTTGCCGATTCTGCCATTCCACTTATGATTCTTGCTGCTGGTCTGCCATTCATTATTTTAAATAGATTAAATAATTACACCTTGATTGCAATGGGCTTACAGAAAATTATATTTTATATTATTTCATCTGGGGCGGTTTTTAATGTGATTGCAAACCTTTTTTTGATTCCCAAATATTCTTATGTAGGAGCAAGCATAACAACTGTTGTTACCGAAGGACTGGTTTTTGGTGCAGGGATATGGATGATAATCGTAAGGCTAAAAAAGGATCGGGTGGGCCTGGATGTCGTCTAAGGGCCAACATGACCTTGCTATAAAGGTAAGGTCGATAATGATTTTGATTTTGGGTAGTTTTATACTGACTGCCACTATGATAGGATTTTTTGTTTCACTTCAATCTGTTAGTGCCAACTTGTTGATAGCGGTCAGTGTTTGTCCAAGCCTTTTTCTTGTATCACGAATTGTAAGGAATTGGCGCTGGGGCTTAATGACTGTTGTGGTATGGTTTGTAGTTGTTGATCTTATAAGAAAGACAATGGAAGGGACAATAGCCCTTTTGCTGGTATCCGATGGTCTGGTGGCCTTTGTCTTTTGTGTATTTATCTTACAATATTATTTTTTCGGAAAAGGAAGGGTAGCGAGGTATATCCCAACAAAGGTCCTACTGCTTCTTGTTGTCTTTAGCTGTATTGTGATTATACAATCGTTAAACCCAGGGATACCTGAACTTATTCTCAGGATTGCAGGCTTACGCACATATCTTTTTTATATTCCGGTAATTGCTTTAGGCCTTTTTGTGCTTCGGTCAGAAAATGATCTAAAGCACTTTCATAATTTTTTATTTTTTTTATCAATTCCTGTAATTTTACTCTCTTTTTATCAGGCAATTGCAGGCCCGACAAAACTTCCTTTTGCTTTGGCAAGTATGGGACATGCGGTACACTCATTTGGGATTTATAGTTTTGAGTTAATACCGGCCACCTTTGCGTCTTCAAAGAGGTACGGACGTTTTCTTTTTCTTGTATATCCTTTCATTTATGGAATTTCTGCTTATTTGACTAAGTCAAAAATAAAACATCTGGGATTATTTTTATTGTTCATGACAGCAGCCGTCGTTTCCGGTTCTCGGGAGATTGTTATTATACTACTGTTGTTCCATGCAATGTTTTGGTTTTTAACCTACAGGAGACTACTAAATAAGTACGCTATAGTTTTTTTTACTCTTATATCGGTTGTTACGCTGTGGCATACTGTTTTAAACTTTAAAAATACTGTTGGTGATATTACGGCAAAAAATTATCGTTTCAAATCTATACTTTCTAATCAAGAGGATTGGCTGAATAGGTTTAAAATTTATACTTATGGAGCGTTGATAGATGTAAATCAGGAATATTCTGGCTCGGAATTGTTTTTCGGGTCAGGAGTAGGGACTTACGGTCAGGAAACCTCCCTTATTGGCGACCAAGAGCATTGCAGAGCGATTGGAATTAACAAACCGGCTGGAGATTCGGGGATCACCAAGCTGTTAGTGGAATTAGGCGTAATTGGTCTTTGCTATTTCGGATTTATGTACTTTGTTATTTTAATATTCTTGTGGCAGTGTGTAAAAAAAATGAAGAATTATAAAATTTACCCTGTGGCCGTTGCCGTGTTTTTTATTCCTGTTGGGTGGTTAATTTTATTTATGAAGGCCCACTCAGTTATTAGTGACGGGATGATGTCTTTCGGGTTGTGGTTTTCTATTGGGATTATTTTATCCCTGAAATATTATGTCGTAACCAATAGATTCCCTGTTGTTGATCAAAATCAAAGGAGATTAAATTGAAATTTCTGACCTCTGTCGGCTTCTACCTGCCCGGCTACAAAGCCGGCGGGCCAATTCGCACCTTGGCTAATATGACAAACAGGCTGGGAGATGAGTTTCAATTCAAAATTATTACCGCTGATCGTGATTTTGGGGACACAAAACCTTATCCAAGTATCAATATTAATGACTGGAACAGAGTTGGCAAGGCGGATGTTTTTTATATGCGACCAGATCAGCGTTCAATAAAAGGCTTTAGAAAACTTTTATGTTCAACTGAATATGATGTACTTTACCTTAACAGTTTTTTCTCACCCTGCTTTACCATTAAGCCGTTGTTACTGAGAATGTTGCGGTTGATACCAGGCAGACCGTTTGTACCGTTGATCATTGCCCCCCGTGGGGAATTCTCTACAGGTGCTTTAGCCCTTAAAAGCTTTAAAAAACGAGTTTATATAGTAGTAGCGAAAGTGCTTGGTCTTTATAAAGGTGTCATCTGGCAGGCATCAAGCAAACATGAGGAGGCAGATATCCGTCGTTGCTTTGACCGTGATGCTCGGGTGTTTATTGCCCCCAATTTGCCGCCTTTGAATAATGCAGAGGATGAGTCAAAAGAAGTACAGAACAAGACAAATGGCCACCTTAAAATTCTTTTTCTGTCGCGTATATCGCAAATGAAAAACCTGGGTTATGCATTAAAGATGCTTGCTGGATTAAAGGGTAGGGTTGAGTGCAACATATACGGACCCATGGAGGACAAGGTGTATTGGGCACAGTGTCAGAAGGTTATCAGTGCCTTGCCGGTAAATATTAAAGTTCGGTATTGTGGCAGCGTGGAGCATAACAAGGTTGGCACGGTGATGAGGGAGCACGATCTTTTCTTATTCCCTACACTGGGGGAGAACTTCGGCCATGTGATTTTAGAAGCATTGCTTGCCGGTTGCCCTGTTTTGATCAGTGATCAGACTCCCTGGCGGGATTTGCAAGAAAAAAATATTGGTTGGGATTTGCCTTTGAGTAAGCCGGAGATGTTTCAACAAGTTCTTCAAAAATGTATTGATATGGATAATAAGGAATATGTGAAATGGTCTGATGCGGCAAGAGCGTATGGGCTTGGGGTGACAACGGATGATGAGGTGGTTAAGCAGAATCGACAGCTTTTTACTGATGTAGTGGCTCAATTTGTAAAAAATTAATCAGGGAAAATATTAATGCTTGAAAATAAAACACTTTTAATCACTGGTGGCACAGGTTCTTTTGGAAACGCCGTACTGCGTAGATTTCTCAATTTAGATATCAAAGAAATTAGAATTTTTAGTCGTGACGAAAAAAAGCAAGATGATATGCGGCGTAAATATGCCGATGACCGGGTTAAATTTTATATTGGCGATGTGCGTGATTATGATTCAATAATGAATGCGGTTAGAGGTGTTGATTGTATTTTTCATTCGGCCGCTTTGAAACAAGTTCCATCGTGTGAGTTTCACCCAATTGAGGCGGTTAAAACCAATATTATTGGTACAGAGAATGTTTTAACTGCAGCAATCAATGCCAATGTGAAGCGCGTAATCTGCTTAAGTACAGATAAGGCTGTGTATCCGATTAATGCCATGGGTATCTCAAAAGCAATGATGGAAAAGGTCGTTGTCGCTAAATCAAGACAGGCTGGTGATACAACCGTTATTTGTGGGACACGATATGGAAATGTTATGGCATCAAGAGGGTCAGTTATCCCGCTATTTGTAGAGCTAATACACAATAAGAAAGACCTGACTCTTACCGATCCTGATATGACCAGATTTATGATGACACTGGATGATGCCATTGATTTGGTTTTGTATGCATTTAGTAATGGCAAACCGGGTGATATTTTTGTACAAAAGGCGCCTGCTGCAACTGTTGGTGTGTTGGCTCAGGCACTTTGTGAATTAATGGGAAAAGAGGGCTACCCTACGCGTGTTATCGGCACAAGACATGGTGAAAAGAGATATGAGTCATTACTCTCCAGAGAGGAGATGGCGTGCGCTGTTGAGCTTGATAATTACTATAGAATTCCACCGGATTTGAGAGATTTAAATTATGCTAAGTATGTAGATACAGGTGAAGAGAAAATAACAAATGCAGACGAGTATAGTTCAGACAATACAACTCAGTTAGATGTTTCTGGCATGAAAGAATTACTGAATAAATTAAAATTCATTCAAGCCGCCGCGAAAGGCAAAATGATTGACCCGGAAGAATAGAATGCACATACTTTTAACAGGTTGCAATGGGTTCATTGGTAAAAACTTAAACGTTCGATTAAGCGAGATAGGTGAGGTCAAGGTTATTACATATACTCGTAAAAATTCAATTAGGGATTTGCCGGGACTGGTTGCACAGGTAGATGCTGTTATTCACTTGGCAGGTGAAAATAGACCTGTAGATGATTCTGCATTTGCTCTTGTTAATACACACCTAACGCAATCACTTTGCGATGCAATTCGTTCTACTGGTCGCCATATTCCTGTTGTATTGGCTTCATCCATTCAAGCTGAATACAAAAATCCTTATGGGATAAGTAAGCGTGCTGCTGAAATAGCTATTGAAGAACTCGCTGTTAAGACAGGCAATCCCGTTTATATTTATCGCTTGCCAGGTGTTTTTGGTAAGTGGTGCAAGCCAAATTACAACTCAGTTGTCGCCACGTTTTGTCATAATATAGCAAATGATCTGCCAGTTATGGTTAATGATGAATCCCAAAAAATAAAGTTGGTGTATGTAGATGATGTAGTGTCTGACTTTCTTAATGCCATCCAAAGAAATTCGATTGGTGTTTCAGTCCGAGCCATTGAACCTGAATATACGATTACATTGGGTGAACTTGCTGAACAAATCAAAGGGTTTAAAAAATCTCGGCAGAGTCTAGTAATTGACAATGTTGGTACAGGATTTTGCCGAGCATTGTACTCTACTTATGTTAGTTATCTTCCCCCTGAACAGTTTTCTTATCCAGTAGCTGTCTATGGCGATGAGCGAGGTATTTTTGCTGAGATGCTTAAAACCAAAGATAGCGGGCAGTTCTCTTTTTTTACGGCACCTCCTGGTGTGACTAGAGGTGGGCATTATCATAATTCTAAAACAGAGAAGTTTCTTGTTATAAAGGGCTCTGCGCTATTTAAGTTTAGGAATATCATAACTAACGAGATGTATCAGGTATCAATTTCTGGAGATAAACCACAGGTGGTTGATACTGTACCTGGCTGGACTCACGATATTACTAATGTTGGTGAAGATGAAATGATAGTGATGCTATGGGCAAATGAGGTATTTGATAGGGATAACCCGGACACCATTGCATGTGAGGTTTGAGATGAAAAAAATGAAGGTGATGACGGTCGCTGGAACCAGGCCTGAAATAATAAGGCTTTCAAGGGTTATTTCTAAGCTTGATAAATACTGTGAACATATTTTGGTGCATACGGGGCAAAATTATGACTATGAACTCAATGAAATATTCTTCGAGGATCTGGAAATAAGAAAGCCGGATTATTTTTTGGGTGTAGCGGGAGGAACTGCTGCAAATACGATTGGAAAGGTGATTATTGAGATTGATAAAGTTCTGGCTGAAGTTAACCCAGAAGCAATGTTGGTTTTGGGTGATACCAATAGTTGCATGGCAGTGTTATCCGCGAAGCGTAGAAAAATTCCAACCTTTCATATGGAGGCGGGTAATCGTTGTTTTGATCAGCGTGTGCCAGAAGAAATTAACCGCCGCTTAGTAGATCACATGGCGGATATTAATTTAACTTACAGTAGTATTGCGCGTGAATATTTATTAAGAGAAGGCTTGCCTGCCGATAGAATTATTAAAACAGGTAGCCCTATGTTTGAAGTATTAAATACTTATAAGGATGGGATTGATTCGTCGGATGTACTTGAGCGTTTAGGGTTAAAAAAACATCAGTTTTTTATTGTGAGTGCGCATCGTGAAGAAAATGTGGATTCGGATAAGAATTTTCTAAACTTGGTGGAGTCGTTAAATAGTATTGCGGAAACGTATCAAATGCCGGTGATTATTTCGACTCATCCTCGTACTCAAAAGCGCGTGGATGCACTGGGTATTAAGTTTCACTCGATGATACAGCTTTTAAAGCCGTTAGGCTTTAAAGACTATAACAAGTTGCAGGTGTGTTCTAAAGTAGTTTTATCGGACAGCGGAACGATTAATGAAGAGTCCTCTATTTTGAATTTTCCTGCGCTTAACTTACGTGAAGCACATGAGCGCCCTGAAGGAATGGAAGAGGCGGCGGTCATTATGACGGGATTAGGCGTTGAACGAATTATGCAAAGCTTGGTTATTTTAGACTCACAACCGATAGAAGAGCGCTTAGTTCGAAAAGTGGCAGATTATTCGATGCCGAATGTGTCTGATAAAATTGTTCGTATTATTCATAGCTACACCGATTATGTAAATCGTGTGGTTTGGAAGAAGTATTAGCCTGTGCGAATTTTAGTCGTTACTCAATATTTCTGGCCTGAAAATTTTCGTATTAATGATTTGTGTGCTGAGTTGGTCAGTCGTGGACATGAGGTGACAGTTTTAACGGGTAAACCGAATTATCCTGAAGGAAATGTGTTTGTTGAATATGTGAGCAACCCAAGTAACTTTAATGAGTATGCGGGTTGCAAGGTTGTTCGTGTTCCGATGATGGTAAGAGGGCAGGCTAGCTCAATTAAGCTGATGTTGAATTATTTAACATTTGCTTTGTCTGCGATGCTTATTGGGGCTTGGAAGTTAAAGAAAAAACCATTTGATGTTATTTTTGTTTATGAGCCTTCCCCAGTTACGGTTGGCCTACCAGCTGTTTTTTTAAAAAAGCTTAAAAAAGCTCCTGTGGTTTTTTGGGTATTAGATTTATGGCCTGAAACATTAGAGGCTGTTGGTGTTTTAACATCAAAGCGTGGTCTTCACTTGGTTGGTAGGCTTGTTGCATTTATTTATAATCGTTGTGACTTGGTATTGGGTCAGTCACAATCGTTTCATTTAGGAATATCAAAATATTGTCAAGATCGCTCTAAAATAAGGTGTTTTCCAAGCTGGTCTGAAATCTTTTTTGAAGATGTAGGCGTTTATCCTGTAAAAAAAATAGCAGATTATGATGGATTTAAAGTGGTGTTTACAGGTAACGTGGGAGAATCACAAGATTTTCCATCTATTTTAAATGCAGTGGCCAGATTAAAAGCGAAAGAAGTAAAAATAAAATTATTTATTGTTGGCGACGGAAGAGCTCTGGATTGGGTAAGAACGGAAATTGAAAAACAGGACTTATCAAATCATATTATGTTATTAGGACGTCACCCTTTAGAAGCCATGCCAAGTTTTTATTTAGCAGCGGACGCCTTATTGGTTACGTTAAAAAAAAACCCTGTTTTTGCAATGACCATTCCAGGTAAAGTTCAGCCTTATATGTTGGCAGGTAAACCTATTTTGACCATGTTGACTGGGGAAGGCTCTAAAGTGGTTAGGGAGGCAGCGTGTGGTTTTACAGCAGACTCTGGCGATGTTGAAAGCTTTGCAAATAACCTTATAAAAATGTCTCGGTTAAGTATTCAGGAAAGGCTGGAATTAGGTGAGAATGCAAAAAAATACGCAGATAAAAAATTTAACCGTAATGTGCTAATTTGCCAACTGGAATCTTGGTTTGAGGAAGTTTCGATATTGTTTGAAAAAAAATAGAACCTGGATTCAAGTGATAAGTGCACAGAAAAAAATCCAGGAAAAAATCCAGGGTCAGGTCTACACATTTGACATAATGGTAAAGTTGTATTATGGCTGAGGATATGGTTCGCCCTTTACGCATACAATTCCACGGTGCTTTTTATCATATAACCGCTCGTGGGAACGAACAGAAGAATATTTTTAAAAGCAATCGTGACCGAGAACAATTTCTTTCTTATTTGGAATCGGCCGTTGAGCGATATGGGGCGGTAATTCATGCCTTTTGCTTGATGGACAACCATTACCATGCCATGATCGAGACTCCTGACGGCAATCTCTCCCAGATATTGAGACATATCAATGGGGCTTACACGACCTACTTTAATACGAAAAGGAGACGGGTTGGACATCTTTTCCAGGGAAGATTCAAGGCTATTCTTGTGGATCGGGATGAATACGCAACCTCATTATCGCGCTACATCCATCTGAATCCGGTCAGGGCCGGTATGGTCGAATTTCCAGAAGAGTATCCTTGGTCAAGCTATATTTATTATGTGGGCCTGAAACAGGTGCCGGTATGGCTGACGACGAATTTTATTTATGGTTTTTTTGCCAAGACCCCAGCCGTTGCCAAGAAGCGATATCGTCAATTTGTCAATGATCTGGTGGAGCAGGAATATGAAAGTCCTCTCAAGGATGTTTTCGTTTCAACTATTCTCGGCAGCGTTGAGTTTGTGAAAGAGATCCAGGAGAGGCATTTGGGGCAGGTCAAAAATGACCGCAACCTGCCAGCGATGACGGAACTGTCCAGGAAGAAAACGATCGAAGAGATTCGTGAGGCGATTGATAGGGAATTCAATAATAATCCGTCTATGGCCAAGAAGGTTGCACTTTATGTTTGTCATAAGTGATGGACTCGTAAAAACCCAAGTTTCACAAGTAGTTAATTTAATTAGACAAATTTATATTTTTTCGTTGCGTTCTTTTGTGCCTCATGTTAATATTACGA